>Ga0247814_10000495_pt1 | contig 30617 bp, 28 predicted proteins | sample UWRJL179409R1_FD_179947 | JGI IMG/M metagenome (GOLD analysis project Ga0247814, IMG submission 179947) | Plant litter microbial communities from Arlington Agricultural Research Station in Wisconsin, United States - UWRJ-L179-409R-1 | ecosystem: Environmental > Terrestrial > Plant litter >... | reverse complement strand
GCCCAAAGCTTGGGCAGCAATTCCAATACGACCACCTTCTAAAGTTTTCATGGCGAAAGTGAAGCCGAAACCGTTCTCACCAATTCTATTCTCTTTGGGAACTTTGACGTCGTTAAACATGAGTGAATGTGTATCTGACCCACGGATGCCCAACTTGTTTTCTTTAGGACCAATGGTGAAACCGGGGGCTCCTTTTTCTACAATAAAAGCATTAATACCCTTATGCTTTAAGGAACGATCCGTTTGCGCAATAACTAAGTATGTAGAGGCTGTGCCTCCATTGGTGATCCAATTTTTAGTGCCATTTAGCAGGTAATGATCTCCCTTATCTTCCGCGGTAGTTTGCTGTGAAGTGGCATCAGAACCCGCTTCAGGTTCAGATAAACAAAAGGCACCAATCTTCTCTCCGGAAGCAAGCGGCTTTAAATACTTTTCTTTTTGAGCTTCTGAGCCGTAGGCTTCAAGACCGTAGCAAACCAATGAATTGTTGACGGAAACCACAACGGAGGCCGATGCATCAATTTTAGAAAGCTCTTCCATCACCAGAACATAAGACATGGCGTCCATGCCGCTTCCGTTATATTTCTCAGAAACCATCATCCCTAAAAAGCCAAGCGCTCCAAGCATTTTAACTTGTTCAGCAGGAAATTTCTGGCGTTCGTCCCTCTCAATAACTCCAGGCTTCAGTTCATTCTGTGCGAAATCCCTTGCCGCCTGCTGAATCATCAATTGTTCTTCGGTGAATTGAAATAGCATAAGTTCATTAATTAAATGATAAGCTATACCAAATTTAAAGAATCCAAACCGATTTACTATGGTTGCATAGTAAATTATTTAAAAGGTAATTTTAGAATATTGGAAGAAGCCCGGACACTATCGTAAGGGTCCCCGCATATCATTGTAAAATGCTAAGACTATTTTAACAAATGATTGTTGTCGTCTGGAAACACAAGGATCGGGTGGTAAAGCTTCGCTTCTTCGATTGGAAGTGACCCGTAGGACATAATAATCAGGATATCTCCTACTTGCACTTTGCGCGCAGTAGCACCATTTAAACAGACGGTACCCGTACCACGCTCACCTTTGATCACGTAAGTCTCAAAGCGCTCGCCATTGTTATTGTTAACAATCTGCACCTTCTCATTCGCTATAATCTGGGCGGCATCCATCAGATCTTCATCAATGGTGATGCTTCCTACATAGTTAAGCTCCGCTTGTGTTACTTTAACGCGGTGTATTTTCGATTTTAATATCTCGATAATCATGCTGCAAAGTTAGTTAAAAAAGTAACATATTATCAATCAGACGGGTCTCGCCTACTTTGGCGGCGACCAAGGCGATCAAGTCCGACTGCTCTTTACTCGTTGCCGGCCTTAGTGTCTCGCCATGAGCAATGGTGAAATAATCAAGCTCAACTCCAGGGATTTTATTGATCATCGCCCTGGCGTTTTCCAGGAGATCATCGATGTTTAAGGCATGAAAATTCTCCTTTACATAACCCAATGCCGCGCTAAGCACGAGGGCATGTTTTCTATCCTGAGCGCTAAGGTGAATGTTTCTGGAGCTCATCGCAAGGCCATCATCCTCGCGAATAATCGGGCAAGAGATCAGCTCAACGGGTAAATTAAAATGAGCAACCATGTTACGGATCATCAGTACCTGTTGAAAATCCTTTTGTCCGAACAAAGCAACATCAGGATCTACCGCATCAAAAAGTTTCTTTACAATTTGGGTAACCCCTTGATAGTGACCTCTTCTAAATTCACCTTCGAGGAGGAACTCGGCGGGACCAAGATCGATATGCCAGTTCTCCTTTTCCGGATACATCTCTTTAACCGAAGGCATGAATACAACATTGCAACCGGCATCTTCCAGCATTTTGATATCGTGTTCCAATGGCCTTGGATATTTCTCCAGATCTTTGGGATCAGTAAACTGAGTAGGATTAACAAATATGCTGCAAACAACCAGATCAGCATGCTGCTGGGCCACCTCTATAAGCGATACGTGGCCTTTGTGCAACGCGCCCATTGTTGGTACCAAAGCTATCTTTTGTTTCGCCAATTTTATTGGACTGAGCAGCGACTTTAACGCCGCAATAGTATGTATAACTTTCAAATCAGCTTTTAAAATTTCAAGTCGGTAAAGTTGGTTATTAATACATTCCGAACAAAACATCTTGCGTATTATATTGATAGATGTTATTATTTTGCTTACCTTTGCCCCTTGATAATCTTTTCTTTAACATAAATTTTTATTTACGAATATGGAGATGGCAAAAACGAAGCTACTGATTGTTACACACGAGATGTCGCCTTTCCTTGAACTCACAAAGATTTCAGAAATTACCCGTCAGTTACCACAGGCAATGCAGGATAAAGGATTTGAGATCCGCATCTTGATGCCAAGATTTGGTAACATCAACGAGAGAAGGAATAGGTTACATGAAGTCATCCGTCTTTCCGGTATGAACATCGTGATTGATGATAACGACAATCCACTGATCATTAAAGTTGCTTCGATTCCTGCCGCCCGCATGCAGGTCTACTTTTTAGATAACGAAGACTATTTCCAGCGCAAACATGTGTTTAGAGATAAAGACAACAAATTCTACGCAGACAACGACGAGCGGACTATTTTCTTCTGTAAAGGTGCGTTAGAAACTGTGAAAAAACTAGGCTGGTCTCCAGACATCGTTCATTGTCACGGCTGGATGACTTCTTTGGTTCCTGCATATATCAAGACGACTTACAAAAACGACCCTACCTTCAAGAATTCCAAAGTAGTATATTCTGTATATGAAGACTGTTTTTCAGAGACTTTGAATACTGACTTATACAAAAAAGCGGTGATGAGTTCAATGACAGTAGAGGACACTAAAGTGTTTGAAAAAGCAGACTGTAATGCGTTACACATCGGAGCGATAACTTACTCAGACGCAGTAGTTTTAGCTGATGAAAACCTGAGTCCTGATGTGTTAAAATTTGTTAAAGATTCTAATAAGCCAACTTTAGCTTTTAATTTAACCGATAATTTCGAGAACTTCTACAATTTATATGAAGAAATCTCGACTGATGAATTGGTTTCAATAGCATAAAACTCAGGTACTAAAATATGAAATTTATAAAACTAGACTTATTGACCCTGTTGATAGGTCTTTTTCTTTTGTCGTCTTGTAAAGACGCCAATACAATTGGCTTTGAGCTCGATCCTTCTCTTGCAATTAAAGGAACATTGAATAGCTCAGTAGCGGTAAAATCTGTTACCGTAAAGGACGATGTGACCAGCACTGTGGGACAAAGCAGACAGCCTTTAGGATATATTAATGGAGACCCAATCTTTGGAAATACGGAGGCAAGTGTTGCTTTTTCCGTTTCACTTCCATCTAATGGTTACAGCTTCGGAACCAACCCGGTCATCGATTCTGCTATCTTAGTTTTACCTTATAGCAGGGTAACAGACGCGGTAACAGGAACAGTTGTCAACGAATTCTATGGGGATACCACTACTTCAGTTTACAGCTTCAGGGTGCATCAGCTCGTAGATGATATTACTCTACAAACTAACTTTCAAAGCAATAGAGAGTTTGCCGTGGAGACTCCGGTAGTCGGTTCATTTGAAGCCAAGATTAGGCCTAACACACCAGTGATGGTGAAAGACATCGTAGTTGGAAAGCCTGATACTTCAAGGTTTATCGTTCCTGAGCTAAGGATCAAATTAGACAATGCCTTTATTCAGAGTCGTATTCTTTCACTGGATTCGGTAACCCGTGCAAAAAACTCCAGATTTGCTGCCGCATTCAAAGGATTAAGGATAAGTGTAGATAAAGCGACTGCTACTGGTAAGGGTGGTATGTTGCTAATAGACTTCGCTGGAACCAATGCGAATTTGCAACTGTATTACAAGAAAGACATCACCAACTCGGCGAGTAAAGATACTGTAGGGGTAAGTTTTCCAATCTCGACATCGACGGGTCCTGTGGCTGCCAACATCAAACATGATTACGCAGGCACACCAATACAGACTCAGTTGAGCACTCCTAATCCGGCTACACCATATAGTGTAACCTATCTTCAAGGACTTGCCGGTTTGAGAAATAAGATTTCATTCCCTGACCTTGCAGCTTTTGTTACTTCCGTAAAAGAGGGTAATGCAGCATCGAAGATTGTGATCAACCGAGCAGAATTGGTGGTTAATCTGGCAAATGGAACAGATGCCATTCCTTACATACCGTCCAAAAAGTTGGTGTTGTATAGAAATGACATTGCAGGAAATCGTTTAAATCTGGTTGATTATTCACCCTCTACCAATACCAGTACCAATCCCAAATATGTAGGATCGGACCGCGCGATTAATGGTTTCTACGACGCCACAAATAAACGCTATCTTTTTGTGCTAACCAGTTACCTGCAAAATTTAATAGATGGTGATACAGAAGATTATGGAACATTTTTATCCGTAACAGGCTTCGATGAAACGTCTTTGGCCCCATCTATACTGACCGCTGGAAGATCTGTAATCACAACTACAAGTCCGTTAACCGGCAACAACGCAATTAAGCTTAACATCTATTATACAAAAGTTAATTAGATAATTTAATTTACTATACTTTTATATCCTCCGAGATTCTTTAATTTCGGGGGATTTATTTTTTCAACCCAATCATATATGTGTGGAATAGTTGGCTACATTGGCCATAGAGAAGCATGGCCTTTGATCATCAAAGGATTAAAGCGTCTTGAATACAGGGGTTATGACAGCGCAGGAATAGCGCTCATAGCTGATAATCATTTAAATATATATAAAAAAGCCGGAAAGGTTTCTGAATTGGAGGCATTCGCTGAAGGTAAAAACTTGTCTGGCACTATAGGCATAGGCCATACGAGATGGGCAACACATGGAGCGCCATCAGATAGAAATTCGCACCCACATACTTCCAACAACGGTAAGTTAACGATCATACATAATGGTATCATAGAAAACTATGCGACGATTAAAGAGGAACTCACTTCGAGGGGTCACCAATTTAATAGTGATACAGATACAGAAGTATTGATCCATTTGATCGAAGAGATCTATAAAAATGAACAAAATGACCTGCTTGAAGCAGTAAGGCTAGCGCTGCAGGAAGTGAATGGTGCTTATGCAATAGTGGTCATGGATGAAGATCAGCCAGATCAACTTATCGCTGCCAGAAAAGGTAGTCCGATGGTGATTGGCGTTGGAGAAGGTGAGTACTTCATCGCTTCAGATGCTACCCCTATTGTAGAATATACAAAAAATGTGATTTACTTGAATGACAACGAAATCGCTTTCATTAAACGTGATGAGCTGTTGATCAAAAGATTGGACAACGTGGTGCAAACTCCGTACATTCAGGAGCTCGAGCTTAAGCTTGAAATGCTGGAGAAAGGCGGCTATGAACATTTCATGCTTAAAGAAATTAATGAGCAACCTCGTTCTGTGCGCGACTGTTTAAGAGGCCGTATTTATCCGAACGAAGGTCGTGTTCAATTGGGCGGCATCAGCGAATATGCTCATAAATTGAAGAATGTTGACCGCATTATTATCGTAGCATGTGGTACTTCGTGGCACGCCGGATTGGTGGGTGAATATTTGATTGAAGAATATGCGAGAATTCCTGTAGAGGTTGAATATGCTTCAGAGTTCAGATACAGAAATCCGATCATCACCGAGAAAGATGTCGTTATCGCCATTTCGCAATCTGGGGAAACTGCAGATACGATGGCTGCTATTGAGATGGCCAAAGAAAAAGGAGCCACGATCTTTGGCGTTTGTAATGTAGTTGGTGCTTCCATCCCAAGAATCACACATGCTGGAGCATATACACATGCCGGTCCGGAAATTGGTGTTGCCTCTACGAAGGCCTTCACTGCTCAGGTTACGGTATTGACTTTGATTGCTTTCCACCTGGCGCAACAAAGGGGAACGGTAACCAGCTCAAAGCTTACTGAACTTTTAACTGAACTGGATAACATTCCAACAAAAATTGAGAAGGCTTTAAAATCTGATGCATTAATTAAAGAAATTGCCGCCAAGTTCAAAGACTCGAGAAACTGCTTGTTTTTAGGAAGAGGAAGTGGATTCCCTGTAGCCTTGGAAGGCGCCTTAAAACTTAAAGAAATCTCCTATATACACGCAGAGGGTTATCCTGCTGCAGAAATGAAACATGGTCCGATTGCCCTTATCGATGAGGAAATGCCAGTGGTCGTAATTGCCACTAAGAATTCATCTTATGAGAAGGTGATCAGCAACATTCAGGAGGTAAAAGCTAGAAAAGGAATAGTCCTTGCAATTGTAACTGAAGGCGATGTAGAGGTTAGAAAAATGGTAGATTACTGTATTGAAATTCCAGATGCCAGTGAAGCATTTTTGCCGCTTTTGGCTACTATCCCACTTCAATTGTTATCCTATCACATTGCCGTAATGCGTGGATGTAATGTTGACCAACCCAGAAATCTAGCGAAATCCGTAACAGTAGAATAGTTAGTTGTTAATGATGAGTTTTAGCGCTCCTGCCTGGTCGGCAGGAGCGCTTTTGTTTCACATAGGAAGTAGTGGCTTATTAAAATGGCAGATCTCCGGATGGATCGCTATCCAGATAATCGCCTTCACTTTTTGGCGTACTATTATCAGTAGTTGCCGGTGTGTTCTCGAAATCACTTTTCCTTCCAAGGATGGTGAAGTTCTCTGCAACAACTTCCGTAACGTATTTTTTAATCTTTTCTCTATCTTCAAAAGAGCGGGTACGCAGCTTTCCTTCGATGTAAACAAGCTTGCCTTTCTGGAGATATTTAGAGGCCACTTCCGCAAGGCCTCGCCACAATACGATATTGTGCCACTCTGTCTGCTCCACTCTTTTCCCATCTTTATTATAGGTTTCTGAGGTAGCTAAAGGAAAACTAGCAACAGTGACTCCCCCTTCGAGATGTCTGACTTCAGGGTCTTTGCCAAGATGCCCTACTAAAATAACTTTGTTAATACCTGACATGAAATATAGTTTATAATTGGTTAGTTGAATAAAAGGCCATGAACTCTGTGATTACCTTTGGTTGAGGCAATTGGTCAAAATCATGCATAGATACCCATTTAATATTGGCGTCTTGATTAAAGTTAACTATATAATTATCTAAAGCAAAAAATTCAACATATATAGTTTGGTGAGTTAAAAGATGTTTTTTTCGAAACAGTGACTGTAGTTGAACAGCGTCTCCAAACATTGTTTTCGCCTGCTCCATCACAGACTTAGGCTGATCCAGATAAGCCCCCTCAGTCTCCGCCAAAGGGAAGTCATACAGCTCCTGCCATATGTCGCCAGCAGTTCTTTTATGTACCAGTATTTCTTGTTGGTTAGCTACAAAGAAATAATTAAAATGCCTGGTACGTTTAGTAAGCTTTTTAAGTTTTACCGGGAGCTCATTCACCTTGCCACTCATCCGCGCGTAGCAGTCGGTTTGCAATGGGCAAGTGGGACAATCGGGTGACTTGGGTTTGCACTGTAAGGCACCGAATTCCATGATGGCCTGATTGTAGACAGAAGGAAGCTGGCCTTTAATTAATTCCTGAGCAAGCAGGCTAAACTCCTTTTTTCCTGACGTACTATTGATAGGAGTTTCTATTCCAAAATAACGGGACAACACTCGAAACACATTACCATCAATGACTGCCTTTTCTTCATCTGAGGAAAAAGAAGATATGGCGGCAGCAGTATAATCTCCAACACCTTTGAGTTGAATAAGGGTATCATAACCGGTGGGAAACTGACCATTATGTAAGGACTGTACCAGCTTTGCCGTAAAGAGCATATTTCTACCTCGTGAGTAATAACCCAGACCTTGCCAAAGTTTCAATACTTCCGTTTCAGTAGCATTAGCGAAGTCTTGAACTGTTGGATAAGCTTCGTGAAAAGCGTGAAAATATGGAAGGCCTTGCTCGACCCTAGTTTGCTGAAGTATAATTTCTGAAAGCCAAATCACATAGGGATCTCTGGTATTTCGCCAGGGGAGCGAACGTTTATTTTGCGAATACCAGTTCACAATTTCATGCTGAAAACTCATAAAAACAAAAATACGGCGTTATTAAATTGTTTTTCAATAAAACTTGCATTAGCCTGATACATGGCGGAACAAATAAATCATCTTTTATTTTCCTATCTCGTTAAAAAGCAATACTTTTGCAACCCCAAATCAGTTATAATAGTAATAATCACAATAAATTAAATAAAGTAAAATATGACTAAGGCAGATATTATTTCAGAAATATCAACGAAAACAGGAATTGAAAAAGTAGATGTGCAGGAGACCGTTGAAGCATTTTTCAAAGTGATCAAAACTAGCATGATCAGCGGAGAAAATGTTTATGTAAGAGGTTTTGGAAGTTTTGTTGTTAAAAAGAGAGCACAAAAAACTGCTAGAAATATTTCTAAAAACACTGCAATAATTATCCCAGAGCATTTTGTTCCAAGCTTCAAACCAGCCAAGGTTTTTGTTGACAAAGTGAAAAGTAACTCGAAAATAAGCGTAGAAGCTTAATCCAATTATGCTAAACAGTATCCGTTCAAAACAAATAGTCGCAGTAGGTGCAGTAATGTTCCTTATGGCTTTTTTGTTTACACGTGATATTAAAGGCTTAGTAAAACCAAAAGAAGAAACGACAAAAGGCAATACAGGAGCTGAAGCAACCGGACAGACTGCTGCTGTGATAGATTTAACAGAGGTCTCTACTGCTGCAAAAAATGCCCTTGGGGCTAATGTAGCTACTGAAATCTCTTCATTAGAACAAGCTTACAACACAGCATCCGAAAATGATAAAGGTTTTGCAGCAAAAGCACTTGCTCAGAAATGGGAGTCAGTTGATCAGGAAGTGCCTACCGCACTATATCTTGAAATATTAGCAACTAAAGAGAAGTCATTATCCAGCTGGATTGCTGCGGGCGATAAGTTCGTTAAAGCCTTTGACAATACCCGCGACAGCGTATTACAGACTGCATTATTACAAAAAGCGAATGCATCTTACAAGAATGCCTTAGCAATTGATTCTGCAAGCATTGATGCAAAAACAGGAATGGGTATTACAATAGTTGACGGAATGGGTATGCCAATGCAGGGAATTGCAATGTTGTTGGATGTGGTTAAAAAAGATCCTAAGAACTTAAAAGCTAATATGAGCCTAGGCACATTCGCGATTAAGTCCGGACAGTTCGATAAAGCGATCACACGTTTTAATGATATCATCGCAATTAAGCCATCGCCAGACGCCTATTTCTACTTAGCTACAGCTTATGAGAACCTGGGTAAAAATACGGAAGCGATTGATGCCTATACTAAAAGCAGAAAGCTTGCTGGTAATCCTACCTTGTCGAAGTTCATTGATGATAAAATCATAGAACTGAAAAATAAAAGTTAATAAACCGATTTATAAAAATATTTAAAATTCAAAGTTATGCCAAGTGGTAAAAAAAGAAAGAGACATAAAATGGCTACTCACAAACGTAAAAAACGTCTTAGAAAAAACAGACATAAGAAAAAATAGATTTTCTTATTAGATGCTTGACCAATTAAGGATACGATTACTTCGTATCCTTAATTGGTGATTGCATTGTTTTTTGCGTTTTTGTCCATGTGTTAATAAGGCTTTAAGCCTTTAATTCTGTAGCTTTTGGTAAAAGAACTAATTATAGATTCCTCTCCTACGGGAGTGACCATAGCTTTAGTTGAAGACAAACAACTTGTTGAACTTCATAAGGAACAGATCAATACCAACTATGCCGTAGGCGATATTTATTTAGGCCGCATTAAGAAAATTATGCCCGGCCTGAACGCTGCGTTTGTAGATGTTGGTTATGAGAAAGATGCATTCCTGCATTATTTCGATCTTGGACCACAAGTACAGTCTTTGATAAAGCTCACAAAAATTAAGCGTAATGGCACTGTTAACGGCACCTTATTGGATAATTTCAAATTAGAGGGTGACATTAACAAAGCTGGTAAAATCTCGGAGGTAGTAAGCAAGAATCTAGTGCTGCCTGTTCAGATTGCCAAAGAGCCAATTTCAACAAAAGGACCGAGACTAAGTTCAGACCTCTCCATTGCAGGCCGATACATAGTTTTAGTGCCGTTCTCAAATGTAATTTCCATCTCCAAAAAGATCAAAAGCAATACCGAACGTAATCGTTTAAAAAAGATTATCGAAAGTATTAAGCCGAAGAACTTTGGTGTGATTATCAGAACAGTATCTGAAAGCAAAGGCGTTGCCGAGCTTCAAAAAGATCTATTGGATTCAGTTGCCAAATGGGAAAATTTCATTAAGAAATTACCAGAAGCTGAGCCTTCCAAACGTGTTTGGGGAGAAATGGATCGTACCTCTACATTGATACGTGACATTCTGAGTACGGATTTCACTAATGTTTACGTAAACGATCCGAACCTATTTGAAGACATTCGTTCCTATGTTCATGAAATCTCTCCTGAAATGGAGAAGATCGTGAAGCTTTACAAGCATAAGGAGCATATCTTTGAGCATTTCAGCATTGAGAAACAAATTAAGAACTCGTTTGGGAAGACAGTAAATCTAGCAGGCGGTGCCTATCTGGTTGTTGAACATACGGAAGCTTTACATGTTGTCGATGTGAACAGCGGTAACAGAACTGCTAGTAAAGAAAACCAGGAAGATAATGCCCTACAGGTCAACAGGGAGGCTGCGAAAGAAATTGCAAGACAGCTGAGGTTGCGTGATATGGGTGGAATTGTGGTAATCGATTTTATCGATATGCACAAACCTGTAAACCGTAAAATCCTATTCGATTATTTGAAGGACCTAATGCTATTAGACCGTGCAAAACACACGATCTTGCCACCGAGTAAGTTTGGCTTAGTTCAAATTACCCGTCAGCGTGTTAGGCCGGAGATGAATATCGTCACGAGTGAAAAATGCCCTACCTGTGATGGTACGGGAGAGATAAAGGCTAGTATAGTTTTAATGGATGACATTGAAAATAATCTAACCTATATTTTGCAGGAGCAAAACGAAAAAAACATTACGCTTTGTGTACACCCTTACATTGAAGCTTTCATCAAGAAAGGGATTATTTCGTTACAGTGGAAATGGTTCTTTAAGTTCGGACAAAGAGTTAAGATACGTGCAGTATCTTCTTATAACTTAACTGAGTTCCATGTTCTTTCTTCAAAAGATGAAGAAATCAAATTATAACGACAACACCTTATTTTTTAGGCCTGATTTCTTAAGGAATCAGGCCTTTTTATTTGGGTTTTATAATGAAATATAAACTAAATTCGTTCCTGAAACGGCACTAAAATTAGATAAGTTGGCTAAAAGCAAATCGGCATATTTCTGTCAAAGTTGTGGGTATGAATCGGCAAAATGGTTGGGTAAATGCCCATCTTGCGGTGAATGGAATACCTTAGTTGAAGAGTTAGTAGAGAAACCAAACGTAAAAGTTCCTTCCTGGAAAACATCAACGGGTACGCAACGTGTAAGCAAGCCTGCCAAAATTGATGAGATTCGCTCCGTTAGAGAAGAGCGGATTCCAACCGGTGATCTGGAGTTAGATCGTGTATTGGGTGGGGGAATTGTACCTGGATCAGTTATTCTCATAGGCGGGGAACCGGGAATCGGTAAGTCTACCCTAATGCTTCAGCTAGCACTAAATATTCCTGATAAAAAGATCTTGTACATCTCTGGTGAGGAGAGTGAGCACCAGATCAAAATGCGGGCTGAACGTATTACCGCAGCTCCAAAAGCAGATTGTTTCATCCTTACGGAGACATCAACTCAGAATATATTTAAACAACTGGAGGAGTTGGAGCCTCACCTGGTTATAGTAGATTCCATACAAACCCTTCATTCCACACACATCGAATCCACACCTGGAAGCGTATCGCAAATTCGGGAATGCGCAGCTGAATTGTTAAAATATGCGAAAGAAACGGACACTCCAGTATTCTTAATCGGTCACATCACTAAAGACGGAACTATCGCCGGACCAAAGATTCTTGAACACATGGTTGACACCGTCCTTCAATTCGAAGGAGACAGACATCATGTCTATCGGATCCTGAGATCTATAAAAAACCGCTTCGGTGCCGCCGCTGAATTAGGAATCTATGCCATGGATGGCACCGGACTCAGACAAGTTTCCAATCCTTCAGAAATATTATTGTCTCAACGGGATGAGGAGCTGAGTGGAATAGCGATATCGGCAACCCTGGAAGGCGCCAGGCCGATGTTAATTGAAACTCAAGCATTAGTTAGCACTGCCGCTTATGGTACCCCTCAGAGATCTGCAAATGGTTTTGACACCAAAAGAATGAACATGCTATTGGCTGTTTTAGAAAAACGATGTGGCTTTAAACTAAGTACAAGGGATGTCTTTCTTAACATTGCCGGCGGGCTTAAAGTGGAAGACCCGGCAATTGACCTCGCGATTGTTGCGGCAATTGTTTCCTCACATGAGGATATATTTATCTCCTCTAAAACCTGTTTTGCCGCTGAAGTAGGACTCTCCGGCGAAGTCAGAGCAGTGAATAGAATTGAACAGCGAATCCTGGAAGCAGAGAAGCTGGGATTTGAGAAGATTTTTATCTCTACGTATAACATGAAAGGCCTCTCAAGAAGTAAATATAATATTGAAATTAAGGCCATAAATAAAATAGATGATGTCTTTTCTGATTTGTTCGGATAAGAAAAAAAGGAAAATATTACGACATTTTTACTCATTCTGAGGAAATATATCTACATCCCCAGTTTATATTACCAAGCACTATTACTACGTACTCATCTGTTTATCAATACAATAAAGAACATTACATCGCTTTAACTAATTTGGATCATAAGTTGTATTAACAAGGGTGCTGTCAGTCATTTATGATCGACGGCTAACAATAGGGATGATTATCCTCGTTATCGAAAGATGGCGAGGATTTTTTATTGCTCCTTGATGCTAAGTGTCAGAATTTTAAATATTTTTGTATTATTAAGAACAAATCTAACTTGTACCTACAAAGATAACCTCATGAGCATAAAAGCACTAATACTCAGCTTTGCAATAAGCATCATTGCCATTAATACCTTCGCACAAGACGGCAAAACAACTCCACCAACTTCTTTTGGTGAAGGTGTTAAACCAGGAAAAAAATATCCAGTTGAAAAAATGGAAGCAGCAATGGGCGACAAAAAAACAGCAGACTTACAGATCACTGGAGAAGTAGTCGAGGTTTGTAAGAAAAAAGGATGTTGGATGACTTTGAAAATGCCTGATGGCGAAGGTGTTCGGGTGACGTTTAAGGATTATGCGTTCTTTATGCCTAAAGACATCGTTGGCAAAAGAGTAGCATTAGATGGAATAGCAAAAAAACAAACGATATCTGCTGAAACGCTACGTCATTATGCAGAAGATGCACATCAGTCTGCAGAAGAAGTAGCAAAAATTACAGAACCGAAAAAAGAACTTGCATTTGAAGCTAAAGGAGTTGTAATTTTGAAGTAATTAGAAAGGTTCTCCTTTTTAACATTGATTGATAGGCCCTGTTCTCTCCGGAACAGGGCTTTTTTGTGACTTATTTAGACAAGGCGCTATTAAAATTCTTATATTTCAATATATTCGCGTTAACCATTTATTAAACTCCTTACCTATGATCATAGCAATTGTCATCCCTGCTGCAATTCTCCTACTTGGAATTGTATTTTACAACACGCTTATTGCAAAAAAAAATCAGGTAACGAACGCATTTTCTAGCATTGACGTGATGTTAAAAAAGCGCTTTGACTTATTACCCAACCTCGTAGAAACTGTAAAGCAATACATGCAGCATGAGTCTGCCACGCTAACTAAACTTGTACAACTAAGGAGTCAGGCAACTGCTGGAAACCTAACTACCAATGAGAAAATTGAGCTGGACAAACAGGTAAGTTCCGGAGTAAAAGGCCTGATGCTTTCTGTGGAAGCCTATCCTGATTTAAAAGCAAACCAAAACTTCATTAATCTACAAAGCACCTGGACTGAAAGTGAAGAACAGATTGCCGCAGCTCGAAGAACGTATAATGCTTCCGTTACAGACTACAACGATGTTATTATGATGTTCCCTGGAAGCATAGTTGCTGGAATGCTGAATTACCAACCTATATCAGTACTGGCAAACACAGAAGAGGAAAGAAAAAACGTCAGCGCTAAAGAGCTTTTTAATTCCTGATGACTGAAGATCAGATCAACGCCTCATTGCAAAGCACCTTAACCGAACTTGAGGTTCAACGTAAAGAAGTGTCTGCAGCTCGGCTAAAAAGCTATGCGCTGATGATTGTGGGTATAGCTATCGTGGCAATAGGCTTTCTGATTCCTGATGTCTTAATCTTTGCCGCTATCGGTGGAGTAGTTCCATTCATAGTTGCACTCTTTATATTAAGTAAAGCGTCTGAAAAGTTCCAAAATTACCGCCATGAATTCAAGCACCGTGTTATCGCCGCAGCGCTGAAACAGATAGACCAAAGCATGGAGCTCCAGTATAATGACGGACTTTCAGAACGGAGTTTTATCGAGTCTCAACTATTCACGCATCGCCCGGACAGATTTAAAAGCCAGGATCAAGTATATGGCAAAGCCGGAAAAACCCAGTTTTCTTTCTCCGAAGTTCATGCCGAATACAAGACCGTCACACAATCCAAACACGGACGAAGAGAGCACTGGCATGACATCTTTAAAGGCATCATCTTTTGTGCAGATTTTAATAAGCATTTTAATGGCGTCACAGTAGTACGGCCCAAAGATGTTAGTGCCGCTTTTGGGGCCTGGATCTCTGATAAAATGCCAATCTTTTCCAGCTCCGGAAGGGATATTGTCAAGCTAGAAAATATAGAATTCTGCGAGGCCTTTGTCACCTATTCAACCGACCAGGTGGAAGCACGTTACATATTGACACCAAGTATGATGGAGCGCTTATGCGAATTGAATGGCAGAAGTCGCTACACGATATCTCTATCATTTATTGACTCGTATGTCTACCTGGCATTTCCGCTTTCGAAGGACTATTTTGAACCACCAGTCTTTAAAAGCCTCCTGGACGGCAAATTCCTGGAAGAAGATCTGGGCCTGATTCGTTTCATGTACGGCATCATAGCAGAGCTGGATCTGAACACCAGAATCTGGACCAAGCAGTAGCATCAGAAATGCTGATGGGTATAACCGAATCTTCAGCAAGCCAAAAAAAAAGTCCCTTTCGGGACTTTAAATTCTTATTTCGATAAATACATCGACTTGTCTTTGTATAACTTTCTAAAGTATGGGTCTTCCAGATCTTTAATAAAACGGATAGATTCTCCTGTTGATTTCATTTCAGGTCCAAGCTCTTTAGTTACTTCAGGGAACTTATCAAATGAGAACACTGGTTCTTTAATTGCATAACCTTCCAGCTTCCTCACAATATTGAAGTCTTTCAACTTGTTTACCCCAAGCATCACTTTAGCAGCAATGTTGATGTAAGGAACATCATATGCTTTGGCAATGAAAGGAACAGTCCTCGAAGCTCTTGGATTGGCTTCGATCACATATACCTTCTCATCTTTAACGGCAAATTGGATATTTAATAATCCAATTACATTTAAAGCCCTCGCAATCTTTTTGGAATAAGTCTCCATGTCGTTAATTACCTTGTCAGACAAGCTAAACGGAGGCAACACGGCAAATGAATCACCTGAGTGAATTCCTGCAGGTTCAATGTGCTCCATTAAACCAACAATATGAACATCCTCGCCATCAGAAATAGAATCAGATTCTGTCTCTTCTGCCCTATCCAGGAAATGGTCAATCAGCACCCTGTTGCCAGGTAGATCTCCCAACAACTTGACTACGGCCTTCTCCAGATCTTCATCGTTAATTACGATACTCATCCCTTGTCCACCCAATACATAGCTCGGTCTAACCAACACCGGATAACCCACTTCATTAGCAACTACAATCGCTTCTTCCGCATTTTCAGCTACACCGTACTTAGGATAAGGAATGTCAAGCTCTTTTAGCAAGTCAGAGAAACGACCCCTGTCTTCCGCAACATCCATATCGTTGTAAGAAGTACCGATAATTTTGATGCCTTTCTCATGAAGCTTTTCCGCCATTTTCAAGGCAGTCTGACCGCCAAGTTGAACAATTACACCAATGGGATTTTCCAGTTCGATGATTTCTCTCACATGCTCCCAGAATACCGGCTCGAAATATAACTTATCAGCCATATTGAAATCTGTAGAAACCGTCTCCGGGTTACAGTTGATCATGATGGCTTCAAATCCTGTTTCTTTAGCGGCCAATAAACCATGTACACAAGAGTAATCAAACTCAATTCCCTGACCAATGCGGTTAGGGCCAGAACCCAATACAATGATTTTCTTTTTGTCTGACGGAATGGATTCATTTTCCTCTTCAAACGTCGAGTAATAATATGGGGTCTGTGCAGCGAATTCGGCAGCACAAGTATCTACCATTTTATAAACTCGGCTGATACCCAGAGACTTTCTGCGGTCATAAACCTCATCTTCTGTCACATTACCTAAAAGATAAGCGATCTGGATATCTGAGAATCCTTTTTGCTTCAAGGTGAAGAAAAAGTCTTTCGGAATATTGTTAAGTGAATAACGTTTAAGTTCGGTTTCTAACCCGACAAGCTCTTGAATTTGAGCAAGGAACCATTTGTCAATTCGGGTTACTTTACGAATAGATTCTAAAGGAACGCCCATGCTCATCGCGTCCTTAATCAGGAATAAACGATTCCAGCTGGCATGCTCCAAACCGTGCATGATTTCTTCGATGCTCCTATTGTGTTTGCCATCTGCACCAAGACCAGCTCTGCCAATCTCTAAACTCTGACAAGCCTTTTGAAGTGCCTCGATAAAGCTACGTCCGATCGCCATCACCTCACCTACAGATTTCATCTGTAAGCCAAGTTCCATATTGGCGCCTTTGAACTTATCAAAGTTCCATCTTGGAACCTTCACAATTACGTAGTCAATGGTTGGCTCAAAGTAAGCTGAAGTCGTTTTGGTGATCTGATTTTCTATTTCATCCAGGTTGTAACCAATTGCCAATTTAGAGGCAATTTTAGCAATAGGGTAACCCGTTGCCTTACTAGCCAAAGCCGAAGAGCGGGAAACACGTGGGTTGATCTCAATCGCGATGATATCGTCATTGTCCGGGTTTACAGAAAACTGAACGTTACATCCACCTGCGAAGTTACCGATCGCACGCATCATCTTGATTGCCTGGTTGCGCATATCCTGATAACAACGGTCAGACAAGGTCATCGCCGGTGCAACAGTAATGGAATCTCCTGTATGGATACCCATTGGGTCAAAATTCTCGATTGAACAGATAATGATCACATTATCATTGCTGTCTCTCAACAGCTCCAACTCATATTCTTTCCAGCCTAAAACAGCTTGCTCCACCAAAACCTCATGGGTTGGCGAAGCTTCTAATCCGCGTTTTAAAGCTTGGTCAAAATCTTCTTTTTTATGTACAAATCCACCTCCTGATCCACCAAGTGTATAAGATGGACGAATAACCAGTGGATAGCCGATTTGCTGTGCAGCTTCTTTACCTTCAAGGAAAGAGTTTGCTATCCTGGAAGGTGCCACACCAACACCTATGTCAATCATTAGCTGACGGAAAGCCTCTCTGTTTTCAGTTTTCTCAATTGCAGCAACATCAACACCGATAACCTTAACGCCATGTTTTTCCCAAACACCACGTTCTTCAGCCTCTTTACAAAGGTTAAGTGCAGTTTGTCCGCCCATAGTAGGCAATACAGCGTCAATCTTTCTTTCGATTAAGATCTGCTCGATGGAATCAACGGTAAGTGGTCTCAGATAAACATGGTCTGCAATCACTTTATCAGTCATAATCGTTGCAGGATTTGAATTGATAATCGATACTTCAATTCCTTCTTCTTTTAGCGATAAGGCGGCTTGTGACCCTGAGTAGTCAAATTCACAGGCCTGACCAATGATGATAGGTCCGGATCCGATAATTAATACTGAGCGTATGGAGGTGTCTTTTGGCATAAAATGATCTGTTTATAGACGGAATTGCCTGTGAGAATACACTGATCATTTAGCATAGATCACCGACTCTTCTGTCGGGATGCAAAGTTACGCTTTTGAACATTACAAATTATGTATTTTTTCAAAAAGCAGTATTGGGACAAGAAGCGAAGTTGCTTTACTATTTTATGGGAAGTTGCTTTGCTATTTTATTGCTTAAGTTGAACCGTTCCTATGTCGGTAATTGCGCTGTCAAGAACGGCAACATTTTGGACAGATAGGTCATTATAAGGCACCTTCGCACGAATGATGATGGTGTAAGTCGCTTTCTTAATGTTTGCGAAAGCGAAATTTCCGTTCAGTACTGATGTAGTGAGGGTGTCCTTTCCGGAGATTGCCATCACTTTCTCGGCGCTATTGAGTGGCAAAACCTTACCCCTTATTCCGTTTACTTTGATGGAACTAAACGCGAACAAGCCGAAGATGAGGGTGGTTGTAAGTAAAAGAGACAATTTTAGCTTTTTCATAGTTTGGGTGTTTTATGTTAATAATGGTGTGGGTTATGCGCCGTCTTTGCGGCGAAGGCCGCAACCTCGGCCCTGCAACCTTTCTCTTCCAGGATCCTGAAATAAATTCAGGATGACGGGATCAAAAAATCAAACCTTCCCTCCTTGCGGCGAAGGTTGTGCATCGTCTTTGCGGCGAAGGCCGCAACCTCGGCCCTGCAACCTTTCTCTTCCGAGATCCTGAAATAAATTCAGGATGACGGGAGAGGTTAATTAATCTAAAACACCTGCAAACCGTCCATTGTTTTAGCGCCTTACCAACATGACACTCTCCCAACCAACACCTCAATTGGAACAAGATTTGCAATACCCAAGCCATGAAAAAAGCAATCCCATTACTAATCGCGTTTACAATCGCCATCACCGGTTGCGCTACCGTTCAATCCATTATAAAATCTACCTTTCCTTATACAGCAACACTAACTATCCCGGCGGGAGGTAAAGCCAATGCCACCATTTCTGCCAAATCATCTGCCACCAGCATTGATCAGGTATTCGGCAATCAAAATGGCACCAATTACATCAAAGACGTCCGCATTGCTTCTGCCAAATTAACCGCATACAATCCGGCAAACACAAGCCTTGGCATGTTTAAATCCGTAAAACTCTTTATTTCCAGTGGTACAAGTGGTGAAATTTTAGTGGCCTCCAGAAGCGATGTACAAGCCAACATTGGTTCAGACCTCGTGCTGGATATTGACAACTCACGTTTCCTCGACAATTACGTCCAAGGAAGTAGCATCAGTTTAAGACTGGAATATGTGCTTAGAAACAACGCTACTACAGATGTTAGCGTTAAAACCTCGTTGAGCTTTACCTCACAACCTAAAACCCAACAATAGCACCAGTAAAGCGATTTCAAAAGTTCAGTATTGTGATTAGCTGCAGGTTGATTACTTTTGAAATATGATTCAAACGATAACGGACAGTTTCCAGCAATTTTTCATACAGACTGGCTTGCTGGAATGGTTCGGTGTCTTCACCGGAATCCTGTGTGTCTGGCTTGCTGCAAAAAACAACATCTACAACTGGCCGATCGCAGTCGTCAGTGTGGTCATCTATATCTTCATCTTTTTTGAGTCGAAGCTCTATGCCGATATGGGCTTACAGTTTTATTTCCTGGCGATGAACTTTTATGGATGGTATTTCTGGAGCAAAAACAAGAACAATCCAGAAGCGGAAAGACCGGTCAGCCTCATCACGACTAAAGAAATCATCCTGTCCATCGTCGGTATCATTGTCTTCACTGCGGCCCTGGGATTTATTCTCCATAAAAACACGGATGCCTCTTTTCCATTTGTAGACAGTTTCTGTACTGCCTGCAGTCTCATTGCCCAGATCTTCCTCGCTAGAAAAGTATTGCAGAACTGGCTGATCTGGATCTTTGTAGACATCATTTACGTTGGCGTATATGTTTCTAAAGATTTATACGCAACAGCTTTTATGTATGCCCTCTACGTCTATATCGCGTCTGTTGGTTACCTCGACTGGAGAAAAATTTATTCTGAACAAAAAGCCTAATTGTGGACAAGCACATTAAAAAGATAGCGATTGTAGGCCCGGAAAGCACCGGAAAGTCTACCATTACACAGCAACTCGCCAAGCATTACCAGACCTTATGGGTACCAGAATATGCCCGATATTATTGTGCGGCGTTGAAAGAACCTTGCACCCTGCAGGATGAAGTGAACATGTTCCACGGACAGTTGGCTTTGGAAGATTCCATTTTGGCAATCGCCGAAAAGGACATCATATTCTGTGATACCACCTTCATTACCGTAAAGATATGGAGCGATGAGGTCTTCGGTGAAACTCCTGAAATTGTCTTAGCAGCACTACCCGTTTATCAATATGACCTTTACCTACTGATGGATATTGACCTACCCTGGCAGGAAGATCCGATGAGGGACTTTCCACATAAGCGCGAACATTTCATGAATATCTGGCATCAGGAACTACAAGCCCTTAACGCCAATTACTTGGTAATCAACGGTATTGAAACCCGTCTCAACAATGCCATCCAGGCAGTAGATAATTTTCGGTAAATAATCTTTACTTTTGCACAATCAATAGGGGGGTGCCTTGTTTTGTAAAAAACACGAAAACAGGCTGAGAACATACCCATTATATCCGAGAGGATATAAGCACCTGATCCGGATAATGCCGGCGTAGGGATTGGAGTTATGGAGTTTAACTGGGCTGTAAGTGCCCCTTACTTACAGTGGTTTTACTTAACAAAAAACAATGAAAAAATTAATGATCACGGCATTGGCTGTGTTTATGCTGCCGCTGATTTCCTTGGCGCAGTTCTCTGTATCCGGAAGGATTTCCGATCAATCCTCCAACGCACTTCCAGGTGCAACAATAAAGCTCAATGGTAAAACAACAACCGCTAACGCTGAAGGAAGCTACAACTTTACAAATGTAAAGACAGGCAACTATACCCTAACGGTTAGCTTCGTGGGCTATCAAACCCAACAAAAATCTTTCCTGCTCAGCGCAAATCAGACCTTAGACTTCTCAATTACTCCATCTACTTTCCTGGCGGATGAAGTAATCGTAAGGGCCACCCGAGCAAACGAAAAATCAGCCACAACCTATAAAAACATCGGAAAGGCAGAAATTGAGCAGAACAACTTCGGACAAGACCTTCCTTTCATCCTCAATAATACTCCAGGTGTAGTTGTTACTTCTGATGCAGGTGCAGGCGTAGGCTACACAGGAATTAGGATTAGAGGCAGCGATGCGAGCAGGGTCAATGTGACCATCAATGGTATCCCTTATAACGACAGTGAAAGTCAGGGTACCTTTTGGGTGAATATGCCTGACTTCGCTTCTTCGGTAGACAACATCCAAATCCAACGTGGGGTGGGTACCTCTACAAACGGTGCCGGTGCATTCGGCGGAAGTTTAAACATCCAAACAGCTTCTCCTTCAGAAAATGCTTACGCAGAACTGAATAATACTTATGGCTCATTCAACACGCTAAAGAATACCGTGAAGATTGGAACTGGCCTGATCAATAACAGGTGGAGTTTCGACGGCCGATTGTCAAGAATTAAATCTGACGGCTTTATCGACCGTGCAGCTTCAGATCTACAATCATACTTCCTTTCCGGAGCCTATCACGGGAAAACAGACTTGCTTAGGGTAAACGTTTTCGCCGGCACAGAGAAAACTTATCAGGCATGGAATGGCGTTCCTGAGTCGCGTTTAAATGGTGACGTCCCAGGAATGGAAGCTTATATAGCCAGGAACTATCTGGAAGAAACCGATGCTCAAAACTTGCTGAACTCGGATAGCCGAACTTACAATTCATTCACCTACCGAGATCAAAACGATAACTACAAACAAGCGCATTATCAAGCGATTTACGCCAAACAAATCAATGATCAGTTTTCGTTTAATGCAGCATTACATTATACCGATGGTAAAGGTTATTTTGAAGAATACAAGAACAAAGACAAATTTAGTAAGTATGGTTTGCCTAACGTAATCATTGGATCTGACACGCTTAGTCGCACTAATCTAGTGCGCAGACGTTGGTTAGACAATGACTTCTACGGAGCTACTTTTGCTTTAAACTACAATCCACAGTCATCACTGAACTTTACTGTGGGGGGAGCATACAATGAGTACAAAGGAAAGCATTACGGACAAGTAACCTGGGCAGAATACGCATCAACGGGAGATAATTTCCGCCACTATTATGATGGAAAAGGAAATAAAGAAGACTTTAACATCTACGGTAAAGTGAACTATAGTCCGATCGAAAAGCTAAGCCTCTTCGGTGATCTCCAATACAGAAGAGTAAACTACGACATCTCCGGTAACGACAAAAACCTAAAAGCACAAAATTATAACAACGAATATGACTTCTTCAACCCTAAAGTTGGAGCTACATATAATTTGAACGAGGAAAGCAATATTTACACCTCATTCAGTGTGGCGAATAAAGAGCCAAACAGGGATGATTTTACAAATATTAAAACTGGATTATTGCCCAAATCTGAAAGACTGAACAATGTAGAATTGGGTTACCGTTTCAAAAATAAGGATTTCAATCTGGGTATAAACGGGTATGGCATGTTCTACAAAGACCAATTAATTTTTACCGGAGAGATCAATGAGTTTGCCGATGCCTACCGTCAGAATGTAGATAAAAGCTACCGTGCAGGTCTGGAACTTGATGCTTCTTACCTGATCAGTTCAAAGTTTGCTGTCAACGCCAATGCTGCATTCAGTAAAAACAAAATCAAAGACTATGTGGATTATGTGTCTGAATACGACGACAATGGGGATGTGATAAATATTACAGCCACAAATTACAGCAACCCAGATATTTCCTTCTCTCCTGCCTCTGTATTATTCGGCGAGCTAGTTTACAAGCCAGTGGCGGGATTTGCAGTGGCTTTCCAAAGCAAATATGTGAGCAAACAATACATGGACAATACGCAGAATAGCACCAGACAGCTGGATGCTTATTGGGTAAACAATGCGAGGTTGGGTTATGACTTTGCTTTCAAGGGCGTCAAAAACGTTAACCTGGGTCTATTGGTCAACAACTTATTTAACCTTAAATACGAGAGTAATGGCTATACCTACAGTTCTGCGTATCAGGGAGCAGTAACAACAGAAAACTTTTATTTCCCTCAGGCAGGAACTAATTTCCTACTTTCGCTCAACATCAAATTCTAAAACCATGAAGAAGTTCATCGAGAAGCTACAGTTTATCACCCATGATATTGAACAACACTCCCACATTGACCAGGCGAGAATAGCTTGCGAAGCAGGAGCCAAGTGGGTTCAATACCGGTGCCTGACTAAAAACGACGATGAACTTTTACAAGATATCAATGTGATTGCTGAGATCTGTGACGACTGGGGCGCTACCCTGATCGTTACAGATCACATTCACTTAAATGGAAAAGCTGATATTCAAGGTTTTCACATTGAAGACATGAATGCCGACTTTACCAAACTAAGAGCAGAACTGGGCGAAGCCGTAACCATCGGCGGCTCTTCCAATACTGTAGAAGGCCTCATTAGGATTGCCAAAGAAGGTGCAGACTACGCCGGTTTGGGGCCATTTAAAGTAACCACAACAAAACCCAATAACGCGCCATTGTTAGGGGTTCAAGGTTATAGCAAAGCAATAGAAACTCTTGCGCAACAAGGCATAGATCTCCCTGTCCTTGCTGTGGGAGGTGTCAGTTTGGACGATATAGATTTATTGATAGCGACTGGAATCTTTGGGATAGCTGTCTCATCTGCCATCAATCAAGCGGAAAATATGCGAGAAGCTTACCGTGATTTCTACGACAAAGTAATATTCTGGTATAATTAACTCAGTTTATTCCTGATGCCTTACCTTTGTCCAAATTCCTACCCCATTGGACAATACAGAACTTACAGAAAAAAAAGATCCATTTGCAGCACTCCGCTACCGAGAGTTCAGATCTTACCTCGGCATGCGTTTCTTTTTTACTTTTGCCTATCAAATGCAAGCCGTAATCATTGGCTTCCACATTTACCACCTCACCAAAGACCCATTGGCACTGGGCTTTGTCGGCCTTTGTGAAGCGATCCCTGCCATCAGCATTGCGCTTTATGGGGGTTATATCGCAGACAAGTCAGAAAAACGAGGCTTACTATTAAAGATCTTTTCAGGGGTGTTTCTTTGCTCGTTGGTGATGCTCATCGTCACCACCAAACAAATGCATGCCTATGTGCCCACCAGCTATATCATTCCGATTATGTACCTAATGGTATTTGGAGTAGGGATCGCAAGAGGCTTTTTTGCTCCAGCAACCTTCTCTCTGATGGCACAGATTATCCCTAAGAAACTTTATCCAAACTCGAGTACATGGAACAGTTCAAGCTGGCAGGCAGCCTCCATAGCCGGACCTGCCATTGGCGGTTTGATCTATGGATTTTACGGCATCACCACAACTTATATTGTCATCGTGACTTTTATCTCCATTGCCTTAGTCTGCATCTTTTTCTTAAAACCACATGCGCCAACCTTCATTCCTAAACAAAGTATTGTGACTAGTTTAACGGAGGGTGTCAAGTTTGTATTTAAAAGTAAAATGATGCTTGGAGCGATGAGTCTTGACCTTTTCTCGGTATTCTTTGGCGGTGCAGTAGCGCTGCTCCCAGTATTTGCCAACGATATATTAAAGGTAGGCTCAGAAGGATTGGGATTTATGCGTGCTGCCGCCTCAAGTGGTGCGGTGATTACAATGCTATTGATGACGTTTTTCTCCCCGATGAACAAGCCCTGGAGAAATTTGATCATCGCTGTAATCGGCTTTGGAACGAGCATCATTTGTTATGGCCTCTCCAAAAGCTTTTACCTTACCCTGGTGTTCTTGTTCATGGAAGGCGCATTCGACAGCGTCAGCGTGATTATCCGTTCCACCATTATGCAACTGCTCACTCCAGATGAAATGCGCGGGCGTGTATCCGCAGTAAACAGCATGTTTATCGGTTCGTCAAATGAGATTGGTGCATTCGAATCCGGATTAACCGCCAAGCTCATGAGAACAGTTCCTGCAGTAGTTTTTGGAGGCAGCATGACGATTATCATCGCCGGCATCACTTACTTCAAAACGAGAGAGCTAACGAAACTGACGCTACAGGAAATTAACGACCAGCAGCCCAGCTAAACGCTTTCCCGCTCGCCAATTTGTTGTCTCCACATGGCATAATATAAACCATTTCTGGACACCAATTCTTCATGTGTACCTTGCTCAATCACGTTACCTTTCTCTAACACGTAAATCCTGTCCGCATGGCGGATGGTAGACAAACGATGCGCAATCAGAATCGTGATGTGATCGGTTAGATCAGATACGTCTCTGATGGTAGCTGTGATCTCTTCCTCAGTCAATGAGTCCAATGAAGATGTTGCCTCATCGAATACCAGTATGTCCGGGTTACGAAGCAAAGCCCTCGCAATAGATAACCGCTGTTTTTCACCACCGGACACCTTTACACCACCCTCTCCAATCACCGTGTCCAAACCTTTATCCGCACGGGCCAAAAGATTCTGACAAGCCGCCTGGTTCAATACTTTCAAACACTCTTCATCTGTAGCACCTGGTCTAACAAACTGCAGGTTTTCTCTGATGGTACCAGAAAACAGCTGTGTATCCTGAGTTACGAAGCCGATCTTCTCTCTCAACAAATCGAGATCGATGTCTTTGCTACTTACTCCGTTATATTTAATATCCCCGGATTTAGCGTTGTATAAACCAACCAGTAGCTTAACCAGCGTAGTTTTACCTGATCCTGAAGGACCAACAAATGCCACAGTTTCGCCAACATTAGTATGGAAACTGATACCGTTTAACGCATTGGTAGAAGCCGATTGGTGCTTGAACCCAACGTGATCGAACTCTAGTTTCGTGATCTTATCAACGTGTATAGGATGATCAGGTTTCTTATCCTTTGGAGTCGACATGATCTTCCTAAAGTTATCTAAAGACACTTCCGTTTCTCGATAAACGTTGATGATGTTTCCAAGTTCCTGTAGCGGTCCGAAAATAAAGAACGAATAAATAAATAGAGAGAAGAATTCTCCAACGCTGATCCGCCCTGAGAAAATGAGGTACATCATCAGAAACAACAAGCCATTCCTAAGCAGATTAACAAAAGTTCCCTGGATAAAACTTAAGCTTCTGATGTATTTCACCTTCTTCAATTCCAATCCCAAAATCTTAGTTGTAGTGGTATTTAACCTGCCGATCTCTTGTTGCGCAAGACCAAGGCTCTTCACCAATTCAATGTTCCGAAGTGATTCCGTTGTCGACCCTGCCAATATGGTGGTCTCATCCACAATACTCTTTTGGACAACTTTAATTCTTTTACTCAATAATGAACTGAGTATCCCTAGTAGTGGAATGAAAGAGAAATAAACGACCGCAATTACCCAATAAACCGTGATCGCATATACAGTTACGAAAATAATACCGATCAAACTGGTAAATAAAACATTGATGACCGCTTGCACCAATTTCTCTACATCAGTTCTAACCTTTTGCAGAACACCTAAGGTCTCTCCGCTTCTTTGGTCTTCGAAAACCTGATAAGGCAATTCCAAAGAGTGAGCCAATCCGTCTGAGTAAATCTTGGCGCCCAATCTTTGCGTAATCACATTCACATAGTAATCCTGGAAGGCCTTCGCGATCCTGGACACCATCGCAGCACCCATGGCCAACAGAATGAGTACACCAGCACCCTTAATAAATTCATCGGTACTGAAATTCTTATAGTTGGTCACATATTTATCTATGATTAAACGAAAAACATAGGGATCAAGAAAGGAGAAAATCTGATTGATGGCCGCGAGAAATAGCGCCAGAAAAATCAGACTCTTATAGTTTTTAAGATAACTGAAAAGTATTTTCATGAATAAGGTGTTCGGTTAATGGTGATGCGCGAGGCATCTTTGTTTGATGGCCCAAAAATAAACAAAGGGAATGATGCATTCGCTTCATTCCCTTTAAATTACTTAAAAATTATAATAGACTTATACGGTCATCACGTCTTTTTCTTTTGCTTCTGCATGCTTATCTACCTTAACGATATAAGCGTCAGTAATCTTTTGAACTTCACCCTCGCCTGTTTTGATCTCATCATCAGAAACGCTTTCACCTTTCAATTTTTTAATCTTTTCGTTGGCATCTTTACGGATGTTACGAACAGTAATGCGGCCTCTTTCAGCTTCTTCTTTAACTTTCTTTACTAAGTCCTTTCTACGTTCTTCTGTAAGTGGTGGAACTACCAACCTGATCACAATACCATCATTCTGAGGATTGATGCCAATGTTTGCTTCCATTATGGCGCGCTCAATAGGCACCAACAATGATTTTTCCCAAGGTTGAACCAAAAGCGTACGTGCATCCGGTGTATTGATACTGGCAACCTGGCTCAACGCTGTCGCACTACCGTAATAATCTACCATGATACCGTCAAGCATACCTGCAGATGCTTTACCTGCACGAATTTTAGTTAATTCAGATTCGCAATGAAGGATCGCCCTGTCCATTGCCTCTTGTGCATCTTGTAACTGTTTCTTTATGAGGTCATTCATATGTATTTCTGTAATATATCTTATCTAACTAAAGTTCCGATTGCTTCGCCGCTAGCTATTTTCATGAAGTTACCGCTCTTATTCATGTCAAACACAATAATTGGCAACTTGTTCTCTTCACAAAGCGTAAAGGCGGTCATGTCCATCACGTTTAAACTTTTGGCATAAACCTCTTTGAAAGAAATTTCTGTGTATTTGGTAGCCAACGGATCTTTCTCCGGATCTGCCGTGTAAATGCCATCCACACGCGTTCCTTTAAGTACCACATCTGCTTTGATCTCAATTGCACGCAAAGCAGCTGCAGAGTCGGTAGTGAAGTATGGGTTACCTGTTCCTGCCCCAAAAATAACGATACGACCTTTTTCAAGGTGACGTACAGCTCTCCTACGGATAAATGGCTCACAAATCTGTTCCATTTTTATAGCAGTAAGCAACCTTGTTTTCAAGCCCACTTTTTCAAGTGCATCCTGTAAAGCCATACTGTTGATCACAGTGGCAAGCATCCCCATGTAGTCAGCCTGAGCACGGTCCATCCCAGATTTCTCAGCACTTAGACCCCTAAAAATGTTTCCCCCTCCGATCACAATCGCAATTTCAAGGCCTTTATCGTGAACAGCTTTGATGTCTTCTGCGTACTTGCGTACCATCTCATTATCAATTCCGTATTGCTTATCGCCCATTAGCGACTCACCACTTAACTTTAACAGGATCCGTTTATACTTCATGGCCTCAAAAATAGCTATTTGTTTTAATTTTTACTGATCAAATGTTCAGTGCCCGACACAAAAACTTTCTCTAGTCTTAACCTTTCATCTAAAAACAAAAGGTTCGCGTCATTACCAACACTCAAACTACCGATATTGTTATTTAAACCCATCAGTCTTGCCGGATTCTCGGTTGCCAGTTTTAACGCGTCACCCAAAACAATCCCACAATGGGAAACGCAGTTTTGAACTGCTTGCAGCATGGTAATATTAGACCCGGACAGCGTACCATCAGGGGTAATAAATTTGTCTCCATCTAACTGATGCTGATAGGGCCCGATGTTACAGGCCGTCACCGCATCGGTAATCAGAAATAGCCTATCTCCCATCAACCTGTGACTCATTTTAACCATTTCAAAATCTACATGCCTTCCGTCTGCAATGATGCTTGCCATAGCCTTGGGGTGATTTAAAACGGCGACTGGAAGATTCGGTGCGCGATGATGTATGGGCGCCATTGCATTGAAGAGATGTGTAGTGCTACTAAACCCTCGTGAATACGCAGCAGATGCCTGTTCAAATGTAGCATCGCTATGTCCCAGAGAAAGTATCACCTCCTGTTGAGCCAGGTAATCCAGTACCTCATCATCCTGCAGTTCAGCTGCTATAGTCATCATCTTGACTACACCATCAGCATCATCAACTAAGCGCTTTACCTCATGTAATGTCGCCTTTTTAATATACGCTTCAGGGTGGGCACCTCTGCGCTTCGCATTGAGGTATGGCCCTTCTAAATGAAGGCCTAAGAACCCTTTAGCCAGCGGCCTATATTCCTTTGCAGCAGAAATAGCTTGTGCTACAATTTCAGGAGTGTTGGTAGCTACGCAGGCTAGAAAACCTGTAGTACCCTTATTGATCAAGTCCTCATCCATTTGCGCAAGTGTAGCCGCAGTTGGGTAAGCGGAAAACAGGTTGCCCCCGCTGCCGTAGATTTGGAGGTCCAGAAAACCAGGACTAACATATGCGCCTTGAGCATCAACAACTGATGCTCCATCTGGAACAGAAACCTCACCTACCGCTAGAATAACACCATCACCAATAAGGATAACCTGGTCTTCAACTAACTTATCTTCAATGAAGATTTTACCGTTTGTGATTGCGATCATAAAAGTAAATATAACAAAAAAGGTTCCTTACCAATGGTAAGGAACCCCTTATAGCTGAACTAAAACCTTAAAATTAAGATCCTAATTGTACGCGTTTGAATGAAGTAACGGTTAAGCCTTTAGCAGTATCATCTAAGAACTTACGAACATCTTTCGAAGAATCTTTAACGAATTCCTGGTTCAACAAAGTACTGTCCTTATAGAATTTGTTCAATTTACCAGCAGCGATTTTTTCAACCATTGCTTCTGGTTTACCTTCAGCACGGATCACTTCTTTAGCGATTTCAGTTTCACGCTCAATAGTAGTCGCATCAACATCATCTTTATCTAAAGCAACTGGGTTCATTGCAGCAATTTGCATAGCAACGTCTTTACCAGCTTCATCAGCACCAGCAACATCTTGGTTCAAAGCAACCAAAACACCTAAACGGTAGTTACCGTGGATGTAAGGAACAACTTTATCACCTGAAACAGTTTCGAATTTAGAAATACCGATTTTTTCACCGATTTTTCCTGTGTTCTCAACGATTACATCAGAAACTTTCTGACCGTCAATTTCTAAAGCCAAAAGCTCTTCTAAATTAGCAGGGTTTTTCTCGATCGCTAAATCAGTAAATTTGTTAGCTAAAGCAACGAAATCAGCATTTTTAGCAACAAAATCAGTCTCACAGTTCAACTCAACAACAACACCACGTTTGCCATCAGCAGTTGCTTTTGCGATAACAACACCTTCGTTAGAATCACGATCCTGACGAGAAGCTGCAACTTTAGCACCTTTCTTACGTAAATAATCAACGGCTGCTTCAAAGTCTCCGTTTGCTTCCACTAATGCTTTTTTGCAGTCCATCATACCGGCACCGGTTTGTTGGCGTAATTTATTTACATCTGCAGCAGTAATTTGTACTGACATCTTAGTTATCTTTTTAAGTTATGATTTAAAAATTATGGGTTGTACAGTATTGTTGTAAGTAAACCCTGCAACGCACCATACAACCCAAATTATACTATTTTAAGCTTCTTC
>Ga0247814_10000494_pt1 | contig 30624 bp, 24 predicted proteins | sample UWRJL179409R1_FD_179947 | JGI IMG/M metagenome (GOLD analysis project Ga0247814, IMG submission 179947) | Plant litter microbial communities from Arlington Agricultural Research Station in Wisconsin, United States - UWRJ-L179-409R-1 | ecosystem: Environmental > Terrestrial > Plant litter >... | reverse complement strand
TGTTACCTAAAGTGATCGTAGCTTTATCAAAAAGCGGACTACCCAGCTGGATGATAGGTTTAGCATCAGTAAGACCCTTGACATCAAATAAACCAAGTGCGTTCATCACATACCATGAGCCCAACTGCCCCTGATCTTCATCCTGTCCATAACCATAACCATGAATAGGCTCCGTGCCGTAAAAGTCCTGCGCAATCAACCGGGTCCATTTTTGTGTTAACCAGGGCTGACCTGAAAAGTTAAATAACCAGCTGATGTGCAGGTTGGGCTGGTTACCATGGTTGTAAATTGCATTAATCCCCGCAAAGGCATCAATTGTTTTGCCGCCACCAAAGCCGAGTTTTTCTGACACTGTAAAGATGCTATCAAGTTTTTTATTGAAATTCTCCTTACCAAGAGCCTGCACCAGGCCAGCGGGATTTTGCGGCACATAGAAAGTATACTGAACGGCATTTCCTTCCTGAAATCCGCGCCAAGGCTGGTATGGATCAAATTTATCGACAAAAGTCCCGTCTGCATGTTTAGGCTGGATCAATTTATTTTGTGGGTTCAATAACGCACGCCAACCGTTTGAATATTTAATGAGTCGTTGATAGTCCTCGATTTTACCCATCGACTTAGCCATCTGTGCAGTAGCAAAGGCACTAAAGCTATACTCAAGCGTATGGGAGCCTGAAAAGTTAGAACCGGTAGAATCTGTTACAAAATCGCGACCTCTTTGCTCCCGATGCGGCACATAGCCATATTGCAAAAAGGCTTTGGTATCTAATTTCCCCGCACCCAATATCCGGTTTTTATAATTCAGGTCGTTAGCTTTAACCGCTTCGTAAGCCAGATTTACATCATAATTGCGGATTCCAGAATTGTACGCCGCAGCAATAGCGAGGCCAACAAAATTGGTTCCTACTCCGGAAACGTATTGGCTATTGGCAATTCCGTCTCCAAACCAGCCACGGTCTTTGTATAATTGTAGTTGGGTATTCACAAAGCTGCCATACCATTCCGGATAACTCAGTGCCCAAAGCTGGGTAAGGTTCCAGTATCCTCCCCATATGGCGTCGGTATTGATAAATTCTGCTTTAAGGTGCTTGTCTTTTTGTTCAGGCAAGTGTCCGATGGCACCCGCATGTTTTGGATAACTTCCATCTGCGTCACTGGCGATACCCCTGCCCAGCAGGGCATGAAAAAGACCGGTATAGAATTTTCTTTTGCCCTGCTCATTATGGCCTTCTATGCTGATCTTCGTCAACTCCTGCTGCCAGATTTGCTGCGCATTGGTTTTGGCTTGTTCAAAAGTTAAATCCTGGGCCTCTGCCACAAAATTGGCTCTAGCATTGGCAGTCGAGGTATAGGACAAACCTGTTTTTACTTCGATGGATTCATTATCACCAGTCTGATAATTAAGTACTAAGCCAGCTCCTGCTCCACTGGCAGTTTTGGTATTGGCCTTAAGCGTTCTAGCAGTAAATGCGGTAACGTCGGATGGTTTTTTACTGAGTTCGCCATAAAAGAATAGCGCTACTTTACCTTCAGGATCGTATATTTTCACATATTTGGGATAGGTAAATACAAAACCTTCAAAGTGCGTATCATCGATCATTCGGATACTGGCGTCGGTCACATTCCCGCTCTCTCCCTGGGTATTACCAATATCCAGTATAATATGCGATTGCTCGTTTTTAGGAAAGTGGTAACGCTGAAAGCCTACCCGTTTAGTAGCTGTTAGTTCGGCCGTAATGCCATAATCATCCAGCAAAACTTTATAGTATCCTGGTTCGGCAAGTTCATTTTTACGATCAAATGCCGACCGGTAACCGCTGCCTGCTTTATCCAGATCGCCGGGCTTAACTTTCAGTTTGCCGGTAGTAGGCATATAACTCACTCCGCCAATCTGCCATTCATGGAAATGAACAAAACCCTCGATTGAGTTTTGTCGAGTATCATAGCCTACAGCCTCCCATCCTGAAGGGTTGCCATAATGCCCATTCGTTGAAGGAGCTAATTTTGCCATACCATAAGGTACAGCTGCTGGTGTATAAAAAAACCAGCGGCTATGGGCAGTACCAATGTTTGGATCTACATAATGCAGCACATTTTCATGTTGCACCTTGCAAGAGGCAGCAGTTGCAGCGATGATGACAAATCCGATCTTAAACTTTAATTTCATGATTGTTATTTTTATATTCATTTTTCCAGTGCGCTTCAATATCCTCGAGCGAGCGGCCTTTGGTTTCGGGGATTACTTTCCAGGTGAGCCACAGTGCCGGAGAACAGCACAGTGCAAAAAGCCAGAAGGCCCAGGATGAACCAATCCCATCTAACATCAGCGGGGTCAATTGTCCTACCAGGAAATTACCCACCCATAATGATAAAGTAGCCAGTCCCACCGCTTTACCCCGGATGGCGTTGGGAAAAATCTCTCCCACTACTACCCAGCATACCGGGCCAAAAGAAAAAGCAAAACAAGCGATAAACACAAGGATAAAAAGTAAGATCCAGTGACCAGAAGTGATGCCTAAAGCAAACAAAGCACCGATGGTGAGCAGGGAAAACACAGCACCAGAGACCCCGACCAGCAAGAGTGGCCTTCTGCCCCATTTATCCACTGTAAAAATCGCTACAAAAGTAAAAACTACATTTACGAGGCCAATCGTCACTTGTCCGCCCATTGCGTTGCTTAAGGTAAAACCGGCCTGTTCTAATATACGGGGACCATAATAAATCACCGCGTTTATGCCGCACACCTGGGAAAGGAAAGGCAATAACAGGCCGATCCACAAAGCTCTACGGTAAATAGGGTTGAACAATTCATTTACAGCTGTTTGATCCTGATTGTCCTGCATGCGGAATGCCTCAATTTCATGTTGCGCAGCTTCCGCTCCGTCTATTTTAATTAAGATGGCAAATGCCTGTTGCGCTTTCCCTTTGAGCAGCAACCATCTAGGCGACTCTGGCACCAGCAGCAGGCTCAATAAAAATATGGCAGATGGCAAAGCCCCAAGACCCAGCATAGCACGCCACACCTCTGTAGTAAATATCCTGTTCATCCCCTCAGCGGCATAGTGCACAGACGTATGATCTGCCAGCCAGGCGTTTGTAAAATAAGCCACCACAATACCAATGGTAAGTGCCAACTGATAAAGAGAAACCATCATCCCCCTTAAACGCGAGGGTGCGAACTCAGATATATATAAGGGTGATACCATAGAGGCCACACCTATTCCCAATCCGCCGATCAGACGGAAGATGATCAGTGTAGTAAAGGAAGCTGATAACATACAGCCAATAGCAGAGGCCAGGAATAAAATTGCAGAAATGATCAGCACAATCTTACGACCGTAATGATCACTCAGTTTTCCCGAGCAGCTTACACCAATGATGCAGCCCAGCAGTGCACAGCTGACGAACCAGCCTTCGCTGACCGCATTGAGGCCAAAATCGTTTTTTACCAGACTGATCGTGCCAGAAATAACAGCAGTATCAAAACCGAACAGAAATCCGCCAAGGGCTGCGACTAAACAAACCAGATAGAGGTAAACAGTACTTTTACGGGCAGGTTGTATATGGTTTATTTCAGTATACATAAGCTTATTTTAAGAATGCTTTAATCACTTTCGCACGACCTGTACCCAGGTTAGTTAACTGGTAGGAATTTGAAGCTGCGGGCACAACGAAAGTTTCCGCATAGGTGTATTCGTGCAAGGTTCCGTCTGCAGTTTTAATACGCAGAGACTCCCCCTCAACTAACATCAGCACATGACAGCATTGCTGGGTATTTACTTCGATTTGTCTGTCAAATTCCATCCGGTGTATATCATAGAAATGTGCTTCATGCGTAGGTAGATGAACAATCTGCCAGTCATCTCCCTGATCAATGACAGTTGGTTTAGCAATTAGTTCCTCTGTTACATTAGCACCCTTACGCTTAAAATCAAGATTATGAAAAGCATGATCAATATTAATAGGTCTCGGATTGCCATCAAGATCTAGCCTTAACCAATCGTACATTTTAAACGTAAAAATATATGGGGTGGCACTGATTTCAAGTACCAGATTACCTTTGCCTGCACTGTGCACTGTACCATTGGGTATAAGGAACAGCTCATGTTTTTGGGCAGGAAGTTTTTGTACATAATCAGTGATGTTAATTTCTTCCCTCTGTAATTGGCTTTTCTCCAGGACAGATTTAAAACCTTCAGGATCGATATTGTCCTGAAACCCTAGATAGACAGTTGCTTCCGGTTCACAATCCAGGATATAATAAGTTTCATCTTGTGTGATCGTTTCCCCAAATTTTTCCTGGATATACTTCAATTGCGGATGACATTGAATAGATAGGTTTCCTCCGTCAAAAGTATCCAGAAAGTCGAAACGAATAGGAAATTCATCTCCATAAGTCGAGGCATGTTTACCTAACACCTGCTGCTGGTTGTGAAACATCAATGTATCAAAAGAAACTTCCAGCAGGTTGCCATCACTTTCAAACACTAAACCATTCTCAGGAACAATCAATTCAAATGACCATGCGTAATTTACTACGTCGTTATTTAATTGTTTGATCTTCTTTTTGATCCATTGCCCACCCCATGCACCCGGTTCAAACCATGGCCTGACACGAATTACCGAGGTGCTGATTTTATTTAATCCTTTAACCAAATCAGTATTGAACATCCAATTGATCTGGTCTGGCCATTGCCCGTCAGCAACAACAGCAATCTGATGTAATATTGCTTTTTTATGCTTATTGAGCAGTACCCAATCCACAAAATAAAAACGTTTATACATTCGCGAATGCGTTGCAGGTATTGTGGTGCCTAAGTTATTTACTGCCCCTGCTCTCATCCTGAACTGGAGTTCATTCTTTGGCAGGTCTACATATATTAAAGCTGCCTGCCAGTTAGCCAGTGCTGCCCCGGTACCGATAATGATATTAATTGCCGCATTGCGATCAGGGACTATGGTAGCTAATTTTTCAGTTTGATATAAATCTGCCAGTGTCAGCGTACATTTAGTACCCCACACAGCATTTTCTTCTCCTAAAAACGGCGCGATAAGGTGATCAATAAGTGCGCTTTCCAATAAAAAATCTGCAGTAAAGATCCAATTTGCGGTCAACCCTTTTTCATGGAGACAACTATTGATTTCCTGTTGTATTTTTTCCCAAAACACCCCTACATAGCCATCTATCACTACAGTCCTTTGCGAAATGATCCAGTCTGTAAGGGAGCCATAACCATTAAAAATTTTATGTTCGCCCAAAGCGCATACCGGATAGATATCATAACCATCGTCTTTTATTGACGATTTGGTGAGTTGAGGAGGCATCAGATACTGGGAGCTTTTACGCAGCCTGGTATCCGTATCAAAGGAATAAGATGATAATTTTTCGCTCATATAATTCATTAATGCATCAGCTCATTATTTGTGCGAATCATTGTAGACGATTGACAGCAAATCATAGCCAGCCAGGTAAATATTCAGTTATTATGTACAAACATATAAAAATAAATATAGAATGAAAAATAAAATAACTTAACTAATATAAGTCTATAGTAGCTTAAGTCAGCTTAAAAGTGATCCCGCAAGCTATAATGTACACACATATTTTATCTAACAAATTTCATTATGTTTGTAGCAAACATCATTATGCACTATAGTATAGACCATAAAAGCACTGTTCCCCTGCACACGCAAGCAGAAAACCTGCTGCGGCAATTGATTACAGAAGAGCAATACCAGAACGGAAAAAATATTCCTAATGAAGTTGACCTGGCTAACATGTTATCTATATCCCGAACCACCCTGAGAATTGCAATTAATAAACTGGTACTGGAAGGATTACTTATCCGAAAGAAAAAGGCCGGCACCAAGGTGGCACAGGGAGCCGTCAGTTCGAGATCTAACAATTGGCTGAGCTTTTCGCAGGAGATGAAGCTAAGGGGTATTCCCATCAAAAACTTTGAATTGCATGTTTCCTGGGAACTACCAGATATAAAGCTGGCTGCCTTTTTTAATATCGCTCAGGATCAGCCCGTATTAAAAATGGAGAGGGTTAGAGGGCGGCCTGAAGAGCCCTTTGTATTTTTTATTTCTTATTTCCATCCACGCGTGGGACTGACACCAGATGATGATTTTAAAAGGCCGTTATACGAACTTTTAGAACAGGAACATGGCATTATTGCCACCTTATCAAAAGAAGAAATAATGGCTACCGGGGCAGTTGAACTAGTTGCAAAAAAACTATTGGTACCTGTTGGAAGCCCCATATTGTTTCGAAAACGATTTGTGTACGATCAGGAAGAGCATCCGGTAGAGTATAATATTGGTTATTATAAAGCTGATAGTTTTATTTATACCGTAGAGAGCAAAAGGTAATATAATTCAAAAAACCTGCCATTTGACAGGCCTTCTGAATCTTAGCGTTTCGCTCCGTTCAATTATCAAATGATATTATCAGATCTTTCTAAAAAGATTCGCAGCACAAAGGAGTTCTTCTTTCTAAAAAATGTCTTAAGCCAATCATTGCAAAAGCTAGCAGACCAAAAACCAACCCTATCCACGGATTGTACGCAACCCCTTTCGACATGATCATCCAGCCACCAAGAGTGGTACCCAAAGTAACACCCAGATTACCAAAAGAAGTAGCCAGACTGTTCGCAAATTCAAGGGATTCTGGCACAGCTGAAATCATGTAAGTAGATGCGTTCAGAAAGCTTGGAGAATAAAGGAAACCCCAGATCGCTATCACGATAAAAGTGGAGATGGTGTTTCCATCTGAAAAATGAAGCAGGATGGGGATCAATATCGTCCCGGAGAGAAAAAAAGCAGTGGTTTTAGCCACATTCCTATTCAGCATTCTACCTGCAACCCAGTTAGACAGCACACCCATTATTCCAAATACCAGCAGCATATAACTCACCATTTTATTATCCATCCCCTTTGCCTTATTCAGGTATTCTGCAAAATAGCTGTAAGTTGAAAACCAGGCTACAATCATAAAGAAGTTCATTGCTATGCTGATCACAAAAGTTGGTTTCCCAAATACTTTCAGTTCACTGCCAAATGACTTTTTCTCTTTTACCGGCATTGATGGCAGTACAAAATAGATGCCCGTTAAAGCAAGAAGACTTACTATAAACTGAACGAAAAATGAATATTCCCACGACCATAAGCTTGCTAAATAGGTAGCAAAAGGAACCGTTGTCACCATTGCGATAGCCACTCCGCTAAAGACTATACTCATCAGTCCATTCTCATTTTTTTTATCTGCTCCTGCAATTGCTACAGATAAGGCCGTAGCAATATATACAGGCTGGAGGAATGCGGGCATAATCCTCACCAGCATCAAAAGCCAGAATGGAGGAGAGAATGAAGATACTAACCCTGTAATAGCGAATATAGAAATGGCTGTCAGCATTACCTTTTTACGGTCAAAACCGGAAGCCAATAATGCCATAAAAGGTCCGGTCAATGCTATAATCAAGGCAAAGGCACTGAGCAGGTATCCCGCCTGATCAATATCTATTTTATAATATGTGGCTATCTGTGGCAAAATACCGATCACACCAAATTCTGTAGTAATCACTCCAATAAATCCGAGACAGCCGATGTAGGCATATTTTTTCATAATTATCTGTTATGTTTATTTTGTTATTAATCAAAAATGAGCTGCAAATGTATCAGTCTTCGTTACTTTTGCAGGCTGTGCAGTCAATTGTTCGGGACTAACAAATTTGTAAGTGATGGGAAAGAGAAAAGAGAATTCGACTAATATGGTCAACCAAAAGTGTATAACAGAGGGCTGTGATCTAACCTTTGCTATCTGCAAGATAGGTGGACGATGGAAATTACTGATTTTATGCAAACTTGAACATGAAAAGCTAAGATTCGGTGAAATCAGGAAGCTGATTCCAAATATTAGCGAAAGAATGCTGACCCTGCAGCTTCGTGAACTTGAAAAAGACGGATTGGTGAAACGAACTGTTTATGCTGAAGTTCCTTTACGGGTTGATTATGAGCTTAGCGACATTGCACAGGAACTCATCCCTATCTGGTTACAATTAAGTGATTGGGGAGCTAAACTTAGAGTCGCCACAGATAAGATTGCTGCTATAGGATAATAATTAAGAACCTGTCTTTAACAAGCCTTCTTCCGTTTAACGTTTTTCTCTGATCGCTTTATCAAAAGAGAATACCAGATTTTTCTGATCAATCTCTTTCAATGATAGTTCATGTCTATCTTCTCCAGGACGATCAGCGGTAAAATAAACTGTAACCTTATCAGTTTTTCCTTTTTCCAGCCCATCGTCAAATAAAGCAATTCCGAACAAGGTGCTATCCACTTTGGAATAGGCATTGATAATTACAATGCTTAAATTATACTTACCATTATTTTTTATGGTAATAATTCCGTCTTTGTAAGTATAGCTCAGTCCTTTGAGTGTCGCAAGATAGGTTTTGTTTTTACTGGTTACAGCTTGGTAGGTTTGCGCATATCCTGAAATTGCAGCAATTAATAGAAATGAGGCTAGTAAGATTTTCTTCATGTGTTTTTCAGCTTAGACAAAAATAGTCTTTACGGCAAAAATTTCAAAAAGCAGGTATTATTATCAGAGGTTATAGCCAATTCTATTTACCACTAATTACTTTACGATGCTCTATTCCCCATTCAGCCAGATTATTGATGATGGTTCGTAAAGTTATTCCATATTCTGTTAATTGATATTGAACAGATATAGGCTGAGTATCTAATACAGTTCTATTGACCAGTTTATTGATCTCCAGATCCTTCAATTCCTGACTCAGCATTTTGTTTGATATTCCCGGTATATCATTCAGGATATCAGAAAATCTCCTTTTGTTATAATAGCAAATGGAAGAAATAATAGAAATCTTCCATTTCCCATTCAGGACGTCCATCGCATCGTGAACAGCCATAATCTCTTTCTTGTGCCCTAATTGGCATTCGTTTTCGGTCATAAGTTACTTGGTTACTCAAAAGTTACTGTTACTTTTCGTTACAAAGTAACCTAAATAAATGTTCATAACATAACTTTGCACCATAAACATTAACAATATCATCATGGACTTTACAAATAAAAACGTTGTTATTACTGGTGGAACAACCGGAATAGGCCTGGCAACAGCAAAAGCATTTATCAGCGCAGGCGCAAACGTATGGATCACAGGCAGAAATGCTGCCAACCTGGAAAAAGCGACCGCAGAAATAAACAATCCGAAATTGTTTACTGTAGTATCAGACACTTCAAAAATCGACGACATTGCAATCCTGGAAAAAGCAGTTTCAGAAAGCGGAAACAAACTAGATGTGCTTTTCCTAAATGCGGGAATTGCGACATTCGAGCCAATAGCAAACGTAACCGAGGCAAATTTTGACGCACAATTCAACACTAATGTGAAGGGACATTTTTTCACCTTGCAAAAATTACTTCCTCACCTCGCAGATGGAGCATCAGTAGTGTTCACTTCTTCAACTGTTGCCACAGCTGCAAACTCTGGAGCAAGCGTATATTCTGCAACCAAAGGAGCATTGAATAAAATTGCCCAAATAGCTTCAAATGAATTGGCAGAAAGAAAAATCCGCGTCAATATTGTGAGTCCAGGGCCAATTTTAACCCCAGGTTTAGAAGGTGCCGTTCCCGAAGAAGCAAAAGCATATTTAGCAGGTGCTACTGCACTGCAACGAATTGGTGATCCTGATGAAGTTGCAAAAACAGTGTTATTCCTGGCCTCTGATGCCGCAAGTTTTATTACAGGAACAGAAATCGTTGTAGACGGCGGTTACCTTAACTACGCATTAAAATAATTTGTAACATCGTTCTTCAATAGCTAAGCATAGAAAGCGGCATTGTCACTTTCTATGCTTCGTTTATTTGGGATTTGTTGCAATACCATTTTCTTCTCGAATCAGCTGAAAAAGATGATCGGGACGAACTACTATATAATCTGAATTAAGTGAATTAGCTACGTTTTTAAAACTTGTCGGCGATACATTCGTCCATGGTTGCGCCTGTATAATCATGAAACGTGGTGAGGTTCTATTCCAACCTGTGGAAGCACGAGCGATATGATCTTTCATGGCTTGTTCATTGGTACAATAGTTACAGGCAAGTGCCATTCCGGGCAAGCTGTTATTATAAATAGTAAGTCCGCCACCCGTGTTCTGAGCAGTTACACCAAGTAACGATGGTGCCTGACTGGCAAAGATCTTCCCGACATCTGGGTCAATCCCGCCAATGATAGTATTCCAGATGGTAATTACCCTTAAACCAGCACGGTTATTATAATCCTCTGTTTTGGAAACGAACTGTTTTAGCAAATTTTGATCAGACCAGGTATTAGGATAGGTATAACCATAACCAGAAGGCCCGGAAATCAGATTATCATTGCTGGTAGAGGTTTGCCAATAATAATTAAGGGCAGCAGGCATTGCATCCAGCATAGCGGGTGACACTGTCCATCCAATCGGAACAGTACCCCGGTCTGGATTATTCCAAAGTTTGCGCATAAGATGCTCTGTATATTGTAAATTATCTCCATCACTCAATACAAATGCAACATAAATCTTATTTTTAAGTGCCGGTTTGGGAGGTATTGGTTTTAGATTTATGGTTCTGGATGTACCACTATGTACCGTTAGATTAGAGCACCAGTCGCTCGCAATAGTTGCAATACCATACTTAGAAGCTCTTTCCACACCCGGCCCTTCCTCTGGCCACCAGCCCATAAAACTTGAACCGGGAGACATTGTAGATAGAAAATTGTTTAACAATTCACTTTCGCCAGCTACTTTAGGATTAAGCCATATCACTGCAGCACCCAGGGCTACTGCATATTCACGCAGGGCCGCCTTATGCGCATTAGGGTTCAGTCCAATTAACAAACGGTGATCAAGATGTGGCCAATACAGATTATAAAGCGACTGATAAACTTCCAGCTTGCTGCTAAATTTTCCCCGCAAATCAAGTAAAACAGGGAAGTTATACGGAGACGAAGTTAACCTGGATAACAATAACGGAGAGACAATCAATGCACCTTTGCTTTTTGCAAGTACCGTGGCCAGATTAATTGTATGTGGCTGGGCAGAATCATAAACTATCAAACCTGAAATTTCATTACGATATTTAGTCACAAGATCCCACTTGTCCGCAGATTCATACCAGTTCAAGCCCAATGACTGAAGCCAGGTATGTGGCCCTTCAGCGAAAGTATCGCCCTCGTAAGAGAAAATACGTGGTTTGGTTTTATTTACGATACCTTTCAAAGAAGCAAACAGGTACATTTCTGCTGAAGAGTAAGAAGAATTTTCACGGAGCGTAATTAAATCCTGAATCTGAGCGGGCGCAGGAAAAGAAGGAAGCAGCTGATCAGCCGGCCATACGACCTGCCCCGTCGATGACGTGACAAACAATTGGAGTAAAAGCAGGCATGCAACTTTGATTTCAAGCAATCTAATCCGTTTTATCATCGGTTAATTATAGTTTAGTTACTATTTCTTGTTTGAAGTTACAGACTGATAGGTTAGGATATCCGTACCTTTACATCCAAAAATCCTGCTCTTCACATCGTTTAGCACCAGAACTTCAGTTGAATCGAAGGCACGGCTAAAGGCTACATAATCGCCTTTTGAAGTTTTGCTATCAATAACGTACATGTGCCACATCAGGTATCCGGAAGGGAGAGAGATGATCACTTTCCTTCCGGCTGCCAATTCGTGGTCAATTGTAGAAAAAAGCCGTTCATAAGGGAACTGATCTCCTCTGGGTACTGCGAACTGCTGGCCAAACCTAAGACCAGCAATAACTTTTTTGTCAAAGTCTTTAAAGGTCCCGTCCGCCCTGTTGTTCCAATTGCGCTGAAGCTGATAGTAATCCGCTGCTGCCTTTTTATTGAACTTCAGTATAAGCTCAACTGACATAGGAATGCAGGAATTGGGGGAGATTTGGCTGTGCTTTAGCGCGGCTTCCCGAATCGAACCGTTACCTGAATTTCGGGTAGCTTTCTTTTGGGTATAACCGGTTTGAGAAAAACACAGAATGGTGAGTAGCAAAAATGTATATCTTTTCATCTTTGAGCATTAAAATTATAAAACAAGATAGGCAAAAACCAGCTTACAAAGCCTCTCCAACATCAACACTGCAGCAACCGGGCGCTGCCGAACCAGTTCTCCTCTCACTGGTAACTAAATGCCGCTTTCAGTCCGTTTATCACTGTATGTTAATTGTATCTCATCAGGGTTTTTAGCATAGTCACCCCAAAGCTGATCAATAGACTTTCCAGTCAGATTTACCCAGCTCTGTTCAGTGTATTGATGTGCTCTCAGTTCCTGGTCCAGTGAGGCAATTAAACCTGATTTCACATGCTGTTCTAACCACGTAAAAAATCTGGCAGTAATCCTATAGCTGTTTTTATAGCTTTGATTAGTATTAAAGGCGGGCAGACTCCATTTTGACCCCACATTATCTACACCATATTTATAACGCACATAATCTGCAATCCCTTCTGTTAACCAAACCGGTCCGGCACTATAGCCATAACCCTGAACAATATGCATGGTTTCATGCGTAACTACATCGATGTCGGTAGGATGGGCTTTAAGATATCCTGCACTAAATAAAATGCGGTTGCCACTTGCCTCGGCCACTGCTTTATAAGCCGTATCCACCACAAAAAGCACATCATGGATAGATTTACGATTATAAGTCTTCACCAAAGTTGGATACACCTCAAAATAGGTATCAATCAATTTTTGCTGTACTATCGGGTCCAATTGTGGGTCTTTACTAATAAAAGTAAGTTTATACCCTTTCTTTTTTTGCGAAGAGAAAACAGACCAATTGGTGATGAAGGCTTCACGTAATTGTTTTTCAATTTTGTTTTGGGATTTTCCTTTTAACCAGTTTTCATTTACGGTAATTTCTCCCGCCTTCGCTTTAATTCCGGCAGTTTCGGTAGCTGAAAATTTGACTATCACATCTCTTTTAGTGCGGTAACCATCAGCAGAAGCAAACCAGGGATAGACATTATAAAATGCTGCAGTTAATTTTTCTTTTGTTTTTTGTTCTATCGTAGTCCCTGTATCATTGATGGAGATAGTATAGCCCTTTTTTTGCGCTGATACTCCCGTCCAGCTAATGGCTAACAGGGAAATCGCAGTAAGTACCTTAAGCATGTATGTAATTGTTCATGTTTGTGAATAAAAATGATCACACCTGACAGTGCATCCGGTGTGATCAATAGTTTTTACCAGCCTGTGTTTTGTACCAGCATTGGAACTTTTTGAATTTCCCCGTTAGGTATTGGCCACAAGTAGTGTTTCTTTTGGAAAACTCTGTTTTCGGTTACTACAGGGGTGTAAAAACCTGGCGCATTCTGCGTGATGTTCATCCCTCTGATTTGCGTATCAGTCGTCTCCGCTATTTTCCATTCCCTGGTATAAAAATACCTGTCCGTCTCAAAAGCCAGCTCTACACGTCTTTCCCGGCGGATCGCCTCTCTCATATTTGCCGGAACCGCAATTGCACCAGCACCACTGCCATAAGGCGCTATACCAGCCCTTTCACGAATCTTGTTCAAATAAATCAGAATATCAGGATCTGATGGGTTTGATTCTTGTAATGCCTCAATATAATTCAGGTAAATTTCAGCTAATCTGATTACGGTGAAAATCGGTCTGCTAGTTGTCCAGCCCGCAACAGTTAAGTGCTTCCTTGACGTATAACCCGTTTTGGAGTAGTCGTTATTTGCAATTCCACCTTTACCCGCATTACCGCTATTGGTAAAATCGGTAATGATGTTAGACTGCGGATTGATCCATTTGCGCCCTGTATAGGTAATATTCGCATAAAAACGCGGCTCCCGGTTCACGTACATATTACTAATCGGGCGCGTAACATTCTGATCATTGGGATCAGGTGCCTGGAAATTCGAAGTTCCTATTGCAGTATAGGTTGGATCACTTTCAACAGGCAGTCCGTTCGCCGTAAAAAATGCATCCACCAGCTGTTGGGAAGGTGACAGGAATGAACCGCCTTTATCTCCTCCGGAAGCACCGTTGTGATTTGGTGCCAGGGAATATTGATAAAATGTAACATCCCCTCCTCTTCCAAATATGATTTCAGTGTTCCATCCATTTAAAAACACATCTCTTGTGGCTATAAAAGCACGGTTAAAAGCAGTGTTTGGCAAACCCGTAGGCGTGGAAGCAACCGAATACAGCGCGTAGCTGGAATAATTTGCATTCGTTAAAAATGCTTTAGCAGCAGCGGCCGCTTTAGTCCATTTTTCCATACTCGAAGCCTGACTGATCAGCTGTTTACCATCCTGGTTTCTAAGGCTCACATAATCCGTATTTCCATTAAATAAAGGACGGGCAGCAGTTATTAAAGCTCTGATTTTGTAAGCATCGGCAACAGACGAGGTGATATGACCATAATCTTCGTTTGCCTGCGGCGTAGCGGGAAGTAATGCCGCAGCTTCCTGTAGTTCATTTACAACATAATCTACACATTCGTCCATTGAATTACGCGGCTTGCTAATTTCCGAGAGCGGTGCGTCTGATTGCAAGGGATCGTTACCCAATAAAACCACGGGGCCATATTGTCTGATCAGGTAATAGTAATAGATTGCCCTTAAAGCTCTTGCCTCATTATAATAACGTTTAACAAGATCCAACCCACCAATATTACAGTCGGTACACCTGTTTATATTTGCCATAAAAGTACTCGCTGCCTGTATACCGCGATAATAGTTTTGCCAGTGATAATTAACCTGTCCGCTGGTTGCATCCCAGTTACCAGTATTGACATTTTCAGTAAAATTTGGCAGGGTATAGTCCGCTTCGTCCGAAGCCGCTGTGTAGGGGCCACTATTAGAAATGACATTATTAACGGAACCTACACTAGCATCACGTTCCATCACCTGATTTGGAAGGGTGGTATACACGTTTGCCAATGCCTGATCGACTGTAGCCTTTTTTTCATACAATTGCTGAAAGGTAAGTCTGTCATCGGGTACCTGATCTAAGTATTTTTTGCAGCTATAATTGCTCATCAGAAGCAATGCACCAGCTGTATATAGGAGTGTTTTTTTCATTCTTTGTTGTATTAAAAATTAGCTGTGAGGCCTAAAGAGTAATTTGAGGTGAGTGGATAACGTGTTCCGTTATCAGTTCCAACTTCCGGATCCCAAAGCTTGAACTTACTAAGCGTAAACACATTATATCCCATAGCATAGAGTCTCAGACGTTTGACACCAATTGATTTGATACCATCTTTGAGAGTATAACCTAGATCAGCATTTTTCAACCTTAGGAAACTGACATCACGAAGCCACCAGGTGCTGGACTGGTAATTATTGCTATTGGTGCCACCATATGATAAGCGGGGATAAACTGCATCCTGCCTCGGGTTTTCTGGTGTCCAGCGATCTGCAGCTACCGCAAGCATATTACCCAAACCGCCCGAGTTTGCAAATGAAGGGATATTTAAAAAGATATCCGCATTGTGCTGCCCCTGGAAGAACAGACCGAAATCAAAGTTTTTAAATGTTAATGAAAATCCAAAACCATAAGTAGTACTTGGCATATCTCCTCTACCAATAACTGTGCGGTCGAATGAGTCAATACGGCCATCACCATTTAAGTCTTTGTATTTGATATCACCTGGCATTAATGTTCCAAACTGTGTCGGACTGGCATTTATTTCTTCCTGACTATCAAATAATTTCTCTGCAATATAACCTACACGAGTACCTGCCAGCACATTACGTCCACGCAACTCCATCCAGGGATAAGCCTGAGGTGCCTGGTCGTTCTCAATTACTCTATCCTTGTTAAAAGTAGCATTGGCTCTCAAGTTAATAGACCAGTCTTTCCCCAGCTGTGCGTCATACTGAATAGTCCCGTCAATACCCTTATTTTCTACAATTCCTAAATTACCAATTGGCGTACTGGCCAAACCTCCATAATTCGGTACTGTACCTCTGGTAATGAATTGATTTTCTCTGCGTTCTTTGAAAAGGTCTACAATGATGGAAAGGTTACTATTTAATGCCTTTAATTCAAAACCTAAATCTTGTTTACGCGTTTCTGCCCAGGTTACATCTACTCCGTAGGCCGTTACACCGAGTCCGCCAGGTGAGATGTTTCCATTCTGACCAAATGTATAACCACCCGCACTACCAACCTTTGTCAGATAATAGAACCGCTCACTCTCATTTGATACATAACCTGAACCACTTCCCCCACTACCTACTATACCATCAGAGTAGCGGAATTTAACCATTTGAAAAGTATTCTTTAAAGGTTCAAAGAATTTTTCGTTGGATAGCAACCATCCCACACCAAATGCAGGGAAGAATCCATAGCGTTTATCTGGCGCGAAGTTTTCTGAACCATTATAACCCATGTTTGCCTCAAAGAAGTACTTATTATCATAAGCATAAGTAGCACGACTGGCAACACCTTGTAAACGATAGGGAATGGAAAGCGTTAGGTTACCGGCGAAGGGTGCAGTATTGTCATTTTGATTGTATAATACTAAACCAGTTACAGCATGTTTACCAAATGTGCGGTTATAGTTAATGGCTGCTTCAAAATAAATTTTCTTATCACCACCGTTTTCTTTATCATAGTTTAAGAATTCCTGACCCTGTAAAATCAAACCGTATTTATAGCCTGATGCCGCATCTCCAGGTACGATATAGGGATCAGAAGGATTTATCCTATATAAACTCTCTCTCTTGGTTCTGAAGATTGAGTTATCATTTTTCACATCAAAAGAGAACATGGTAGTGGCTGACAGACCTGGTGTTAACTCTTTCAGGTCTTGTGTTAAACGAAGATTGGAATACAGCTGATTGCTGTAGCCTATTCTATATCCATTTCTCGTCACGTCTCCATAGGGGTTACGCTGATCGGCTTGTGGACTAATCCCGGGCAAACTTCCATTTGGATAAAGAATGGGAAAAGAGGTTGGGTTAATTAAAAAAGCCTGACTAAAGATATTCTGAGCATTTATATTGCTTGGATAACTGGTCTGCGCAAGAATCCCTTTGATTCCTAAATCCAATTTAGTGGTTCCCGTGATATCCCAGTTTAAATTGGTGCTTACATTATAGCGTTTAAAACTCTGACTGGCGGCATCATTTACAGCATCATCTGTTTTAAATAAACCATCCTCACCATAATACCCCAATGATACATAATACCTGGCATTACTCACTCCCCCGGACAGATTTGCAGTTGCTGACCTGTTACGGCCAAAGTCGTTATAGATTGCTTTAAACCAATCTACATTTGGATATAGAACAGGATCCGTTCCTGCTGCAGTCCGCTGAATAGCATCTATAGAATATGCTGGGTTAAACGCTCCTGCGGCTCCCCCTCTCAGATAATCAGAATATTTGGCCTCATTAGCCAGGTTCATATAATCTACCCCATCAATTAAATCAGGTTTATCAGTAAACTTGCTGATCCCCTCATAGTATTCTACATTAATTTTTGGAGCACCCAGCGTCCCTTGTTTGGTATTGATCAGGATTACACCATTTGCACCGCGAATACCATAAACCGCCGTCGCAGCAGCATCTTTCAGTACAGTAAAATTCTCCACGTCATATACGCTGATGTCATTCAGGTTACGATTAGGCACCCCATCAATGATAACCAAAGGGCCCCTGTCGCCAGAATTCAGCGATGATATTCCACGAATAAAAATATCAGATCCGGTTGCTCCCGGCTCACCGTTTCTGGATACGTTTAACACCCCTGGAATACGTCCTGCCAGTAATTGGCTCATACTCGAAACAGGCTGTCTTAATTCGGATGCTTTAACGGATGACTGTGCACCAACCAGGCTCTCTTTTTTCTGTGTTCCGAAACCGACAATTGCAATCTCCTTTAAGTCTGAACCAGGTGTTGCTTTCAAGCGGATATCCAGTACAGTTTGCGTTCCTACCGTGATTTCCTGGGTATCATAACCCACATAAGTAATCAGTAATACTGTGTTTTGATCTGGAACGGTAATCGTAAATGCTCCATTTATATCCGCCACGGCACTAGTAGAACCACCTTTTACCCGAACTCCGGCTCCTGGTAAAGGCAGGCCTGATTCGTCTTTGATAATACCGCGTACTATAATATCTGCTCTGGATTGTTTATGCGCAGCTGAACTGCTACTATGTATAGGTACTGCATTGGCTTGTGCATATAAACAGCTGTTCAAAGCCAACAGGACAGCAAATGCTTTTAGCCTGTAGTCGTGCTGTTTATGACTGCCGCCAATTGAATATTTAATTTTCTTCATTATTATTTATCGTTAACAGGTATGGTGATAGGTCAATTAGTAATAAGCTTGTCTCAAAATATTATTGTTGTTCCACCGGCACTTCAATCAACCGCCATTCAGACAATTGAAATAAAGTACCACTTCCAACTGCTGAAATACTGATCCTGTAATGATTATACAATACAATATTTTCGAAACTAAAGGTTCTGGTCAAATTGCGGCCTGAAAATGTTTCACCTGTTCTAACATCAAGATCTACCCAGGTAGTACCATCCATTGATCCGCTAAATTTCCAGTCCTTAGGGTCTCTGCCCGGAGCATCATTTCCTGATGTTAAAGTGTAAGAGGCCACCTGCTGTGGCGCAGGGAATGACAATTGCATGTAAAAGTCCGCCTGATAAGGATTGATCAGAAATTTCGAAGCCGAGCTAAAGTCATTATCAACAACTTTTTTCGATCCTTCATTACCGGTCGCGCCTCCAATACTTTCTATGTTAACTGAAAGGTTGGCCTTATCGGTCACATCTACCTTCGCTTTCCAGGTAAAAAGATCAACAGCAGGAAATTCTTCTTTCCCGCATCCAAGAAGCAGAACCGGAACTAAACAAAGTCCGATAGTTCTCCTTGTAATTTTTAAGAGTGTCATAAATTAATTGGTTTTAGGTGGGTTGGTTTGTTTTCTATTTAAAATTGGGTTTACATCATATTCGCCTGATCAGCTTATTAAAAACAGGGCATAATAATATACCTGACCAAACCATTTAATGGTTTAATCATTAAGCCTGATGGTGCTCATCAAAAAATATTGAAAACACACAAGTTAAAATGCCTCGAATTTGAATTAAGAGTTACCTGAGTGGAATTACTTATCAGTCACCCAATATATACAGCATTTGATGTGTGGGTAGTGTTTGAGTTATCGGGGGCCGAAAACGCGAGATTGCAAGAAGCTTGGTTAGGGCTAGTCTAGTAAATGTTTTAATCATAATTTGTGGTTTAGGTTCTGTTTTGGTTTAAATACGGGGTCATGTATTTTAAGGAATTTAGATTATTTAATTCATAGGAAAGGGTCTATTTAGTGAACACTAGGAGAATTGGATCATATTAAAGAGTATCATTTTATGCTTCCTAGCAATTGGATCGCATATAATTAATATTTTATATTTCATTAAATCAGCGATAAATACTAACATAAAACGTTTTAGTTAAATTAATAAAAAAAATGCATGTCAATAGACATACAATTAACAACCTGATTGTGAGTTACAATTAAGCCTCCACAAACCGATGCGAAGCAATAATAGAAATATTATGTCAGAATAAAAATTACTTTAATCAATATTAATTATAACATTCTTGATACAAAGTAATTTTTATTCTTTCTGCTTACAACCACATTGTCATTGCTGCAAACTGTATTTCCCATAATTGCAAACAACAAATACTGCTACCAATGGGTACAGGCAACTTTTTTTAAATTAATCAAAAATATATCAGCTCACGTAGAAGATTATTTACGGGTTCCCGTAGTAGTAAAAGAGTTCAATATTTCATCCTGATTGCGGCCTGTCCTTTGTTCTTCTTTTGTCTATCAGCAATACTATTATTAGTTCCGCTTAGATTTTACAAAATCAGCCGTTTTGCAGAATTTATATCCTTTTAACTGGGCCCAATTGATAAAATCAGTCATCCTGTTGACGAAGATTGCGCCGGAGTTCCTGGAGATATAAGTAGGTAAGCCAAACCTCATTGTATCATGAAGGTCTATGAATTCCCAGGGATGAAAATACAGGTTGAGATAGCCATCCTTCTTGAAGGTGGCTGAACATAGTCGCTTGATCAGCCATAGTGGTAGATGATGAAAAGTTAGCCAACAAAGCGGAAGTCTGATAAATGGTGTAACGGATACTGGGATTTGCAAAACCTGCCGGTCATAAAACCAGCTACGCGGTTTAAAAAAATTATTGTAGCGCCCAGGAAGCCAGGTTGTGTTTACTGATGAATTATAAATATAACCGGCCTTTTCTATTTCCCTTTCATCTACCGGCATCATTCTGGGCATTCGGAAGCCACAAACGGTCGTACCTGATATGTCCTCCAGTATAGTTTTTGAATGCTCTAAATGTTCTCGTTTAAATATGAAATGAAAATAACCGTGGGATGCTATTTCGTGTCCTTCGTCAACGATTTGACGTATAATTCCCGGCCGTTGAATCGCATAGTTTGCCGTGCAATAAAAAGTTGCTTTGACATCAGCGTCACGTAAAATCCCAAGTGCAATGGAGGTTCCCATAGTAGAGATAGAAACCTGCTCTTCTAGCGTTAAAAACTTACCATATTTCCGGGGCATGTCAAATTCCTCGATATCAAAACTTAGTAAAATCATTATTTAATTGGATATGTTTGTTGAACGGATGATAATTGTCAGCCAGATGAGCAGACATGGAAAAGCTTTCAATTTAGGTTTTACATACAGGTTCTCTTTTCAGAATGTCATTGAAAATCCCAACCCATATTCTCTTCCACTATAAAAAGGCATGACAATTCCATTTGTCTTATCTTTATCTTTGAAAATTGTTTTCTTAATTAGTGGATGAATCCAATAAGCAGTCTTGGTGCTTAAAATTCCGATTCCTGCACCTGTAACGACATCGGTAAGCCAATGCTTTTCGTTCGCCATTCTAAAAACACCCGTTCCAGCAGCGACCACATAACCGGCAATGCCATACCAATCAGAAACATCTTTATATTCCTGATATAGAAATTCAGCTCCCATAAAAGCCGTAGCTGTATGGCCCGAAGGAAACGACCTCTTGTCTGAGCCATCTGGCCTTTTAACCTTTGAAGTTTTTTTTATGGTGTTTACAGAGCCACCCATAATAAGATATGCCGTTGCCAAAATAATAGTTCTATCATTAAAATTATTTTTTCCTTGTATGCCCATAGCATTTAAGGCATATACAGATAAAAACGGACTGTATTGCGTATAGTCGTCTAAACGTACTCTCTTATCGTCATGGTCCCTAAATTCATTTTTAACACTGTGATTAACGTTTTTTAAAGTTGGGTTCAGAAGACCAACAACTCCATATCCTATTAAAGCAGATGGAATTATGAGCGATTTGTAGTTGAATTGAATATTTTCACTTTTTTTTGTTGAGTCAAGTGAAGTGCTTTGTGCGTTAACCTTAAACACAGATAGAATTGGAAAAAGCACAATTATTATTTTATTCATTTATCTTATTTAATTACATACGAAAAGTGTTGTTTGTATATGCTTTATGGCATCACTTCGGTTGCTTAAGAAAAATTGAGTAACCGGAATTTGATAAAGAGAATAATTCCGGTTTTTACTTCACGCATAAAGTTTAATTACTCAATCGTATAGCTTTTAGTAGCTACTTCTACCAGCCTAAAGTATCCAAAAGCGTAATTGTTGTCATTGGTCTGATTGATAATATTACCACGGACTGCACTTGGTGTTGCAGGAAAAGGGTTGCCATCATTGCCAGTAGCCAATATTAATTTGGACATGTAATTGTAATAGCTTTTTGAAATTCCATACAGTTTAAGGTCTATCTGGTCCCCGGGTTTTAACTTTTCATGCGAAAAGGATTCCTGCATTAAATTACCATTAGTTTGTTCATCGTCTTCAACTTCGAGCTCAGGAAACGGCGAGTGCGGCTGGGTAATACTGTTTAAATAAAAGTTTTCCTGATCTGCATCATCCTTATAAGAAAATGTTATTTCAATTTCATCACCAGTCTCTCCACCTTTATTGTTCTGCTCAATAGTATCTTCAATCTTAGGAACAGATGTAAATGTATCTGATGCAGTATAGGTTTCTCCGTTTAAAACAATTTTTAAGTGATACGTATGGCCGATAACAGGAAGGAAGTTGCTGCAAATATATTGCCCTGTTCCTGGTGTTTCCACAAATTCAAAAACCGTATTTGATGGGTCTGTTACTGTAATTTCTGCTCCTGAAACGCTCGGGAATTCAGAGCTGTAATAACCTGTTGTTGTAGACAATACGATCTTTTGTTTATTGCCCGCTGTATTTTTTACCCAATCTATTGATGCATCTATCACAAGCCTTGGCGATGCAGTTTGAAGAGGCACATTGATAGCTTTCTCGCATCCTGTCAAGAACAATCCAACGGATAGGATCATAATTTTTTGAAGTAGTTTCATTTTTATATTTTTATAAATAGGTGAGTTAATGTTAAAATTTTACGTTGTAGGTTACACTGGGAACAATACCAAAAATGGATACTCTTCTTGTCTCACTTGTTCCAGTATCTTCATTCTGCCTGAAAGAGTAAGATGCTGCATTGTTTCTGTTGTAAAGATTGTAGATACTGAAATTCCACTCTCCCTGCCACCCTTTTTTCTTGTCGGGTTTAGGCGTATAAGTTGCAGATACATCTATACGGTGGTATGCGGCTAAAGAATTTTCATTTCTTGATCCGTAACTCGCAACATTAACGCTCTGGTACTGATATTTTCCATTGGGAAATGTTGCTGCTTTTCCGCTCTGGAAAGTCAAAATAGCCCCAAATGACCATTTCGCACTTACAGCATAGGCGCCTGTAACAGATAAATTATGTAATTTGTCATAATTTGCCCTGTACCAATCTCCGTTATTTATACCCGGTTCATCTCCATTTCTGCCCGGTGTCCTTTGTTGTGCTTTAGAAAGCGTATACGAAACCCAGCCCGTCAGCTTTCCTGTATTTTTCTTGAACATCATTTCCAGACCATACGCTCTTCCTTCTCCATTTAAAAGCACGCTTTCTATAGCATCGATTCCAAGTAAATCTGCGCCGTCGATGTAATCTGTCTTGTTTTTTATTTTTTTATAGAAAGTTTCTGTTTCTAAAGAATATTTACCGTCTTTAAAATTGTGGAAATACCCCAGCGCTACCTGATCTAAAATTTCCGGCTTAAGATATTGGTCAGAAGGAGCCCATATATCAAGCGGGCTTGCAGAAGCAGTATTGGAAATCAAATGAACATATTGGCTCATTCTATTGTAACTGGCCTTAATGGACTGGTCATTATTTAGCGAATAAGCTATGGCAAGTCTTGGTTCCAGATTGTCAAAGCTTGCTATCTTTTTATTTTTTAAATAGTTTATTGTTCCTGTTGGTCTAGCCTCTTCATATATATGAAGCTCCTTATTGTAAACAACCGGTTGATTATTAGCATAGGTGTACACTTCCTGCGCACCTAATCTTTGAAAATTACTGTAGCGAAGTCCATAATTCAGTGATAATTTTTCTGAAAGGTTTTGTTCAGCACTGATATATGCTGCATTTTCAAAAGCATATTTTCTGCCGAGTTGGTCCGGATTTACATTTGAACTCTCTCCAAACGGCCTGATTGTTCCAGGATTAAAATCGTAGTAAATTGAATTTACACCATAATTTAATGTCAGGTTATTTGAAACATAATGTTTAAAATCATATTTAAAATTGTAATTTTTAACCTCTGCTTTCCAGTCAAGACCAGCGGATTTTATTTTAATCTGATAGTCATAATCACTATAAATGGCAGATGCATTAGAGAAAATCTTATCTGAAAATATGTGGTTCCACCTGAGGTTAAAAAGTTTGTTACCATAGGTATTTATAAAACTGTTATTAAAATTAAGGTTGTCGTTGCCAAAGTATCCTGATACAAAAACATTGTTTTTTTCGTTGAATTTATAATTGAACTTGGTGTTCAAGTCATAGAAATAGGCTGAATTTGGTTCATTCGCCATTTTCAACAAAAGATGTGCGTAAGAACTTCTACCAGCAACCACGAAAGAACTTTTATCTTTAACTATAGGACCTTCAACCAGCAACCGGCTTGAGACTAATCCGATTCCCGCACTAACATGATACTCCTTATTATTTCCTTCTTTTTGATAAATATCAAGTACTGATGATATACGACCTCCAAAATTCGCAGGGATTCCTCCTTTATAAAGTTTTAAATCTTTGATTACATCTGAATTGAAAACAGAAAAGAATCCGAACAGGTGCGAGGTATTATAAATAACGGCCTCATCAAGTAACACCAAATTTCCATCAACAGAACCTCCCCTGACATTAAATCCCGATGCACCTTCCTGAGCATTGGTAACCCCCGGAAGCTGTAAGATCGATTTTAAGACATCTACTTCACCAAGAATGGCCGGCATCTTTTTTATCGTGGCAATGGACAGTTTATTGGTACTCATTTCCGGTTTTCGGATGTTTGCTTTCGTTGTATTGGTTTGAATTACAACTTCACCCAATATTTTACTGTTTTCTGTCATCACAAAGTTCCTTTTGGTATTTTCGCTCAGCGTGATAGTTTCTTCTACCTTATCAAAACCCAGGTGGCTTACGATAATGGTGTAAGTTCCTTTTGGCACTGTTGTGGTATAAAATCCATACGAATTGGTAGTAATGCCCACTCTCGCTTCCAGAATGTAAAGAGTTACGCCAATCAATGTTTCGGTATTGGATTTATTAGAAATTGTACCGCTAAGAATAACTTTTTCCTGTGCATATGCATAGCCTGCAAAAGCAAAAAAGAGTACTAGAAAGGATAGGATTCTACTTTTCATTTATTATTTTTTTGAGTTAAATGTTACAATTATTGGCTAAAGTATATTTTTGCTGAACCCGCATATTTTATATAGACAAAATGCCTTACTTAATATATTAAAGCAGCTTTCGCATATATTAAAATAAAGTGCACACTAAGATTTGAGCGAAAGAAGCCGGATTTTAAAACAAAAAGTTCCTAAATGAAATCACAGCAATCCAAAACGTTTTCCTGACTGATAAAAGTATATTGGGGTGAATCAGGCGCCTTAGATAAGTATCATCATATGGCCGGAAAAATGAGATGGCGATCCGGCCGCGATCGCTTTGGAAAAATTATGCAGGATAGGGAAGATAATTCAATAAACGCTGGGCCTAATGGGAAACGGAGGGAGTAATGGGAATAGTTTCCGGTGACCCTGATAGTAAAATAGAATCAAAGTTATTTCATTGTGAAATTATCAACTACTATAAGACGCTAAAAAGAAAAAATCTAAAATAAAAAAATAAGGAAGTAATTTGTAAACCAGGTACAGCGAAATTATCTTCAGATCCAGAGAACGGATAGGTTATTTACTTCATCATAGTCATACACTATTTAAAAATGTTCAATTCATCATTATAAACAGGACTTTGTATGCCCAAAAAATTTAAAACACTGTGGAACACATGGTTTTGTGACAATGAATTTTCTGTCTTAAAGTTTTTTAAACTGTTATCCGATGTCCAAACAATAAAAGGGATGTCATATTGTTCTTTGGGCGCCAGACTTAGCGGCAAACCATGCATGTATAGATTTCTTTCTCCTAAAGATTCGCCATGGTCAGAAACAAAAATCATTGCGCTTTTATATTCCTTTAATTGTTTTAAATCTTCAATTACTTTTGACAAAATATAATCGGTATAAACAATCGTATTATCATAAGCATTGACCAGATCAGTAGTGGAACATTTTGCTAATTCAACACTATTGCAGACAGGCTTAAAAGTTTCGAACTGAGGCGGATATTTCTTGCTATACTCAGGTCCATGACTTATACTAGTGTGCAATATGATCAATACCTTAGTTGTTTTACTCTCTGCTATTTGCTCTCTCAGGTTATTTAAAAGGACTTCATCGTAATTGCATCCGTCGCCTTTACAATCTTTCATCAGTGCTTCTTTGTTCAGGTAATTTTTTATATGAACGGGTGGTTCGCCCCAGTTTGACGTCCTCCACACAACTTCTACGCCATTTCTATATAAATAATTGGGTAAAATCTCATACAGTTCGTCAGTATGACTATATTCTAAAATACACTTTACACCAGCAGTAGTGTAGGTGGCGCAAGATGTAGCATTAAAATGAAATACCCCAGGGGTTTTTGAAAGAAGGGGATTTGTATTTTTACTGTACCCATATAAAGAGAAGTTCTCACTTCTGGCGGATTCTCCTATCACCAAAACTACAACTGATTTCTGGTTATCTTTTATGGTAGCACCTGGTAATAATATCTCTTTTACACTTTCCTGATGTTTGTGTACAAAAAAAAGAGAAAGGTTTACTGTGTAATTCCATGGCATTACAAGCCCGCCTAATGTTTTTGAATTCTTATCAATCCACAACCAATTTTTGGAATTGACAAATGCCATAATTATCATAAATAATAAGCAAGCTAACGTGATGATTAGAAATCGCTGAAAGGTCACATTTATTATTTTGGCTTTGATAATAAAAATGGCAGGGATAACACCGAGCAAAACTACATAGAATAGCAATTTTGCGGAAAAAAAAGCAGCAGCCTCGGCATAGCTGGTATTTAGCACATTGCCGACCATACTTTCGTCTATTATCACACCGTACGTATTAATAAAGTAAACTGCAATTGAGTTGATCATAAAGAACAAAACCAATATAATCTTCCCTACAAATCGTAATAGAAATAAGATCAGAAAAAAAGCAAAATAATTTGCAACCGGAATCAGAATAATAAAACTCATAATAGTGGTAACGCCGCTGAGACTACTATAATCAACATTATTAAAAATAAATTTGAAAAAAGGGAAATGAAAAAATAAGAAGTTGATACAACTTATTAATAGAGAAAAGCGAACAATTCTTATATTATTTTTTAATAAAAGCATAGACTATTTTATAGAATGGAAGAATCAGGCCGATTAAGGCTAAATAAAATATTATCAGATTTTTACTGCTAATCTGGTTGATCAATGACACACCACAGGCCAGTATTGATAAAATAAAAATTGGATAGTATTTTTTATTGTTAACCCACTCACAGATTTTATATTTCCGGCTGATAAAAATACCCGCCAGCCCCGAGATATATCCGACAATACTGCCAATAATAACATCAAGCGGATAATGTGCTCCTACACCTACCCTCGTAAACGCAATTAGCAATCCTGTGATGATTGTAAAAAGAACACATAAAATTTTATAGGGCAACTGTTTGGGCATAAATGCGAACAACAACACAGTAAATGTTGTAAAGACTGTAATTGAGTGCCCCGAAGGTAAACTGACATGCCCAACTGCAGTTTCTCCGATGATAATAAAACAATTATTATCGAACACCGCAGCAGGTCTTGGCACGCAAAATGCATTTTTTAAACCGACAGAAAGTATAAGCGAAGCCAGTGATGCGGATATCAGCGACTCCCATATCTTAGGTGCATACAAAATGAAAATACTTAAAAACGACAAAATAATTGAAGCATCTCCCAATTGGGTAATATTATAGATGATAACCGGGAATTGGCCTAACTTATAATTAATAAAAAAGAAACTGTCCGTTTGTATCTGCACATATTTATCAATATGTAAAGAATTCCTGTTGTGCAAAAATAAAATTATTGCGATTAACAAGGATATGGGCAAGTAAAACAAAGATGGTTTTATTTTGGAATAATTATCAATAACATTGATGTTCATTACGTGTTTTATTTACAAATCAGTTTGAAGAGATTCACTGTTTCTATATTGTCGGTAATATCGACGGGATTATTAGCCGTTGAGGGTAATTTCATGTACTACTCAGTATTGGACGTGATGGATATTGTCCCGCTAAGGGTAACTTTTTCCTGCGCATATGCATAGCCTGCGCAAGCAAAAGAGAGTACTGGCAAAAACGGGATTCTACTTTTCATTTATTAATGTTTCGAGTTAAATTTTACAGCTATCGGCTAAACTATATTTTTGCTGAACACACATATTTTTATATATACAAAATGCCTTAATTAATATATTAAAGCAGCTTCTGCATATAGCAAAATACTATGCATACTAAGATTTCAGTGAAAGAAGCTGTGTTTTTGATTTTTCCTCGTACGCCATTTTTACTTTTAAAAAGCGTTTATCATATTTTGGTATATTATTAATGTGCTTTTGTATATTAATAATATATAGTCTTATTGGGTTGCTACATTTGCTCTAATCTAAAATAGACTTATGAATAAAACTTTACACAGAAAAAATATGGTTGCCAATTGGATGCTTGAGTTGATCATTTCAGAAAAACACCGATTGCAACGTCATTTGTTACTTATCTCATTTTGCATTGTTGTTTTGTATTATAGTCCGCCGGACTATATAGAACCTTATGAAACCTATAATCGAATCATTATATTTTTTCAGATAATTTTATTGGCCTACAGTAATATGTATTTTTTTGTGCCTAAATTTTTATTTAGAAAAAAAAACCTGAGCTATAGTCTTTTTGTGCTTTCAAGCATGATTCTGTTGTTCTGCATGCATGAATTTTTTGCTTTTTATTTTAAGACTGATTCACTGCCTTACCAGGATGACAGCATTAACTTTCTCACATTTTCCTTTATGATTATGATGCTGGTAATTGCATCGGCAGCAGTTAAATTGTTCCAGCAATGGATATCTGATGCACAATTGATTTATGACCTGGAACTGGCAAAAACTAATACTGAACTGGAGCAGTTAAAGAATCAGATCAATCCGCATTTCCTTTTTAATATGCTCAACAATGCTAATGTATTAATTGAAGACGATCCTAAAAAAGCCTCGCAGGTTTTGATGAAACTAAGTGATTTACTGCGTTATCAGCTTTATGACAGCTCTAGAGATAAAGTTTTATTAACCTCAGAAATTCATTTTTTAGAGGATTTTTTAAATCTCGAAAAAGTTAGACGGGATAATTTCAATTTTCTAATATCCAAAGAAGGTGAATTAAGCGGCATTCAGGTTCCTCCCCTATTATTTATCTCATTTGTCGAAAATGCTGTAAAACATAATAATGACTCCGCGAGATTATCCTATGTAAATTTGTTTTTTGATATTCGCCATACTGAGCTTTTTTTCAAATGCGTAAACTCAAAACCCGCTATAAAAGCGGTTAACAAGTCCGGGGGATTAGGTCTGTCCAATATTAAAAGAAGATTAGAACTCCTGTTTCCATCTTCACATGATTTGAAAATAGAAGACAATCCGGCAAAGTACTGCATTACCTTAACTTTAAAATTATAAAAGTGAATTGTATAATAGTAGATGATGAGCCATTAGCAAGGACAGCAATCCAGAAGTTGGTTAATGAGACAAAAAATCTGGAATCCATAGGTTCATTTAACGGAGCAGATGCTACTAGAGAATTTCTGGCAAACAATGCTGTTGATTTAATATTTCTTGATATTCAAATGCCGGGAGTGAATGGAATTGAATTTGCCAGAACTATTCCTAAAAAAACTTTACTGGTGTTCACTACCGCTTTTCATGAATTTGCTTCTGAGAGTTATGAAGTCGACGCTATTGACTATTTGATCAAACCTATAAAATTAGAACGCTTTCAAAAATCGGTTGCAAAAGCGCAAACGTATTGTAAATTATTCCATACTGATGATACAAACAGCAATATAGAAAACATAACCGATGATTATATTTTTGTAAGAGCAGACCGCAGAATGTTCAAAGTATATTTTAGTGATATACTTTTTATTGAGGGGTTAAAAGATTACGTTATAATTTACATAGAAAATCAAAAAGTAGTAACCCTAATGAATATTAAAACTATTCATGATTTGCTTCCGAAAAGTTTATTTGCCAGAGTCAGCAAATCGTACATTATAAATGTAAACAAAATAAATTCTGTAGACAACAATACTGTGTATATAGAAAAAAATGAAATACCTATCGGCAATATTTACAGGGATTTCTTTTTTAACGAATTTGTAACCAAAAAGATTTTGAATAAATAATAATATGGTTCTTCCTGTATATTAAGAAAGCTATACAGAATTCAACCATACATGAAGGCTGTCACTATTTAAAAATTTCAGCAACGTGGAGTCTTCCCAATGAACGTAATTCTGTCATTACATTTTTTTGGGTCCGGCCATGGGCTGTAATTGATTAACTTCCAAGTCTTTCAGCTCCTTCGATAACGTTTTATCTGTAATTCCCGTAAGCTCACGGGCTATCTCTTTGAACCCTTTACTGCCAAAAGAGACGGCAATGATAATGGGAATTTTCCAGCGACCGAACCATTTCCTGCCTGACATAAATTTAACCGCTGATTTGTGCTTAACGAAAAGTAATATTTTTTGTAACTAATAAAAAAGGCTAAAAAAAAGGAAACCCCAAAAAATCGGGGTCCCCATTCAATAGACGCTAAAATTAACGGTATAACTCGTTATTGAAAAACCCGGACATAATCTACAATATACTTTTGTGGAAAGACTGTACTTTCATTAGGAGCACCTGGCCAGTTTCC
>Ga0247814_10000493_pt1 | contig 30647 bp, 27 predicted proteins | sample UWRJL179409R1_FD_179947 | JGI IMG/M metagenome (GOLD analysis project Ga0247814, IMG submission 179947) | Plant litter microbial communities from Arlington Agricultural Research Station in Wisconsin, United States - UWRJ-L179-409R-1 | ecosystem: Environmental > Terrestrial > Plant litter >... | reverse complement strand
GGGCTCAAATTTTTGGTACAGTTCGCGTGTGGTTTTCTATTTATACTTTCGGGAAATTACATCAAGACAACCCCTTACGAGTGGCTCAACTATACGTTGACCATACTCTGGGTAGTAGGTTTGATGAATAGCGTAAACATGTTGGATAACATGGATGGTATTACCACCGTAACATCATTGGGCACTATCATCGGTGCATTGGCGTTGATGGCCATCAATGGCGTGTCAGGTACATTCTGGTTTGCCGTTTCATTGGGGGTGGGTGCATCACTGATCGGTTTTTTATACCACAATTGGCATCCTTCCGTCATGTACATGGGCGATTCGGGAAGCCAGTTCATGGGGGTGTTTCTCGCTTGGATCGGGGTGAAGGTGTTCTGGAATGGATTGGATGCGTTTGGTGATCCAATCCAGGCCAAACAGATCATCATGGCCGCATTGATGTTTTTGGCGCCTATTTCAGACACCACGGCTGTTACCATCAACCGTCTATTACGCGGACAATCTCCGTTTGTGGGCGGTCGCGACCATACGACGCACAGTTTGGTATACAATGGATTGGCCCAGCGTCACGTAGCATTTGTTTATTTTGCAATTCCTTTGGTATCAGCCTTGATTTGCGTTTTTTTCGTAAATTTCACGGCGGACTGGAGCGTGTTATACACCGTTATATGCGCCATTTATTTTTTAGCCGTATTGGGAGGATTATACTATGTTACCAAAACAAAACGGGCCAGAGCCCAAATCGAATGAATTTGATTCATTAAAAAATCAAGTCAACCGACTTCAGAAAACATTGTTTGTATTGTGCATTATCGCTTTTGGCGGAACGCTTTCCTATCTCTTTATTTTTTCCAAGGATGCCACGGAAGTGATAGCCGAGAAAGAAAAAACAGCCGTGAACGGAATGGCAAATACGCCGCAAAACATGGGTTTGCCTTTGATTAATCCCGCAGGGGATTTCGCCGGCGAAAAGGTACCTTACGCTACCGATTTCGAAGTGCGCGAGCGTATCGACCGCGAAATTCTGGGAAATACATTTTCACATTCACGTACCATGCTGGTCATGAAGCGTGCCGGTAGATGGTTTCCGGTTATAGAGCCGATATTAAAAGCGCACAACGTGCCTGAAGATCTGAAATACGTAGCCGTCATCGAAAGCGATCTGGGCAATGTCATCAGTCCTGCCGGCGCCACTGGTTTTTGGCAGTTCATGAAAAACACCGCGCCCGAATTTGGATTGGAAGTTTCTGAAGAAGTAGATGAGCGGTACGACGTGCAGAAATCAACCGTGGCAGCCTGTAAATACTTTAACAGGGCTTATGCCAAATTCAATAGTTGGACATTGGCCGCCGCCTCATACAATATGGGTATGGCTGGTGTTTCCAAAAGATTGGAAGAACAAAAACAAAATTCGTATTATGATTTAGATCTCAATACGGAAACCACCCGTTATGTGGCACGTATTTTAGCCATGAAGAGTTTGTTCGCGAACCCGAAAGCATACGGGTTTAATATCTCAAATTCCGACCTATACCCGCAGGTAACCACCACGACGGTTTTGGTGAACGGCCCCATGATGGATTTGAATGTATTTGCCAAAGAAAATAATACGAACCTGAAAATGTTGAAAGAATTGAATCCTTGGTTACGGAAATCCGTATTAACCAATGCAAAAGGCAAAACCTACGAGGTGAAAGTTCCTGTGGCCAACTTTAATTACCAACAGGCTCAGGAACAGATCAAAGGAATATTGCCGGAATAGTGATAATTCGTGAACAATGACGAAATTTGCGGGTTATTTGTAAAAAAGGAAAATATAGTGACTGACTACGAAGACGGACAGATAGAAATATACGGAGCCCGGGAACACAACCTCAAGAATATTGATTTAATCATTCCACGAAATAGTTTGGTGGTTTTCACCGGATTGAGCGGAAGCGGAAAATCCTCATTGGCATTTGATACCATTTATGCCGAAGGGCAACGCAGGTATATCGAAAGTTTCTCTGCATATGCGCGTCGCTTTTTGGGCTCGGGCGAACGTCCCGAGGTGGATAAGATTACGGGATTGAGCCCGGTGATTTCCATCGAACAAAAAACGGTGGGCCGTAACCCGCGCTCCACTGTGGGAACCGTTACGGAAATTTATGATTTCATGCGTCTGCTTTACGCGCGTGCGGGCGAAGCATACTCCTACGTAACGGGCGAAAAAATGGTACGTTTTACCGAAGAGCAGATTTTTAGCCTGATCACCCAGGATTATGCCGATACCGAAATCCGTGTGCTTTCACCCATCGTGAGAGGGCGTAAGGGCCACTACCGCGAATTATTGGATAAAATCCGCAAGCAGGGTTTCGGACGTGCGCGTATCGATGGCGAAATCCAGGATATTTCCTTCGGATTAAAACTGGATCGTTACAAAGTCCACGACATTGAAGTATTGATAGACACTTTTACGCTGAACGAAAAAAATGAACCGCGCTTCAAACGCGCCATCCAAATTGCATTAAAAGCCGGCAAAGGGTCGTTGATCGTGTTGGGGGCCGGTGAAACGGAACCACGATACTTCAGTCGCCATTTGATGTGTCCCACATCCGGTATTTCATACGATGAGCCGGCACCGAATTTATTCTCGTTCAATTCACCTTATGGTGCTTGTCCGCGTTGTAACGGATTGGGTACCGTACTTTCCATAGAATATTCAAAACTTGTTCCCGACCCAAAAAAGTCCATCAAACAAGGTGGTTTGGCGCCTTTGAAGGAAACGGGCGGAAGTTGGATTACCAAACAGGTAGAAGCCATCGGTAAACGTTTTGATTTTAACCTGAACACACCGATCGAAGAGATTTCCGAAGAAGGCATGAATGCCATCCTGTACGGTTCGGACGAAATGTTGCGTGTGGAAGATTCCACCGGCATCCAAAGCTTCGCGATGAATTTTGAAGGTATCGCGAACTTCATCAAACGCAGTCTGGAAGAAGATTCGTCTGCGCCATTGATGCGCTGGGCCAATAGCTTCATGGAAGAAAAAACATGCCCCGATTGTGAAGGGGCGCGTTTGAAAAAAGAAGCCCTGTACTTTAAACTGGCCGAAAAAAATATCCACCAGGTTTCCACCATGGGAATCGACGAATTGGGAGATTGGTTTGGAAACATTGAGGAAAGGCTCTCCGAGAAACAAAATATCATCGCCAAGGAAGTACTGAAGGAAATCCGTAAGCGCATCGGTTTTTTGTTGGATATCGGCTTAAATTATTTAACGTTGGACCGTCCGTCGGGTACGTTATCCGGGGGCGAAAGCCAAAGGATTCGTTTAGCAACCCAAGTCGGTAGCGGATTGACGGGTGTATTATATATTCTGGATGAGCCGAGCATCGGTCTTCACCAGCGGGATAATGACCGTTTGATTACCTCGTTGAAAAAACTACGCGATGCCGGGAATTCCATCATCGTGGTAGAACATGACAAAGACATGATCATGGCGTCGGACTATGTGGTGGATATTGGTCCCGGTGCAGGAATCCACGGTGGGAAAATCGTAGCCCAGGGCACACCGGAGGAAATTTTTAAATCGGGTTCCGTCACGTCGGATTATTTGGCCGGTATCAGAACCATTGCCATTCCGGAGGAAAGACGAAAAGGAAACGGCCAGAAACTTCGTGTGGAAGGTGCCACGGGACATAACTTGAAAAACGTGACGGTTGATTTTCCGTTGGGGAAATTCATTTGCGTAACAGGCGTTTCGGGTAGCGGTAAATCATCTTTGATTCGCGAAACGTTGCAGCCGGCTTTGTCTGCCTATTTTTTCAATGCATTACAAAAACCGCTTCCGCACAAAAAGATAAAAGGAATCGACCATATCGATAAAGTCATCAGCATCGATCAATCGCCAATCGGACGTACGCCAAGAAGTAATCCAGCCACTTATACGGGTGTATTTTCGGATATCCGCAATTTATTTTCCGAATTGCCGGAAGCCAAAATCCGTGGGTATAAACCGGGACGTTTTTCATTCAATGTAAAAGGCGGCCGCTGCGAAACCTGCCAGGGCGCAGGTGTACGTGTGATAGAAATGAATTTTCTACCCGATGTGTATGTACCCTGCGAAACGTGCAACGGTAAACGGTATAACCGAGAAACATTGGAGGTTCGGTACAAAGGTAAATCCATCAGCGATGTGCTGAATATGGAAATAGAGGAAGCCACTTCGTTCTTCGAACCCATTCCACAAATCAACAGAAAAATACAAACCCTACACGAAATAGGATTGGGTTATATAACACTCGGACAAAATGCCGTAACGCTCTCAGGTGGGGAAGCACAGCGGATTAAATTGGCATCAGAATTAAATAAAAAAGACACCGGAAATACGATGTATATTTTGGACGAACCGACCACCGGTTTGCACTTTGAAGATATTCGTATTTTATTGGATGTGTTGAACAGGTTGACGGATAAAGGAAACACCATTCTGGTGATAGAGCATAATCTGGATGTCATCAAATCGGCCGATCATATCATCGATATTGGCCCCGAAGGTGGTAACTCTGGCGGAAATGTAGTATTTGAAGGCACGCCTGAAGAGCTGGCAGCATATGGAAAGGGCTATACCGCACCTTATTTACAACATGAATTGGGAGTCGTTATTCCTAAAAAAACTAAACGTTCCACAAAAAAATAGCAGATGGAAGAAAAAAATAACCAGGGAGAAGAAAAGATTTTCGATGCTTTCATGGAGAAGGATTGGAACATCATCAAATCAAACGACAGTTGGGAGATTTTTAAAATTATGGGCGAATTCGTGAGCGGATTCGAAAAAATGGCGCGGATCGGTCCTTGCGTTTCCATCTTTGGTTCGGCGCGTACCAAGCCCGAGAGCCCATACTTTGTACTGGCGGAAGAAATTGCCCATAAATTGACATTGAGCGGTTACGGAATTATCTCCGGCGGCGGACCGGGCATTATGGAAGCTGCCAATAAAGGCGCTAACGCCGGAAAAGGAAAATCGGTGGGGTTACACATTAACCTACCTTTTGAGCAAGGTGCCAACCAATTCATCGACCGCGATAAATTGATTGCATTCGATTATTTCTTCGTGCGCAAAGTCGTATTCATGAAATACAGCCAGGGCTTTATCGTATTACCGGGCGGATTCGGCACCTTCGACGAAATGTTTGAGGCATTTACGTTGATCCAAACACATAAAATCGGAAAATTCCCGATTGTGTTGGTGGGTAAAAAGTATTGGTCGGGTTTGTTTGATTGGATCAAGAGTACGGTGTTGGAAGAAGAACATAATATCAATCCCGAGGATTTGAATTTATTCCATCTGACGGATACGGCAGACGAAGCCGTGAAAATTATTACGGATTTCTATTCCAAGTATATGCTAAAACCCAACTTTTAATTACATTTCGCTACAAATTGAGCCCATGCATTCCGGATTCCGCGCATTATTTATAGGTATATTCTCATTATCCACCTCGTTGGCGGCATTTTCGCAGGAAGAAATTATTTTCCCCGGCAAAGACAATGGAGACGACATGGTGACGCCTTCGGAAACCGAACGTTACAGTTGGCCTATCGTTTCCATCGGTGGCGGTGCCACGTTTTATACGGGAGGAATGAAATCTCCGCGGAATCTATCTAAATTTAGGGGAACGCGATGGGGAATCAATGCCGCCGTGGAGCAGCGGTTTGGTAAATATATCGGCGCCAAGCTCAATTTATTTTACGGGTTGACGGCCGGAGAGAAACATACATTTACCGAGTTCAATAATTTCCAAAGCCGCCTCATTAGTACAGATGTTCGCTTTGCTTTCCATTTTGACCATTTACTGGGCAAAAAACATGTGGTGGCACCATACATAGCCGTAGGGGTGGGGTTCGTAAATTTCCGTACCAAATCTGATTTGGAAGATTCTGAGGGAATTAAATATAACTTATGGGATGACGGTGCATTAAGGGATCAATCCCAAACCGGACAAACGAACGGTTCTCCCGAGGTGCTCACACGCGATTTTACTTACGAAACCACGGTCAATAAATCCGGTAATACACTCACGTTCCCGATGGAAGCCGGACTCCGTTTCAAGATGCATGATTTCTGGGATTTTGGCATGGGGTACACACACACGTTTATACTAAATCGCTTCTTACCGGCTACTGGAAATACCAAACCGGATCATTATGGTTATGCTTCGGCGACTATCTATTGGTATTTGGGGCAGTTTAATTAGATAGACATTAGATTTTAGACTTAAGATGTTAGAAAAATCTAAAATCTATTTTCACGGCATTTCTTCCTTCTTGCCCAAAAAGTGGGGTTCGTAATCAAACAAATATAAATCTATAAACAGTTTTACACGGGCGCCACGTTCGCGGAGTTGCTGCCTGAACCCTGATTTTCCCGCGATGTCTTTGGCATTATAAGCCACGGCATGCAAACCATAATGGTTGGCGATGAACAAGGCCCGTGTGTTATGGAATGGTTGCGAAATAACAGTAACGCTGTCTCTACTGAATATTTCTTGTGAGCGGATGACGGAATCGATCGTGCGGAAACCGGCAAAGTCTAAAAATATAACAGAATCGGGAACGCCTAATTTGATCAGTGCCTCTTTCATGGCCGTGGGTTCATCATACCCTTCGGTACTGTTGTCGCCGCTGATGAGGATATTGCCGATTTTTCCGGCAAAGTATAACTCCGCCGCAGCCTCGATCCGATACGTAAAATATGGATTATCGTTTCCCGATTTTAACGAGGGTGATGTGCCCAGCAACAAACCCGTTTTTCTGTATGGAATAGCGGACACGGAACCATATAACTTGTCTCGGGTCTTTAATTCTACTTGATTGTAGACCCATTCTGCCAATATAGCCGTGATGATCATTAATCCGATAAACGCAAATAGGATTTTCTTGGTTCGGGGTTTCATCGTTTTTTTCATCATCCCATCATACTTTTATTTTGTGGCAAACGTAATTTCCCTTTTAAACGGCGGACCGGGGCGATTTTCTACCTTAAATCCACACTGTTTCAAATCTCGTTTGAATTGTCCTTTGGCACAATATGTTATAAATATTCCACCGGGCTCAAGCAAGCCGTAACATTTTTGGAGCACTTCCATGGTCCACATATCGGGCTGTTTTTCAGGAGCGAATGCATCAAAATAAATGAGATGGAATAGTTTAGTCGTCTGAAATGCCAATATTCCTTTTATCGTTTTTTCAATATGAAAATGTGGGTTAACGGAAACAGCTTCTTCCCACTTGGCTGCGTGGATTTTCTTAAAATCAAGCTGTTGGTTTTCCTCCAATATCTGTTCGTATTTTAATTCGCACAAAAGCCCGTCTGCCACAGGGTAAGGTTCCAATGCCAAGTATTGTATGGCACATAGGTTTTTGGCTGATTCCGTGGCGGTCAACGTAGCATTTAATCCGGTGCCGAATCCGACTTCCAATACTTGGAATTTTTTTCCGAATGATGCCAATGTCGGATGGAACCCGTTTTTTATAAACACGTGTAAACTCTCCGTCAGTGCGCCGTGGATGCTGTGGTAATGTTCGTTGAGTTCTGAGTTGAACAGCGTGGGACTGCCATCTCCGGTATTTTTAACGGAAATAGACATTTATTTGTCTGTTATAATTAATTCAATCCGCCTGTTTTTATTGCTTTGCTGCATGTCTTTTCCTAAGTAAATCGGTTTTTCCGATCCGTAAAACATCCAATCTAGCCTACGTTTTTCAATTCCGTACGACTTTAAATCCTCATTGATCTGGAATGCCGCCGACTCACCGGCGGCAATCACCGTACTATGCATCGACAACGAATCGGTATGTACGGCAATTTCCACCTTAACCTTCGGATGTTGTTGCAACCAAGCGGCAATGCGTTGAATTTCGTAATCGGAATTTTTATCCATTTCGGTATAGTCCTTACTGAAGAATATATTTTCCAAAACGAACGATGTCCCTTTTTTAATCGGTTTCAATTTGGCCTGCAAACTTCTTTCCAGAAATATTTCATCGGTCTGCAGGTTTAGGTTCGCGGTGTAAGGAACCAATCCCAGACCATTGATGTGTATGCCGTAGTTGCTTAATGAGGGAAGTAGATAGGCCAATGTAGTGGCGGTATCGGGCAAGTTTTCCTTTAAAAAGACTTTGCCGTCGGATAGGTTGAAAATTTCGATCTCGGTAGCCACATTTTCGGATTTTTTGATCTGCATCGTTAATTTACAGATGCCGTTGATAAAAGATTCGGTTACGCCGGATTCATAACGTGTGGAAGAAAGCGGGCCGATATTGGCGGAAGAAAACCCGGTGCCGATGAATAGTGCCTCTTTCATGCTGCCCGTTTCACGGAAAGGGACGAAATATAACGAATCGTATTGTGCTCTTTTTATGAATCCTTTGGTGCCGGTTATGTCCCAAATGATGGCTTTTTCGTCATATCCGGAATTGACGGGGAATCCCAAGTTTTTCAATTCGCTAATTGAGTCGCCCACGGATTTACCGTACAAAATGTCGAATCCTCCGGTGGTTCCGGTACCGTTGGATGCCATAAAAAAGCGTTTACCATCCGCAGATAGGGAAGGGGACAGCTGGTCATACTTATCGTTGATGTGGGCACCCGCATTTTTGATGGATGTAAATTTGCCGTCTTCGTCAAATTGGGCAATCCAAATATCAAATCCCCCAAAACCTCCGGGCCTGTCCGACGAAAAATATAACACGCGTAAATTGTTGGATAGATATGGGTCTCGGTTGGTAAAATTGCCGTTCAGTTTTTCTAATTCCAATTTTTTTCTGCCGGCCACCTGCTTGAAAACAGTATCGTTGTTCGAGATGAAAACCATCGCATTCAAATCGGCATGTAACGAAGCATTGGTCATGCTGGTGATGCTTTTCTTGGAACCGGAAGAAAGCGGGGTGCTGTTTTCCGCGTCAAAAGCCCACCAACCATAATAGTGGTTATAAAACATCTTTTTAGCAGCGAAAGGAATGGGTTTCACAAAATCTTTTCCAACCGAAAAGTGTATGGGTAAATTTGTTGTATTTTCCCCTGTCTTACATTCCTCAATCCTTTTTTCGGCATTTTGCAGGCGTCCCTCCGCCCAAAAATCACCTTTATTGCCGTAGGCATTCAAATAACTGCGGAATATAATTTCGGCACGTGTGAAAGAACCCCTGCTTTGTAATAATGACGCTAACATAAAATGCTCGTCTTGCGAAAGGTCGGCCTTCATGTCATACAACTTTTCAAGGTAAGGAAAGACTTCTTTATTTTTGTCTTTCATGAAAAGCAAGGAAACGATATAACGGTTAAGCGTTATATGGTTAGGATTAAAAGCATAAGCCGTCTGGAAAGCGGACATGGCTGATGGCCAATACGCGGTATTGTTTTCCTTGATGATGAGTTTATACTGTTTTTCACCCTCCTTGAACGCTAAAAAAGCCTTATTGAATTCTACCTTCCGCGAGGGGGGGAAATTTTTGGCCTTAAATTCGGTATGCGTTTGGGCTTGGCCACCAATGGTGGACGCGATCCAAAATAATAGGCAATATGTGATGTATTTGATTGTTCTCAATTCTCCTCGCAATAAATCATGTAGAAACGTTTGGCTCTTTTTGAGCCGTTTTCGGATGCTTTTTTCCAACAGGAACAAGCATCTTCATTATTCTCTTCGTAATAGTGGATTACGCCGCGGTTAAACAACGCCTCGGGCATGTCTCCGGATAGGCTCAGTGCCAAATCTGTATATTTTTTTCCTTTGGACCAATCACCCATAATAATGTAGGCGGCCCCTGCATTGATGAGGCTTAACACATCATCGGGCTCACGTTCTATGGCTTTCATAAAATACGGAACGGCATCTTTGGGATGGCCGTTTACTATTTCCATGATACCCAATAGATTCAATGAAGTCAATTCCGTACCTTCTTTTTCGGATGATTCCTTCAGCAGGTTTTTGGTCACCATCCATTGGTTTGTTTTTTGGTAAGCCAACGCAAAATTTTGGGTGATAAATCCTTCAAAAGGCGAGAGTAAACCGGCATGCCTAAAATCGGCTAATGCGCTGGAATCCTTGTCCATCATGATGCGCGAAATACCACGGTCGTTATGTGCCGTGGCTGATTCGGGGAAAAGGTCGATTGCCAACGAAAAGAATGATTCAGCGCCTGGGTAGTCCTTATTTTTTAAGGCAATGGCACCTAGACCGGCATAGGCTTCGGAAGCCGGGCCTATTTCATTCTGCTTTTTAAAGTCGGCAAAGGCACCCGTTAAGTCGTTCTTGGCTAAGCGGATTCTTCCCCTTAAGGCATAAATTTTCGGAAATTCCGGGTAGCGGCGAACCAATACATTGGCATAATTCTCTGCTTTTCCGGGATCTCCGTTTTCCAATAAAAGAATGGAAAGGTTGTATAGCGCATTTCGGTGGGTCGAGTCTGCCTCTACCGTCCTCACAAAATATGCTATGGATTTTTCACGGTCGCCGGATTGTAATATTTTTACGGCATCCTCATACCTTCTTTGTGCCAACGAAGCGTTCTGGGCAATTACCGAAACGCTAGCCGCCAACAAAAATATGATGCATAACCATCCTGTTTTTTTCATCGTCGCGAAAGTATTGATTTTTTTTGAGAGGCTGGAGGGAAGCGGCACAGTAGGGTAGATGGCCCATGCGTGCAGAAAATAAATATTGCCCAACAATGAAAGGTAATTGGGAGAAGAAAGAGGGACCGGAAGCCGATGATTTTAACATAAAAACAACAGGATACTTGCGCCATTTCGTCGTGTCTCAGTATTTTTGCACAACCCGACGTTGAAATAAAAAGCAATGAAAAAGGCAAAAAAATTATGCCCTATTTGCAGCCTAAAATAAAAGTCATATATTTGCCCCCTCAAAAAAGTAAGTCATGAACAAAGAAATTCATCCAGATAGTTATCGTTTAGTCGTATTTAAGGATGTTTCCAGCGATTACGAATTCGTAACTCGTTCTTGTGTTTCTACCAAAGAAACAACCGTTTACAAAGACGGCGTAGAATATCCATTGTATAAAGTGGAGATTTCAAGTACTTCGCACCCGTTTTACACAGGTAAAATGAAATTTGTGGATACTGCAGGTCGCGTTGATAAATTCATGACGAAGTACAAAAAATTCGCAAAAACACCAGCTGCTGCCGAGGAAACAAAAGCAACAGAAGAATAAGGTATCTAGATACTATTTAGCATTGAAAAAGGGAACCCATGGTTCCCTTTTTTGTTTCTGCAATTTTCGAGTTTATACGGCTCGCGCAAATGATTGTGCCGCTAGGGGCGCGATCATTCGTGATGGAATTTTCCAAAGAAAAGGCAATAAAAAAGGGAACCGAGGTTCCCTTAAAAATATAAATGTCGATACACTATTTCCATTTGATGGTACAGCCGATGGCTTTGGTTTCTGAAGGCGTTGGATTTTTTCCGGCCAATAATGCCTGTAAAGCGTCTTCCGTGTATTTCTTATCGGCTTTGGTGGCGTCTTCCGTATTATTATCTATCGCCCCGACATATTTCAATATCCAATCCTTTTTATCGGCTTTCACGATGAATACATGCGGGGTACGTGCAGCTCCGAAAGCTTTGGCCACTTCTTGTGACTCATCGTATAGGTAAGGGAACGTAAAGCCTTTTTCTTTGGCTCTTTCCTGCATTTTTTCAAAGGAATCTTCCGGACTTTTCACTTTGTCGTTCGGATTGATGGCAATTACCGGATAACCCAATGGTGCGTATTTGGCATGCAATGCAATGATGCGGTCCTCATAGGCCTTGCTGAACGGGCAATGGTTACACGTAAAAATAACAATCGCCCCCTTGCTCTCCAAATGGCTTGATAAGGAAACGGTTTCCTCATCTACATTTTTCAAATTGAAATCGGTCACTTTATCGCCTACTTTATATTGGGCCTGAGCCGCGAAGGATGCCAGTACCAATATACCTGCCATTAATTTTTTCATGATGTGTATTTATTTTGAAATTAAATTTACCAATTCCGTGTATGTCAATTGACTGGGATGAAATGCTATTTTTTTTCCATCCTTGTATACCAGTGTAATCGGAATATTTCCGCCCCAGTCCTTGTCTACTTTCTCAGCCCAATCGTTTGGGTCCGTATCCGTGATGTGTATCACGTGCGATTGGATGTTTCGCTTGTTTATGAATGGTTTTACGGCCGTTTCTACGGCACTGTTAAAGTCGAGGTTGATGAGCCATACCGCCACGTTTTTGCCGGCATATTCTTTATTGACTTTTTCAAAATCCGGCAATTCCTCCACGCAGGGCCTACACCAGGTAGCCCAAAAGTTGATGACCAGCGTTTTATCGGCGGTGGAAGCTATTTTCTTTTCCAGTTCGGTATAGGACATAGATTCGAAGCTTTGTGTATGTCCGATGGCGGCAAATCCGATTAAACCGGAAAAAAGAAAATAATACTTAAGCATAAGCGCTGGATTAGAAATTCCTGAATTCCGTCGTTTGGTCAAAAACTGCGGACAGGATTTGTTGCTCTATTTCATCAAAGACCATGCCCCGCCTCTCAAAAACCAGTCGTGCGGTTTCAAATGCTTCGCGGGTTTTGTATTCCGAAAATCCCGCTGCGCCACCCCAAGCAAACGATGGAATGAAATTGCGTGGAAATCCCGACCCGAAAATATTGGCACTAACCCCCACTACGGTACCTGTGTTAAACATGGTATTGATGCCACATTTGGCGTGATCGGCCATCATCAGGCCACAAAATTGCAGTCCGGTGTTGACAAACCCTTTTTTGCCATAATGCCAAAGCTTGACGTTGGCATAGTTATTTTTGAGATTTGAGTTGTTGCTGTCCGCACCTATATTGCACCATTCGCCGAGTACGCTGTTACCCAAGAATCCGTCGTGGCCTTTGTTGGTATACCCGAATATAACGGAGTTGTTTACTTCGCCGCCTACCTTGCAGTGTGGTCCCAAGGTAGTGGCACCATATATTTTTGCCCCTATTTTGATTTGGCTGTGTTCGCCCATGGCAAATGGCCCGCGGATAACGGAACCTTCCATTACTTCAGAATCGGCCGCCAAATAAATGGGGCCGTTTTGGGTGTTCAGCACACAAGCCTGCGCATTGGCACCTTCTTCTAGGAACACGGCTTCACGAGGGCCGATTACAGTTACCGTGGCTGGGATGGGCATGGATTGGCGGCCGCGCGTAATCTCGGCGTAATCCTTCTTCAGTATATCCGCGTTTTTGGCAAAAATTTCCCATGGGTTTTTAATGTAGATGAGTTCGCCCAAGAATTCTTTACGGTTGGTATGTTGGTTAGATGCCAAAGGGCCGGAGATGCGGTAAGCCAATAAATCGGTTCCACTCCAAAGCGATTCGCCCAATTGTAATGATTTGATTTCGTTTAGCAGTTCCGTGGTGGGCAGCAATGTACCGCAGACAAAGAAATTATCATCAGTAAAAACGGCCGGAAACTTCACGCCGAGATATTCTTCCGTCATATAGGAAATGTGCGCTTTGGAATGGCGTTTCCACTTATCGGCAATGGTATCGATCCCGATGCGGATCAACGCACCCGGACGTGTAAATGTGAATGGCAATAAATTGGTGCGGACGTCCGCATGGTCAAATAATATGATGTTCATGTTCCCTTGGAATAGGCAACGAATATAACGAGATGAAACAACAAACCCTATCTCGCGATGATCAGTTTCTTGCTAAACGATTTTCCGTCATATCGTATCAGCACAACATAATTTCCTAGCGCGTAATCTTTAGTGGAGGATAAGCACAAAAAAAAAGCCGCCTCTTGTGGAGGCGGCTTTCGATATGGTGTTGGAAAACTATTTGATGATTTCCAATAATTCTACTTCAAAAATCAAAGTCATACCGGCTTTGATTGGGCTTCCCGGAGGAGCTTGGTCGCCATAGGCCAAATCAGCAGGGATGTACAAAGTGTACTTGGCACCTTTATTCATCAATTGAAGACCTTCAGTCCAACCTTTGATTACTTGGTTCAAACCGAATGTAGCCGGCTCGCCACGGTCGATGGATGAATCAAAAGTAGTTCCGTCCAATAAAGTTCCTTTGTAGTGAACTTTAACTTGCGAAAGGGCAGTAGGTTTTGGACCAGATCCTTCTTTGTTTACTTTGTACTGTAAGCCGCTAGGTGTTTCTTTAACACCTTCTTTTGTGCGGTTATTGGTCAGGAACTGCTCACCTTCGGCACGGTATTTACCACCTTCTGCTGCTGATGCTTGTTGCATTTCCATCATTTTTTTCTGTTGATAATCTTGGATCACTTTATTGGACTCTTGGTCTGTCTGTGCCAATGTGTTTCCGTTAATAACGTCAGCTACGGCGCGGTTGAACGCGTCTACGTCAATTTTAACTTCAGCCGTTTTTAGGTTAGTCGCAACATCTTTACCGATGGCATAACCTAATTTTTGTTCTTCTGTTTCTAATTTCACTGGTTCGTCTTTTTTATTCTTCTGCGCCTGTCCGCAGCTGCTGATTACGGCAACTGAAGTAAACACGAGCGCCATAATTTTAATCTGTTTCATACTATGGTTTTCTTATTTTATTGCAAATGTAAGAGAATACGTTTATCAAGCAAATATGTGCTTGTGTTCCATTATTTTTTTTCAGCCGGACCAACACTCTCTATCGCACCGCTTTGTTCGTCGTAAACCACACGGATGGATGATAGGCTTTTAGCGGGAACCGTGTAGATTTGTCCGTATTGCGGTAACATCAATTCGGTCTCAAAGTACTTTGAACCATTCCATTGGATAGATAAAACCATCTTTTCCGAAGAACGGTATGGGATTACACCGTTTTTACCGGCATTGGAAGTGCTATTTTGGGGTAAGACATTAAATGGTTTGATGTTCATCTTCACGTTGGGAAAACCGCTTCCCAATAACATGCTGACTCCATTTTCCGGACTGAGGTAGAACATCGTCTCCGGGCTTTCTCCAGGGATGTAGGTAATACGGTAGGTCTGTGTTACTTTTTTTGTTTTCCCGAAGAAAAGCGCCAATAATTCCTGCTCGGTTTTTTCCAGTTCCTTCAGGCTGGTGGATAAGCTGGCTCCATCCATCATCACATCTTCCGGACCGCTGATGAGTGTGTATCTTACCTTGCGGATATCATCCAGTTTTTGGATGGATTCGCGAGCCATTTCCTCGGGTGTATTGGTTATGGTGCGGCGGTTGATGACGCGCCGTTCTATGACGGTACTATCGGCTGTTATTTCACGGTTGATGATGGTATCCGATTTTACGCCTAAGCTAAAAAAGGGAACGCTGGCGTCGGCCGCTTCGTCGTTTTTACTGAATTTTGAAATCAGCCCGTAGGAGTTGATTTCCTCCGTTTTAACATCCACCGGAGAGTTGATGCTTTTGATGATTCCACCGCCCACGGTTTGTATATTCACGGAAGACGCAGTTTGGAACGAGTAGCTGTATTTCTGCGAAGGATCGGCCACCGGATAAGGTTTCATCGAAATGTTTTCGATCGAAAATTTGGAACGGTTGTTCATGTTTTCAGGCTGCGTCTGAAAATATTGTGCCGCGAAATTGGATAATTCTCCTTTGGAATATTTTGTTTCTGCTATGGTAAACTCAAACTCTAGCGCGGTACGTGGTAAATAGAAATAAAAACCATCCGTCACCGCCTGACCCGAATCTACCTTCACGAAATCGGATACTTTTTGTGCCGCGGCCGAAGTGGCGGCCAATAAACCGAAAATGACTATGCTCGAAAAAAATCTCATTGAACTTGTTTTTTGGTGGAAAGGAACAAAAGACCTGCCAAAGTAAGGGCCCCGTTTAATATCAAAATCTCAAACCCGAACTGGTAGCCGCCAAACCATTTGATGCTATTTGAATCCAAGATGAAACATACGATGGGCGAAGCAAGACACACGATAGGAACGAGTTTGTCCTTGATTTGGTATTTGAATAGAATGCCAAAGGCAAATAAACCCAATAGCGGACCATAAGTATAACCGGCCAATTTTAGTATCAGGTCAATCAGGGCTTGGTCGGCAAATTCGTTCGCAACCAATATGATGATGAAAAATACGGCCGAAAACCCTATGTGTACCCAATTCTTGGCTTTATTTCTTTGCTTTTCGTTGTATTTTTGGAAAGGTAAAAAATCGATACAGAAAGACGTTGTCAACGCAGTCAATGCGCTATCGGCGCTGGCAAAAGATGAGGCGATGATTCCCAATAAGAAGAAGATGCCGGCCACCAATCCGAATTCGGAAAGCGCCAGCTTGGGAAACACGTTGTCGGTGATGATTTTGCCATTGTCGTTTAACGGCAATGGTACGGAAAACTGTGCCGCATATATATATAGCAATGCACCCAATATCAGGAATAATAGATTCACGATCACCAAAATGGTGGTAAACGAATACATGTTCTTCTTCGCTTCGCCAATGTTTTTGCAAGTAAGGTTTTTCTGCATCAGGTCTTGGTCCAGCCCTGTCATGGCAATGGCAATGAATGCCCCGCCGAAGAAATGTTTCAGGAAATGGTTCTTGGCATTGATGTCCGCAAATTGGAACATGGTGGAGAATCCGGTTTCGTTTAATGAGGACAATAAAACATCCGTGCTCAAATCCAATTTATTAATGATGATGATCGTACATATAATCACCGATGAAATCAGGAAAATGGTCTGGAAGGAATCCGTCCATACAATGGTTTTTACGCCGCCTTTGTATGTGTATAGCCAAATCAAAACCAAGGTGATGATGGCCGTAACCCAAAATGGAACCTGCATAGGCCCGAAAAGGAAAATATGCAATACGCTGGCCGCCAAATATAGGCGCATGGCGGAGCCCAAGGTTCGGCTTAAGATGAAAAAGGCCGCGCCGGTAAAGTAGGAGTACGGACCCAGACGATCCCGCAGGTATGTGTATATTGAAATGAGGTTGAGGCGATAATACAGGGGCATCAGCACTTGCGCAATGACGATATAACCGATGATATGGCCGAGTATGACCTGATAATACGAAAACCCGGAATTGATTACCTGGCCCGGAACCGAAATGAAGGTAAGGCCTGAAAGCGAAGTACCGATCATCCCGAAAGCCACCAGATACCACGGACTTTGGCGGTTGGCTGTAAAAAATGCGTTGGTATCGGCTTTTCGACCCGTTATGTAGGATATCAACATCAATGTGCCGAAATAGACCGTTAAAATGACGATGATAATCGTGGGTGTCATGCAAAGATTTTACTTTTGCGAAAGTAATAAGTAAAACCGAACGGCAGTAGGTTCGTTGTACAGACTTATCATCACACGAATATGGATAATTTTTCTTCGAGATTGCTTCAATCTGCCGTCAACGAATTCGCCACCTTGCCCGGAATCGGTAAAAAAACGGCCTTGCGGTTGGTGCTGCATTTATTAAAACAGGAGGAGAGCCGTGTATATTCATTTTCCGAAAGCTTGTTGCGGTTAAAGCGTGAATCCAAAATCTGTAAGGTATGCCATAATTTATCTGACCGGGAGATTTGCGAGATTTGTGACAATCCGCATCGGGATAACGGTGTGATTTGTGTGGTGGAGGATATCCGCGATGTAATGGCCATTGAAAACACCAACCAATTCAAAGGCAAATACCATATTTTGGGTGGAAAAATTTCGCCCATGGAAGGAATCGGTCCTTCGGACCTAAACATTGAATCGCTGCTGGAACGTTTACGCGAGGAAAGCCATTCCGAGGTAATTTTGGCGCTTTCATCTACCACGGAAGGCGATACGACCAATTTTTATCTATACAAGAAACTACAGGGAATTTCGGTCAATATTTCTACCATAGCACGCGGTGTTAGCTTTGGGGATGAACTGGAATATGCCGATGAGGTAACACTAGGACGTTCGATACTCAACCGCGTACCATATAAGTTGGGGAATGGATAGGATTGTATTTAGTGTTGACCTCTAAGTTTTCAGTTCAAAATAGCCGACTAAAAACTAAGCACTAATAACTATAATCATTTCTTCGGAACCCAAACTTTCAAACACTGGGGAACTGTTTCCACCAATACCTGTCCTTTGGATTTTCCGGCAAAATCGCCGTCGATGTGCATCGGAAGAATATCCGGATATTCCACGGAGAAGCTTTGTCCTTTCAGTTTGTCTATATAACGGCTTCCCCGGGTAAGGTTAAACAATACGCGAAAAGCCAAAAAGGGTAATTCAAGAAAACTGATTTTTTTGAATATAATGGAGGTCATGGAATTATCGTCCATCCGGTTACTGCGTTCCAGATACACGTTTGCACCCCATTGTTTACCGTTGGCAAATTCCACGGTCCAGGTTTCGCCGGTCCAGGTTCCCTTATCGGAAGTGATGGTGAATTCGCGGCTGTCCCTGTCCAAGTTTTTTAGGATCACGCGGATATATCCGAATAAGCCACGGCCTTTATCTAGTTTGAAGGATTTGGCCACATGCGCCGAATAGCCCACGCCGGCTACGTTCACAAAATGTTTTCCATTGATGCTTCCCGTATCGCAAATGACTTCCTTGTGTTTTTTATAGACGTTTAGGGCCGCTTTCCAGTGCATCGGGATGTGGTGGTGGCGCGCAAATCCGTTTCCGCTCCCGAATGGGATAATCCCCAAGGCAGTATCGGTATGGATGAGTTCGGCAGATATGGTGTTCAGGGTTCCGTCTCCGCCACAGGCAAATACGGCGTCGTACTGTTGGCCTACCAAATCTTTTACGATTTTGGAGGCTTCTTCCGCGCTTTCCGTCTCATACACCGGATAGGGGGTATGCTCTTCAATATATTGTTTAAGCTTTGCTTTTGATGCCCGTTTCAACACGTTCCCCGAGCCTTTGTTCAAAATGAAAGCAATTTTTTTCTCTCCCAAACCCCAAATTTTGTGCGAAAATAACCAAAATTTAATAGAGCGCTCATTCTCGGTTTATGTGCTTGGGGTAAAGGTCAAAACCGAATGTTGTTTAGTTGACATTTACCGTCATGCAACCTATCTGATGTGCTACAAAATAAAAAGCCTAATATTATTATTCGATTGCTGGCTTATAATGGTTTAGGATTCTATTTCAATAAGGTTACACTTCCTAATAGTTCCCTTTGGTTGCCTTGGTATTCGGTATACAATATTTTGTAGACGTAACGGTCACATTTGAGCGGTTTACCTTCGTTATGGTATGTACCTTCCCAACGGTCATATAAATCGTCCGTCCTAAATACCAATTGTCCCCAACGGTCAAAAACAAACAATTCAAAACTTTCCAGATAACTGATGGAAACTAACCAATCATCGTTTATACCATCATTGTTGGGTGTGAAAGTGTTGGGTATGAATACTTCCGAAGGAATCCTGTAGTCCAGCTTTTGTGTCGCCACATCCACACAACCGGCCTCATTGGTAACGGTGAGTGTTACGATATAACTTCCGGTAGATACATACATATGTTGCGGATTTTCTTCGCTCGTATACGCTCCGTCGCCAAAATCCCAATGGTATGTTAAGCCGGAGGGCTGACTTTGGTTGGTAAAATTTGCCGTTCCCGGAATTTCCCATTGATAGGTAAATTGGGCATTTACATTTGTTACGTTGATCGTTATTTCATCACTGGCGGTTTGTCCGCAGGCGTCATTGGCCGTTACGGTGATGGAAGTTGTGGTTCCCGGCGAAAGTTGTATGGGATTTTCGCTGGCTCCGTTACTCCATGAATAATGTATGGTTCCATTTCCTCCCGTTGCTGTCGCCAATAGACTCACCGGTGTATGGGGACATATAAACATATCGGGCGCCAGTGAAACATTCAGCGGCGATGGTGTGGCCACGTAGGCCAATATTGTATCTGAATCGGTGTGGTTACAGGCATCTGTTACCGTAATGATATATTCGCCTGCGGCATTCACGTTGATAGTGGGTGTTACGGCTCCAGTGTTCCAGGTATACGTGAGTCCCCCGTATCCTCCGGTAACTATTGCCGTTACGTTTTGGTTGATGCTATTGCCGTTACAATCCACGATATCGTCGCCGGCATCCACGGTTGGGCTAGAAACATCCGATATGACGAAATCGGCCCATAACGTCACGTTATTATTTCCACAAGCGGATGGGATGATAAAGCCGACAGAAAATGTTTCGGAGCCTTCGGCTATTCCATCTGTTATAGCTGATAAATCAATAGTGGTTGCGTTTTGGCCCGGAGTGAATGAAACACTGGTAGGCAAACCCGTAAAGTCCGCATTCGTATTGGCATTGCCCGAATAGATGAGCTGTATGGTTTGCGCTGCTGCGGCATTTGTGCGGGTAATCGTAACCGATCCGGTATTGCATCCTTCCACCAGATTGTGATCATTGGGGTTTAAATTCACTTCGGAACTCACTTCATAGCTCCCGGCCGCAGAAAACGATCCGCCTTCAATAAATACCCCAGAATCCCAAACTTGGTCTCCCACATCAGCAATGGAGAGTTTTATATGATATTTTTCACCACAGATTACTGGGGCTTTGGCAGTGAGTATGACCGTAATTCCGTCATATACCACATCTACGGCATTGTCATAGTTGTCTACATAGTAGTTTCTGTTTACCCCAGGACCGGGGCCGGCTACTCCGAATGAGCTGATTCCATTATTGACTGTAAATATGGAAACTGGAATATTGGTATTGGGAACCAAAGCAATATTTTGATAAGAAGGATATTGTGCCTGAGCCGCAGGGCTAACTCCACGCAGTAAAAATGCAAAAATATCGTTGAACCCGTTGGATATATCATCCTGTACCCAATCGTTGTACTCTTCAGAACCAAACCTATATCTGAAAGAAATGGTATCCGATGTGGGAACGAAGTCAAACTCGAGGATAGCCAAATCGTTTGTCAATCCCGGTCCCACACCGTTAAATGTGGTTATATCGTATCCGGCTAAGGCCAACTGTGTGTGCAAGTCAGGATCATTCATATACATTGAATCCTGAAGAACCTGTTGGTCATAACTTGACGGTCCGGATGGACCATCTTGCCCAATACTAAGAGGATTGGCTGGGTCTGTTTGTAATACGGAACCTGTGGTTAAAATAATTCCGGTAGAAAAGCCCATGCCGGTAACGGCCGGTGCATTAAACTGACCTATACCGTTTACGTTACCCGTGTAACTGATGTTGGATGCGGATATACCGTTGCCTAGTAATACATTATTTACATAATATGTGGCGCTTTGCCCGCTGGTGGCGGTTATTTGGGAGTACGATGTAAATGCAGCGACCGATAGGAAGATGGTGATAAAAAAATGTTTCATAATTTTCAGCGAGTATGCAAAAGTAGCTAAATCGTAACAAATGTTAATTAAAAGTTTTTTTAATCATCCACTCAGTTAGGTGTAACGACTTCTTAAACAATCCATTTTATTGATTTTTTACAAGTGGGCGATGTGTAATAAATTTTGTGAACGGTCTTAGAAGTGCAAGCTCGAAGTGTTATCGACAGAAGGTTTATATTTGCGCTATAGAAACGCACAAATATGCAGGAAGTAGCACCATACAAACCCATCCATAAAATCCGTATCGTTACCGCAGCCAGCCTGTTCGATGGTCACGACGCTGCCATCAACATCATGCGCCGTATCATACAATCCACGGGTGCGGAGGTGATTCATTTGGGGCACGACCGGAGTGTGGAGGAAGTAGTGGATTGTGCCATCCAGGAAGACGCACACGCCATAGCGATGACCAGCTACCAAGGCGGTCACGTGGAATATTTTAAATACATGCACGACCTCCTCAAAGAAAAAGGTGCAGGGCACATTAAAATATTTGGCGGCGGCGGCGGGACCATTCTGCCGGAAGAAATTGCCGAATTACAAGGGTATGGAATCACACGGATTTATCATCCCGATGACGGCCGTACTTTAGGCTTGCAGGGTATGATCAACGATTTGCTGGTTCAATCGGATTATGCCATCGGCGAGAATCTGAACGGCGAATTCAAAAAATTATCGCCTGAAAATCCGAACGCCATCGCCCGGTTGATTTCGGCGGCCGAAAATTATCCCGAAGAAAGCAAACCGATTCTGGATATCGTCCGCGAGCAAGCCAAAACTTCCAAAACACCCATTTTGGGAATCACCGGAACGGGTGGGGCGGGTAAATCCAGCATGGTGGATGAGTTGGTACGCCGTTTCCTGATTGATTTTCCGGAGAAAAAAATAGGTATCATTTCGGTAGATCCATCTAAACGTAAAACGGGTGGCGCCTTACTGGGGGATAGAATTCGTATGAATTCTATCAAGAATCCACGTGTTTATATGCGCTCATTGGCCACGCGCCAAAGTAATTTGGCTTTGAGTAAATACGTAGGCGATGCCGTCAGTATTCTCAAAGCCGCGCATTTCGATCTGATTATTTTAGAGACTTCTGGTATCGGGCAGTCCGATACCGAAATTTTGGACCATAGCGACGCGAGTTTGTATATCATGACGCCCGAGTTTGGTGCGGCTACCCAATTGGAAAAAATTGACATGCTCGATTTTGCAGATATTGTGGCCATCAACAAATTCGATAAGCGTGGTGCCTTGGATGCCATCCGCGATGTAAAAAAGCAATACAAGCGCAACCATAACCTGTGGGATGCCAATGACGACGATTTGCCGGTTTTTGGAACCATCGCCAGCCAGTTCAACGATCCGGGAACGAATCGCTTATACCGCGCCATCATGGATAAGATCGTGGAAAAAGCCGGTTCGGAAGATCTACGATCCGATTTCCGCATCACGGAGGAAATGTCTGAAAAGGTATACATCATCCCACCGAACAGAACCCGTTACCTTTCCGAAATTACGGAGGGGAACCGTAAGTACAACAATTCCATAGAAAAGCAGGCTGAAGTAGCCGAGAAGTTATATGCCATATCAAAAACGATAGAATCATTTACTGGTGCAGTATTGAATCCGGCAAAGAATGAGTGGGAGGAAAGCCTGAATAGGGCACTAACCGCTCCCCTGAGGCACTCGGAGGATAGCTCTTTCAATGACATCATCAAATTATTGGTGGCTGAATTTGATCGCGTCAAGTTGGATTTAGATCCGCGGAATTGGGAAACCATTGCCGGTTGGGAAGCCAAGAAAGCCAATTATACGGGCGAATTCTATACATTTAAGGTTCGCGATAAAGAGATAAAAATCAAGACGCATACAGAATCCTTGTCTCACTCCCAGATTGCCAAGGTTTCGTTGCCTAAATTTAAAAGCTGGGGCGAAATTTTGCGTTGGAGCCTGTCCGAAAACGTACCCGGAGAATTTCCTTACGCGGCGGGTATATACCCATTCAAACGCGAAGGCGAAGATCCTACGCGTATGTTTGCCGGTGAAGGCGGTCCGGAGCGTACCAATAGACGTTTCCACTATGTGTCCAAAGGATTGCCTGCCAAACGTCTATCCACCGCGTTCGACTCGGTCACGCTATATGGCAACGATCCTGGTTTACGCCCAGATATCTATGGTAAAATCGGCAACTCGGGTGTAAGTATCTGCTGCTTGGACGATGCCAAGAGACTATACTCGGGTTTCAACCTGGCCGATGCCAAAACATCCGTGAGTATGACCATCAATGGTCCCGCTCCTATGTTGCTAGGCTTTTTTATGAACGCGGCCATTGACCAACAGTGCGAACTGTATATCCGTGAAAATGGTCTGGAAGAAGAAGTAAACCAAAAGATTGAGAAGATATACAAAGAATTAGGTGTTCCGCGCCCGGTTTACAACGGAACTATTCCTGAAGGAAATGATGGTTTGGGTTTGATGCTGTTGGGTGTGACGGGCGACCTGATTTTACCGGGCGATGTATATAACAAAATCAAAGCCGACACGCTGGCATCCGTTCGTGGAACCGTACAGGCAGATATTTTGAAGGAAGACCAGGCGCAAAATACCTGTATATTCTCCACAGAGTTTGCCTTGCGCCTCATGGGAGACGTGCAGGAATATTTCATCGATAAAAAAGTGCGAAACTTTTATTCCGTTTCCATCAGCGGCTATCACATTGCTGAAGCCGGCGCAAACCCGATTACGCAGTTGGCGTTTACGTTGGCGAATGGTTTCACGTATGTGGAATATTACTTGAGCCGTGGTATGGATATCAACGAATTTGGACCCAACCTCTCGTTCTTCTTCAGTAACGGAATCGATCCGGAATATGCGGTAATCGGTCGTGTGGCGCGTAGGATTTGGGCCAAAGCCATGCGCGATAAATACGGCGCCGATCCTCGTTCGCAGATGTTGAAGTACCATATCCAGACATCGGGCCGTTCGTTACACGCCCAGGAAATCGATTTCAACGACATCCGTACGTCATTACAGGCCTTGTATGCCATTTACGATAATTGTAATTCGTTACATACCAACGCCTACGACGAAGCCATTACTACTCCTACGGAAGAGTCCGTCCGCCGTGCGATGGCCATCCAACTAATCATCAACAAAGAATTGGGTTTGGCGAAAAATGAAAACCCGATCCAAGGCGCATTTATTATTGAGGAGCTGACGGACTTGGTGGAAGAAGCCATTTACCTGGAATTTGATCGGATTACCGAACGTGGCGGCGTATTGGGTGCCATGGAAACCATGTACCAGCGCAGCCGGATCCAAGAAGAAAGCCTGTATTACGAAACGTTGAAACACACGGGCGAATTCCCGATTATCGGTGTAAACACGTTCCTAAGTTCTAAAGGTTCGCCCACGGTAGCCCCGAAAGAGGTAATCCGTGCTACGGAGCAGGAGAAGCAAGACCAAATCCAAACGGTAAATAACCTGCAAAAAGCTTACGCATCGAAAAACGCAGAAATCTTGAGTAACCTACAGCACGCAGCCATCCAAAATAAAAATTTGTTCAACGAATTGATGGAAGCCGTGAAGTATTGTACGTTGGGTCAAATAACAGATGCGTTGTTTGAAGTGGGAGGACAGTATAGAAGGAATATGTAGTTATTTGCCGATTCTATGTTGCCGATTTAGATTGGGTTACTTTTCAAAACAATCATACCCTAAACTATCCAATGCATTAATTTGGGCATGATATTGAATCGATGATGGAAAATCGCTTTCGCAATATCGTAGTGTCGTCGTTCCGGTTTTATTACATTTTACGCATTCGCCCCCGCATGCGTAAAAGCAAGTTAATATAACCATAACAAAAATGGGATATATTTTTTTCATGTGATCCATATTGTTGGTTGAATATAATATGAAATGAATAGTTTGGCTTAGCTTAAATAAAAAGTGGTCGATTTAACCGACCACTTTTTTATTTTTGGTAAATCTGTATTATTTACTTTTATAAATCTCAACACCGCCTTTTTTCACGATGTAACCTTTTGATTCGGTAAGCGAATAATCGCCCTTTTTCCATACGTAGCTGCCTTCTTTTCCTTTACGGCTTAGTAAATGCTAGGGGATGCTTCTCGAACGAAAACTTCTGCCTGTTTTTTATCTTTTGAGAAAATAATTGTACCGGTAAAACCTTTTGTATCTGCACTTAAACCTTCCAACTTAATACTTTGTGTATGTATTTGGATGCATTCTTTTAGCACGGCAGAGTATGTGTATCCGGCAGAAGCCTTGCAACCATGTTTATCTTCGTCGTTACCTACCATTTGGGCATTTGCGAAGGAGGCGGCGCACAAAAATAATGCGATTACGAAAAATCTTTTCTTGTTCATTTTATTAGGAATAATTAAGGAGTATATTGGAGTTAAAAGTATACATATTTCCTTTATGGTGCGTTGCGTAAAAAAGAAAGCCGTTCCCAATGGAAACGGCTTTGTATATATGGATTGTAATCGAAAACTTATTTGATCACTTTTACGCCCGGATATTTGGCTTTGTCAAACGTAAATGCTAGGTCTGCCATGGCTACGTTCGGCTCCAGTTTGTTGACGGCGTAGGTGTATTTGCTTCCGTTTTTTGCTTTGATTTCGGCCCGGTTGATGGATTGTTGTACGTCGTCTACAAACAAGGTAATCATCGAGTAATCTTTTTTCTTAGGCTCAATCGGGTACAGGTCAATCACCGCGATTTTTTTACCGCTTTCGGTGGCATCTTTTACGTAGCGTATTTTGAACCCTTTTTCATACATCATGAAAATGCTTTGCGGCGTGATGCTTTCGGAGTCCATATCGGCAATGTCTTGCGCCAAGGCTTCGTTGGTTTCCTTTTGGTAAGAAACTACGTTTTTTCCGTCACAAAAAATTTCCTGCTCACCCATCTTCAAATGATATTTTGAACCTTTTACGGCCAAGGTGCCGTTGGTGGTTTCATTGATTTTGAGATCGGGATTATTGAGCGTGAAAGAAAAATTGATTTTGTACGTTGTGAACGATTTGGTTTTCGCACTTACCTTATCCAGTAAATCCTTGGCCTTTTTATCGACTTGGGCATTTACCAATACGAATTGTAACAAAAGTGCGGGAATGATCAGAAGAAATGCTTTTTTCATGTACATATTATTACTACAAGGCGCGAAATTCGTCCTTTATTTCATATGTTCCAAAAACTGTTCCAAACTTGCCTCGTCATGTATGAGCACTTGACGTGCCTTGCTACCCTCGCTCGGGCCAACAATGCCTGCTGCCTCCAGTTGGTCAATTAATCTGCCGGCACGGTTATAACCTAATTTTAACCTTCGTTGGAGCAGGGAAGCGGAACCTTGTTGGTTCTGTACGATAATCCGCGCGGCATCTTCGAACAAAGAGTCCTTGTCCCCAATATCGAAATCGGCTTTGCCTTCACCTTCTTCGCCCACATACTCGGGTAATTCGTGTGCACCGGGATATCCACGTTGTTCGCCGATATAGTCTGTCAATTTTTCCACTTCGGGTGTATCTACGAATGCGCATTGCAAGCGGATGAGGTCGCTACCGGATGACAAAAGCATGTCGCCACGGCCGATCAATTGCTCCGCCCCGCCCGTATCTAAAATGGTGCGGCTATCCACTTTGGAAGATACCCGGAATGCGATTCGCGCAGGGAAGTTGGCTTTGATGGTACCCGTGATGATGTTTACAGACGGGCGCTGTGTGGCTATAATCAAGTGGATTCCGATGGCACGGGCCAACTGCGCCAAACGGGCAATGGGCAATTCTACTTCCTTGCCCGCCGTCATAATCAAATCGGCGAACTCGTCTACCACCAATACGATGTAAGGTAGGAAGCGGTGTCCTTTGTGCGGACTTAAACGGCGTTGTTTAAACTTGGCGTTATATTCCTTGATGTTACGGACTGAAGCATCCTTGAGCAATTCGTAACGGTTATCCATCTCAATGCACAGCGAGTTCAAAGTGGCCACCACCTTTTTTGTATCGGTGATGATGGCTTCTTCCTCACCCGGTAATTTGGCCAGGTAATGGCGTTCGATTTTGTTGAAAAGCGTCAATTCCACTTTCTTCGGATCCACCAAAACGAATTTCAATTCGGATGGGTGTTTCTTATACAGCAGCGAGACCAGTATCGCATTTAATCCCACGGATTTACCTTGGCCCGTGGCACCGGCCATCAACAAGTGTGGCATTTTGGCCAAATCAGCCACGAAGGTTTCGTTGCTGATGGTTTTGCCTAATCCAATCGGCAGGTCGTATGTGGTTTTCGCAAATTTTTCCGATGTGAGAATGGCCCGCATGGATACGATTTCGGCCGTTTGGTTCGGCACTTCGATACCAATGGTTCCACGTCCCGGAATGGGCGCGATGATACGGATTCCCAAAGCGGATAAGCTCAACGCGATGTCGTCTTCCAAATTTTTGATTTTGGAAATACGGACACCGGGGGCCGGAACGATTTCATATAACGTAACCGTAGGGCCTACCGTAGCTTTGATGCTTTCGATGTTGATGCTGTAATTATTCAGCGTATTGACGATGCGATCCTTATTTGCTTCGAGCTCTTCCTTATTGATGGTGATATTTCCCGAACCATGCTCTTCCAAAATATCTACTGGCGGAAAACGGAAATGCGGCAAATCTAGCGTTTGGTCATATTCGCCAAGGTTTACATCGTCCGTCTGGTCTGGCGTTGCGTGCTCTAAGTCTTCTACGGTAGCTTCCTTTACGCCGGTTTCCACCACGAATGATAAATCTTCGGTAGAAGGTTGTTCCGCTATTTCCTCAGGCGTTTGCACTTGCGTGGAGAGTTCTATATAATTGGATGGTGGAACAACTTCCGGTTCTGGGGTTGGCTCAGGTATAATCTCGGGCTCGGGTTTCTTTTCAACGGGTGGGAATTCAAACGGAACCGGCTTTTGTTCAAAAACTGGTTGTGGTTCGTCGATGATTTCCGGGGCAGAAATAGCCGTCGGCATTTCTTCGATTACTTCGGGAATGATTTCAGGCTCGGGTGCTGGCTTGGCCACTTCCATCACGTCGAAATCAATTTCTTCCGGACGTGGCAAATTGGCAGCTTCGATGATCTGCGCCTCAAAGGCCGAATGGTCAAAATCTTCCTCCACATCTACCTCCTTGTCGTCTTGCTCCATAGCAATCGGGCGCGGCGTGCGGTTGAATTTTAATTTCGCCATGGCATCCTTCAAGAATGCGAACGACATATTATAGGCAACGGCCAGATAGATAATCATGGAAAAGGCCAATACGAGTACGATGCCAATGTTACCGATATAATTATGGAAGATGTTCGTCATACCGAAGCCAAACTTTCCGCCCAAAATATCCAGTTTCTGTCCGTAAGTCAGGAATCCGAGTAGGGTGGCGGACCAGGCAAATGCCAGAAACGACATAAAATACCATTTCATGATCGAGAAATACTTCTCGCGCAACAATAGGTTCAGGCCTGTAACAAACAAAAGAGGAATGAGGAAGAAAGCGCCGATACCGAGGTTAGAGATAAAGAAATACGAAATCCACACGCCGAGTTTACCGGTGATGTTGGTGGCTTCGGAGTCTACCTCGCCGCCGATGATGCTTTGGTCGAATTTATGTGTGAAGAAAAAACTGACGAAGGCTAACGTCATAAAAACTGAAACCAACATGCATATAAGGCCGAATACCTTATGTGTACGCTCATCCGATACGAATGCACGGAATTTTCCCGACGAACTTCCGCCCGTTGTTTTTTTCTTTGCCGTGGACGAAGCGGTTGTCTTTGAATTCTTTTTGACTGCGGTTTTCACCGCAGCCAATGCTTCTTCTTCGTCCTGATTCTTATATGTGTTCTTTTTGGCCATGCTACAACTTGGATGGATACAAAAATAGAACGTAAGAAACCCGGATTATTTATTTACCGGGTAAGATATAAAGACGGCGCTGTTAACAACGGTTTATTTAACTGCGTGAAGCTTAATCGTGTTTCGGTTGTTAAAATAAGGAAATATGGTATAACATTTTATTGATTATATTTTCTAAAATTCGTTTTCCAAAATCTGTATCACTTGTTTATTCAAACCATCCAAATCTTTTGCTGCATAATATATGCGTTCCATCCTTACGCCGTGATACTCGTGAATGATGAAGTTCCTGAAAGAGCGTGGAATATGCCAAGGGTAATCATATTTATCCAAAATGTCGTCATCAATATATTTGATCGCTTCTCCGATAACCAAAAATTGATATTGGACAGCGCTTTGTAATTTAATGTCGATTAGGAAATCTTTTTCTGGAACATCATCAACAAAGGATCTGATAAGTTGGATTGCTTTGGCGACATGCTCAACGCGACTTTTGGAACTGGACCTATCCATATATCTTGATTAAATCTTTGGTAGCGGTCTCGGCCGCAAAATCTTTGAGGTAATTTTTCTCAACTAAATCAATTTTTCGATTGATTTTCTTTTCCAATAAATGGGATATGTCAATCAAATCAAACATGGAGTATTTTTTATCCTGCTTAAATTCAACCATAATATCGATATCACTTTCGGGTATATTTTCTCCCCGGGCAAATGAACCGAAGAGGTATGCGGCAACAATCCGTGGTTCATTTTTAAAAAACGATTTGATGGAACTGATGATGGCTGTACTCTCAATTAGAGGCTTTGAAAGATATATCATTTCTTTTTCGGCCACTTCCAAGGCTTTCAGTCCCATTTCTTCTGAGCTGATTTCCACCAGTAATTTATCAGACAACCAATCGATCAGTAGTTTGTTCTCGTCAACTTGAAAATATTCGGCTAATTTCAATACTTGGTTTCGAGTAGCCCTGCGTTTCCCCCTTTCAATTTTACTGAGGATGGCTTGGTCAATATCCAAGTATGCGGCCACCACGCGTAAAGGGACTTTTTTTTCTTCGCGAAGCAATTTGATACTATGTCCTAACTTGCCCATTTTGAATAAATTTATCTTGACGTATTTTGTCAAAAATACAATTTTACCCTTGTTGTACAATATCAATTTCCATTTATAGATCGGTTTTACGACTTAATCTTGTACCCAGTTTATCGAATCGTTTTATTCCCAATCCAAAATTTTATACATCTTTGAAAAAAATAAATCCGATGTTTAAAAGAGTTTGTAGTGCTGCCCTGTTTTGCCTGTTGATGGCTGCAGGCTATGCACAGTCTGGCCACGGCAACCGTGAGCAATTCTCCAAAGATTCTTACCGTGCCACACCAGAGCAGGTG
>Ga0247814_10000492_pt1 | contig 30714 bp, 15 predicted proteins | sample UWRJL179409R1_FD_179947 | JGI IMG/M metagenome (GOLD analysis project Ga0247814, IMG submission 179947) | Plant litter microbial communities from Arlington Agricultural Research Station in Wisconsin, United States - UWRJ-L179-409R-1 | ecosystem: Environmental > Terrestrial > Plant litter >... | reverse complement strand
ACTAATCCTGTAGATTGGAAATACAGCTCTGCTAGAAATTATGGCGATAATGATCAGACCGTCTTAGAAATTGATATTAATTGAAATGCTTCACGTGCACGAGCGGGACGCTCGCGCCAGCAGGGGGTCATTCGAATTTTCCGAATATAATTCTTTAGGAAGATTACAAGTAAATATACCGCCTTTACCCACTCAAAATTTAGATAATCTGGACGATATCTTAAATCAACTTATAAATTTTTATAAATTAGAATAAAAAAATGGAAAATTTTCAAGACAAACTCAATGAGTTAAAAAATCAAATAAAAGGTAGAAAAATACAAACTGATACTTCAGGAATATTATTGTTTAAGGATTTTTTATCAAAAATGGAAGAATGGAACAATGTAATTGGTTTCCCTCAAGATTGGTTAAATAAAATTAGTAGACAACATGATTTATTAAATATAGTTGGAATAATAGCTCCAGACTTGTTAAAAAATGTAATTTCTTTAAATGACTTTAGAAATAATAATCCTCAAAATGGTGACACATTTAATTTGTCAAGTGCAAGAAGTCTAGATGCCGGTTTAATCCATGCATTATTCTGTTGGGACTTTTTTAAGAACAATTCTGTGTTTGATAAATTTAAAAATTTACCAAATCCCTATGATTCTATAAAGGCACTATACATTACAGGTCATTATGTAGATAAGTCAGAGCCAACTAAAATTACAATCGACTCTAAATTTGATGTTAGGAAGCAAACAGATTTCAGATTACCGTCATTAGATTATGCTTTTTTAGATTATATAGATTCCGTTTGCGAAAGAAATGGAGGAAGTGGAGGTATTCCTAATCAAGAAAAGACGAATCAATTGTGGAAAGAATTTCAAAAGAAAAAAAGTAATTAATTTATATATTACCTAACCTTATTCCCTAGCACGAGCACAATGTCATTAAGTTAAGATGTTAATGCTTTCATATTCAACAAGTTAAACAGCATTTCTTTTTCTTTTTTTGTATTATTTTTCTTATGTTTATGCTGTAATTTTAGAGATTTAAATATGCCCAAGAACCCGATAGCGGAGATTTATCTCAGCAACGATAGCGCGGATTTGCAATCCGTGCACGCAAAGATTGGTTTGTTTTCTTTGTAAAAATAAAGGCACATTCCTTTGTGTAACTTTTGTTTTAGTGATTTGTTTTGTGTCTTACTGTTGCGGGCACGGATTGCAAATCCGCGTTATCGGGTTTTAACAATAAAAACAAAATAATTATGGCAATTATATATAAGAATTTTTTTAATGAACCAGATGCAGATATGATGGGCAATGTTAAAAATATGATAAAAGAATAATTATGAAAATTGAAAAACTAACTTATTTAAGAGATAACCCTACACGTTACGGAAAAACAATTAATTGTCCTATAAAACCAATTTCTATTGAAGAAATAGAACATTTAGAACAACTTTATAATAATGGTAATCTATTCCCCCAAGCACTTAGAGAATTATTGTATCTTGCAGGTAAAGATTGTTATGTCTTAGACTATGCAGATAATACTCAAGAAGAGTTACAAATAGAAGTTAGGGAATGGCTATCAGATTATAATAGAAATATAACAAGACCTTTTTTTGCTATTGATGCTCACAACCCTGGTGAACAATTTTTATATGTTTATTTAGATGAAGGTGATAACCCTACAGTTTACCAAGCTCATTTACCAACCAGAAATGATATTTTGCCTTTTACAAGTTTAAAAAGGACTTTATCTGATTTCATCAAAGTACATGTAGACATGGTGAAAAAAGGATACAATCCCTTCTAAGAATTCCCCCCCGCTGGCGCGAGCGCAATGTCATTAAGTTAAGTATTTATTATATTGCATCTTTCTGATTTTTAAGAACTATTGGTCTTATTCTGGTTCTATATTTACCTGATTCATGTTTATTATTGCGGTTCAATGGAATTGTATTTTTAAGAAACAAATTTTCTAATTCTTTGAATACACCCGATCGCACAGATTTAGCCCCGCTCCACGAAGTGTTCGCAATTGCTGTATCATCCTATCGCCCCGATCGAGCGGATTTACCCGATCGCGCAGATTTATCTCAGCAACGATAGCGCGGATTTGTAATCCGTGCCCGCAAAGATTGGTTTGTTTTCCTTGAAAATCTAAAATGTGCATTAATTTGTGTGACTTTTGTTTTAAATGATTTTTTTGTGTCTTACTGTTGCGGGCACGGATTGCAAATCCGCGCTATCGGGATCTTATTTATGATCACAAAATATATAAAAACTCAAAGACAAAAGCCTTTGAGCTGTCTTAAAAGTGAGATAATCTAAAGAAAACTCTAAAAACACATTTCAAAAATCCAATCCGGAAACTTAATCTATAAGCTTCCCCACTCTCCTATTGACTTTTTTTTAAGCCGTACCCATAATTAGGACCTACTTATTTGTTTTACATCTATATAAAACAATGCACACAAATTATTTTAACCCCATAAAAATTAATTAAAAAATGAGTACAAATCACAACAGAATTAAAGTCGCTGATTTAGAAACAAATCACCCAAATAAAATTTTGAAAACCAACCTAGATGGTAAATTGGAGTTTAGCGATGCAGAAAATGATTCTCAGCCAAATCTTACCGATGAAAATTTTGGAGCATTCCAAAACTCACTGCAAACTGTCAATACAATTACTGACACAGATAAAATGCCATTTCTAATTGGTTCTCTAGCCCGAATGATGACATGGGCAAACTTTAAATCTCTCTTTAAAACAGTAGGAGGAAATTCAATATTTGGAAGTGGTAATATTGCTACACCAGACATGGACACAACTACAACTCAAACTGTCTCTGGAGTAAAAACTTTTTTGAACTTAATGTTAGGTTTACGAAACACAGCAAACACTTTTACATCATTTATTACAAATACAGCCACCGCATCAAGAACCTGGACTTTTCCTGATAAAAGCGGAACTGTTGCAATGACTTCGGATATTACTGGTATAATCAATGCAGGAACCACTAACCGAATTGCTAAATATGTGGGTTCTAAAGTATTGGGTGAAGGTATTATATATGATTCTGGCTCATACATTGGTATCGGGGTAGCAAATGTCCCAACTAAGGATTTAACACTTGGAAATCAAAGTGACAAATATATAGGAGTTGAAGATTCAGATAGTACAACAATAGGAAGAGATTTAGTAATTTCTCCAGGACGAACAATAAATTTTAAACTTTCATCTGCTTTTGTAAGTTTAGGAACAAGTGCAAGTATTCAAGGAAATTTCGCAATACATCCCAATGGGAATGTTTATGTAGCAAATATAAATGGAACGATATACATGCAAACTGCCGGATCAGGAGTATTTTCGTCATTGTCACAGACAACAAGATCATGGAAAAGCATGGCGGCGCATTCCAATGGAAATGTTTATGCTACTGTATGGGGTGGAGATATCTACATGCAGACTGGCGGTAATGGAATTTTTAACCCTTTAGGACAAACAGCAAGAAATTGGAACGGTATAGGCGTTCATCCAAATGGAAATGTCTATGCTACAGTTGATGGCGGAGATATCTATATACAAACAGCTGGAACAGGGTCATTTGTAGCATTAGGACAAACACTAAGAAACTGGACAAGTATTTCATGCGCTCCAAATGGAAATGTATATGCAGCTGCTATGAATGATGACATCTATTTGCAGACTTCTGGAACAGGAAATTTTTTACCTCTTGGTCAAACACAAGCAATGGGTAACTGGAATTGTATTCATTGTGCTCCTAATGGAAATGTTTATGCTGGCATGTATAATAACGATTTATACATGAGAGCCGGAGATACAGGAAATTTTGTTAAACTAACTAATGCACCAAACATGAATTATGGTGGCTTAGGAATTGATGCAAATAACAGTGTTTATGCTGGATGGCACTTTGGTGGCGATATAATGTATCAAAATAATAACAATTTAGGAACTCCTAATCTAAATGGGGGTAAGTTAAAGCTGAGGGGCGGAACAGCCAAAGGAACTGGAATGAGTAAGGTTGAATTTTATACTGGGCAAAAATTAGCTTCCGGAACAGATATGCAAGCCGATACTTTAAGAGGATATTTTGATGAAAATGGTCATTTTATTTACCTCACACCTCCAAGTTATGCAAATGATACAGACGCTGATGCAGATTCAAATCTTCCTTCAAAAGCTTTTTATAAAATAACAGGGAATCGTACCCTTTTTCAAAAACCTTAAAATGTAAAATCATAAATTTTACAACCTAATAATCGACTTTTTTAAAGTCACACTTACCCCACTCCCTATTTGTTTTACAGCAATGTAAAATAAAAATCTATTGTGACGCCACTAACACAATTTTTAAAACAATAATTTTTCTGGTTGCCATTTAACAATCAAAAAAGATTAAGTCTTTTTTGAAGTTACCTCAACCAGCATAAATTACGGTACCCCAAAAAATAACTGAATACACGCCCGTAAATTTTTTAAACCCGTAATAATTAATTAAAAATGAGTACAAATCACAACAGAATTAAAGTGTCAGATCTAGAAACAAACGAGCGTAACAAAATTTTAAAAACCAACCTAGATGGTGAATTGGAGTTTTGCGATGTAAGCAATCTAAAAACCGAAAACTACAATGATCTTGACTGTAATACCGAGGGTAAAGCACTGGATGCAAGACAAGGAAAAGTATTGAAAGATATGATTGATAATGTCAATGTTTCTCCACCTTCTTTAGTGAATGATCTTTCAACTGGAGGAACCTCTAAAGCTCTAACGGCTGAAATGGGGAAAACTTTAGAAAACACAAAACTTACTGCATCATTAGCAACAGATGCAGAAACACAAATAATTGCTGCAATAACTGAAGATAAAAAAGTAGTTAGCCGATTGAAATTATTTAATTGGTGGACGTGGATTAAATCTCAAACACAAAATATTTCTGGGGCTTGGAATTTTACTAATAAAGTTACATTAGCATCTGGTTCGATAAATACCCCTCCTTTAATTATACCAAATGGTACTCTGACAAATACAGCACAAAACGGAGCTATCGAGAGAGATACAAATGGTCAACTATGGGAAACTCATAATAATATTCGATCAAGATTATTCACAACATCTGATGGTCTGATTTCATTAGCTTATAAATGTCTAAATAGTATAGAAGTTTATCTCGAAGTTTCAAACTCAGAAACTAAGCAATATGTCTCATCGAGTACTGTGATTGGTAAAATTGCTAATGATTCAGTTCAAAGGCTAAACGCATCAACATTAACAAATTGTACATTTTGGAATTCAAATCCTAGTAAACCAAATAATTCTAAAATTGAAGTTTTTTTAAGAATTAACAACGGATTATTTGCAACCCACTGGTCAGGTTCAGGAATTACCAATCAAGTTAAAATTATGGAATACTCTGGTTTAAACATTTATGGATATAAAAACTATCAGGAACTTTTATTATTTAATATTCAGAATTCTGATCCATTAAAAGCTCAATGGTCTACAATTGCCTTTTCAGAAAAATCTCTCATTGATGGTGTTAGCAAAAGTACTGATAGATCATATTATTTAAGAGATGCTTTAAACACAAGGACATTTGGAGCATCAGAAGCATCATTTAGTTTTGTTTTTGTCAACACTTTAGGATTTGAAGACACGACAAATGCTAATAGTCTTAATACAAAAACCCAGTTGAGAACTAATAATTATGCTCTTTTTATTGAAACAATTAGATAAAAAAGTAAAAGTTAACTCTTATGAATTCAAAGTATTAAAAAGCTCAAAGTCTTTTTTGTCTTTGTGCAATATTAGAGAACATCATTCTCCTAAACAGAAAAGGGCAATCAAAAATCACATTTTAAAACCAATCTGGAACTTAAAAAAAAGCTCCTTAATCTTTTATTGGCTTATCTGAAAGCCAATCATTATTCAAATATTTTATATACTCTATAAAATAAAATTATTGTGACGCCACTACACAATTTTTAAAACAATTTATTTTGGATGAAAACGTACTCGCTAAAGTATTTATCAACCAGCATAAATTACGGTACCCCAAAAAATAACTGAATACACGCCCGTAAATTTTTTAAACCCGTAATAATTAATTAAAAATGAGTACAAATCACAACAGAATTAAAGTGTCAGATCTAGAAACAAACGAACGTGACAAAATCTTAAAAACAAACATGAAAGGTGAATTGGAGTTTAGCGATATAAGCAATCTTAAAACAGAAAACTACAATGATCTTGACTGTAATACCGAGGGTAAAGCACTGGATGCAAGACAAGGAAAAGTATTGAAAGATATGATTGATAATGGCAATGTTTCTCCACCTTCTTTAGTGAATGATCTTACAACTGGAGGAACCTCTAAAGCTCTAACGGCTGAAATGGGAAAAACTTTAGAAAATACAAAGCTTACAGCATCACTTGCAAGTGATCCAGAAACACAAATAATTGCTGCAATAACTGAAGATAAAAAAGTAATTACCCGATTGAAATTATTTAATTGGTGGATATGGATTAAATCCCAAGTTCAAACCATTTCTGGAGCTTGGAGTTTTACAAATAAAGTTACATTAGCATCTGGTACTATAAATACCCCTCCTTTAATTATACCAAATGGTACTCTGACAAATACAGCACAAAACGGAGCTATCGAGAGAGATACAAATGGTCAACTATGGGAAACTCATAATAATCTTCGATCAAGATTATTCACAACATCTGATGGTTTTCCAATAATTTATAAATCAACAAGAATTATTGAAACAATTTATGGTAACGCTGTTTCGGGAACATCTCAGAACATCTCAACAAGTTTAGCTATAGGTACTTTTTCTGATATTTCAATGTATAGATTTAATACGTTTACACAGATCATCGCAACATTATATGAATTCACTAGCAGTAACAATATTAAACCTACATTAATTAAATCCGAAATTTTCTTAAAAGTTAATAACGGCATATTTGGTACAACTTTCTCAGGAACAAATCCGGTAAATCAAGTCAAAATAGCAGAATATAATGGCCTAAATAATAATGGTTATCAAAACTATCAAAATATATTAATTTTTGACCATCACAATCCTTCTTCCATAGATGCAAGATGGTCAAACATCACTTTTCCTGAACATACAATTGATGGAAATAGCGTCAGACAGGTATCTAAAACTTATTACTTACGAGATGCAGCGAACACAAAAACATTGGGAGCGTCAGAAGCTTCTTTTAGTATTGTTTTTCTAAATTCAGTAGAATATAATGACAAAACTAATAGTGCCGGATTAAATGCAAATACAGTTCTTAGAACAGAAAACCGTACAATTTTTATTGAAAACATGAAATAATAATTTTCGCTAATTAATAAATTGATTTACCAGTTGGCGAGATCTGAAAAAAGATAATTATAAAACAACAAGTCATAGATTTTTCTTTGACTTGTTGTGAATTAAATTTTCTCAAAAGAAAAAAATTAATAAAATTCGAATAATTACATTTTTAGCCAATTAGGAAACAAAAAAACACTACTCTTCTGCTCTTTCATTTTTTTTTTTAATAAATCTTCTACCTGTTCTTTTACTTTACAACCCTGTAAAGTAACAAAACACCCATGTTAAACCACTAAGCAACTGCTTTTTAAACCCCTATTTTAAGCTGACCTTTACAATATCAAAAGGGATAAACAGTGCTAAAAAATCCAAAAAAAACCTTTTATAAAGTGTACTAAACCTGGACAAATCAATGCAGATTACCAAAACCATTAACCCAAAAATTATGCTTTTTGAGCGCTAAGATTGGTTTGATGCTGCCACAACTTAATCATTCAGAATATGAACAAAATCAAAGTCAAAAACACATTAGAATATGCCAACTAATCCTATTCCTGCGGTTCCAATTCCTGCAGCAAGATATTATCCCCGACTATCGGAGATAATCACTGTAGATGATTTACCTGAATTTTTATCGTTTGTCGAAAATGGTTTAAATGCCATTTTTGATAAAATTCACTACAAAAACTTACAATATTCTAAAGGATATCGCGGCGACTCGGCCTTTTATAGTCTTGATATTGTTACCAGCGAAAGACTGGCTCTTCCGCTTCCATTCGGTTTAGGACTTGTTCTAAACCCGGATCCTGACGGAGATTCTACGATTTCCTCATTTCCTATTACGTTAGAATATCAATGGGAAATTTTAGCTTTCCTAAAAACCTTCAGCTCAAGCAGTTTTTCTTTCTCTATAAAAGATTTTTATTCTGTAGGCTTACAGGTTTTTCGCATCAGCGAAGAACAAGTTATAGCCCACATGCTGAACATTTTTGTTGAAGCCGAAGAAGGAAAAACAAAATATGAAACCCTTCTGGAAGATATTAACGGAATACTGAATTTGCCTGAAGCACAAAAACTAGAACTTCCTGAAGGCGCTGAACAATCTATTAGTAGTGTAATTACACTTATCAATACCAGTACGGCTATTACAGAAACAATTCCTTTATTGTTGTTCGCCACTTATATTTTAAATGAAGATTTAAGCGCAACGAAACAAAAATTACAGGAATTCTATAACATCATCGCTCCAGATGGTATCGAAGCTTATATTAAAAGAATCATCACTCCAAAAGCCAAAGCAACTTTAGCTTTGAGTGCCGGTATTGAGTTTCCCCAAAGTATATTAAGACCAATAAATGGAGATGGTACGGCATACCCCGACCCTACGGCTAAATCAATGTTCTTATTTGGTAAGGCACAATTGTATGCCGATACTGAAGCCGGAATTGGTTATCAGCTGGAATTAGGAGGAAGCTTAAGTCCTTCTACATTTGCAATGATTGGAAATACCGGTTTAATTCTTCAATTAGATACTTTAAAAGTCGATTTAAGCAAAAAAAACAACATTCCTGAAGCGGATGCCGATGGGCGTTCTAATGATTTTGTTGGAGTTTATGCCCGTGCCGTTTCGGTTACACTACCTTCAAGATGGTTTCATGATCCTAAAACAAGCCCTGAAAATGAAAACAAAACACTAAGACTTGGTGCTTCAGATTTATTAGTAGGTTCAGGTGGCCTTTCAGGAAATATTTACCTTGAGACCGTTCGAAGTATGGGAAGTACATTTAATTACTTCAACGACAAATTCAATTTTAATTATCCAATCTCTATGTTTGATAGAGATGAAGATGTTGTTGTAACTAAAAAAGAAATTGCCGATTATGAATCTTTAATTGCCTTTTTACAAGAACTAAACAGCAAAGGAAAACCTTATGCTTTTGATTATCCCTTATCGCTGACAACACTTTCTAATTTAGCCTCTACCTCTATTAAGTCTTCGACAACTTATACTTTTAGTAACGCTAAAGAATACCAAAGTTTTTTATCTGAATTAAATTTAGATAATACACTTTGGAAAACCATTGGATCTCCAGAAAGAGGTTTCAAAATTGGTTTTAACAAATTTGATATTTCCTTTAAACAGAACAAAGTAATAGGTTCGAATATTAAAGGAAAACTATTATTTGAAAAGTTTAAAATAAAACGGCCAAATGAACCAGAAAGACCATTTAGTGCCATTCTTGAAGGACATTTATACGATGACGGAGATTTTAATCTTACTGCTTCATTTCCTAAAGAAACAGCTCCTCGTGCCAATTTACTGAATCTTGTCGATTTTGATTTTTACAGTTTTGAACTGGGAAAACAAGACAAAGATTATTATGTAGGAACTTCATGTTATGTTTCGTTTCCTAGTGTTGTCATGCAGCGATTAATGAAAGGACAGGGAATTAACATTGAAAAACTTCGTATTTACAGCGATGGAAGCATCGAGGTTGAAGGAGGTTCAATCCCAATTCCGATCAACTTTTCATTAGAGCTTGGTCCGGTTAAGATGTCGGTTACGAATGTAAATTTTGGTTCTACCCAAATTAACGGACGTAAATATAATTTCTTTGGTTTTGATGGTGCTATCAGTATCAATCCGCTTGGAGTTGACGCTCGTGGAGAAGGTGTTAAATATTATTACTGTACTGAAGACGGTCACGAAGATTCGTTTATCAGAATTCAAACTATCGAGGTTGATTTAATCATTCCAGGAACAGCCACAGAAGCATCTGCAATGGCTATCATCAATGGTATGATTTCGCTTCCTGAACCTGGAAAATCTCAAGAATTTAAAGGGCAGGTTTCCTTAAAACTGCCAAAAGCAAAAATTTCAGGTGGTGTTGGCATGCGATTTATGCCTAAATATCCGGCATTTTTAGTAGATGCTCATATTGAGCTTCCTACTCCTATTCCGTTAGGGTTTCTTGCTATTTCTGCTTTTAGAGGTTTATTAGGTTTTAGATATGTAGCAACTAAAGAAGCCGCAGGATTAAATAAAGATAATTCATGGTACGAGTTTTACAAACATCCAAAACCTGGAATTAATATTAATAAATTCAGCGGTCCACCTGATTCCATGCAGTACAAATCGCCATTCTCTATTGGTGCCGGAGCGACTTTTGGAACCATTGCTGATGGCGGACATGTATTGTCATTAAGGGCGATGTTGTTATTATCTCTTCCTACTCTATTTTATATTGAGGCAGGATTAAATGTTATTGCCGGACGATTAGGACTTATTGAAGATGATCCTAGCAATCCTCCATTCTTTGCCATGGTAGCATTTGGAGATGATTCGTTAGAATTGGCTGCCGGAGCAGAATTTAGTATTCCTAAAGACAAAGGTGAAATCTTCCAGTTGCACGCTTTGCTTGAAGCAGGTTTCTTCTTTAAAAACCAAAAACCGTGGTATGTAAATATTGGATCTAGAAAAGACCCAATTATGGCCAGAATCCTGACTTTATTTTCTGCAAAAGCTTTTATCATGCTTTCGGCTCAGGGAATTGAGGCTGGAGCCCGATTAGATTTTAAACTCGAGAAAAGCTTTGGTCCTGCTAAGGTAAAACTATGGGCTTATTTAGAATTAGGTGGAAAAATTTCTTTTAAACGTCCGCAAATGGGCGGTTATATTACTGCAGGTGGCGGAATTCAAATTAAAATTTGGATTATAAAAGTTGAAATTGCTCTGGACACCGTTTTCTCAGTTGAATCCTTTAGACCATTCTTAATTTACGCTAAACTGCAATTAAGTGTTCGTGTAAAAATTGGTTTTGTAAGAGTTCGTAAAAACTTTCTTATAGAACTTCAATGGGACATTGACCGAACCGTTGATCGTACGCCATATAGTCCGCTGCCAAAAGGAACACTAGGAGATGACGAAGACAACCGAACATTAGAAAATGTAAAAGGAGTTCACATGCTAACTAATCAGGCTTTTGCTCTTGATTATTTCAAATCGACAGATGATAATGGCTACGATCCAACTAAATTTCATGACGGAATGCCAAAAGCAGAGTTAATTAAAAATATAATTCCGCTGGACACGTATATCGATATTAAAATGGCAAAAGGTTTATTGCCAGATCCATCATTATCAAAAAAAATTGGCGGTTATACCGGCGATGCAAAAAACTATACAGATATGATGCCGCCAATTGAAAAAGTTGCCGGAAGACCAATTCGTCAGGTTAAACATAAATATGAAATTAAATCAATTAATTTAAAATCATGGAATGGATCTGTCTGGGAAGATTATCATCCGTTTGAAGCTGTTGTAGAACAAAATGAACGCAGTAAAGTCACAAATTTACCTTGGGCGCAATGGCAGAAAGCAATTGATCAATATGACAGTATTCGTGTTTTAGCCACAGATCCGTTTTCATTTTTGAGCTCGGGAGAACCAGGATGGCATGCACCGGAGCAATTCGGAATTACTCCGTCTAAATTGTTCTGTGTATCTGATAAAATTAAAAAAGAACATACTGATTTCCTTAGGCAAAAAATAGGACAACGTTATTATGTTCCTACACAATATACCGCAGATAAAATTAACGGATTGTTTTTTAAACTAATTGGAGAAGTTCCGGAAGTTCTTGAAAACAGCCAAACCACAGAAGGCGATTTTATGAGTATTACCGGAGAGAGAAACCCTCATAAATTCATTAAATCATTAGCATTTAAAAACTATAATGAATTAGAAGTTATTTTTCCTCAATCTGCCATTGAGCCAGCATTTAAGCTTACAACGCAGGCCAAAGAAGTAAAAATAAAAGCGTATACATCTGTTATTAAAGAAGGCGCTAAACTAGCTTCTTATGAAATTGTTGATATAAGAAAGACTATTGGTGGAGAAATTTCTACAGAGTTAACATACACTAAAGCTGAGCTGTTAAATGAAATAACTTTATATCACAAAGAAATTGATGCAAGCTCAAAAACAAAAATCGATAAAATTGTAATTACACCAATTGCGGCTAAGGCAGAAGCGATTAAAGACGTGAGAAACCAAATTGCTGCTTTGTTTGATGATACCTACACCAGTGCAAACGGAGACTTTGTAATGTCCGGGCCGCGCGACCTTGAAAAATATGATTTGTTACTTGCAAAATTAAACCAATTAAAAACCAATGCCGGAAATGAAAATATCCAGGAAGGAACGCCAAATGCATTGACTTTTACGCATTATTACGGATATAAAGGAAAAGATTTATATGCTTTTGACAAAGTAATAAAATACAACGACACTTATATTATCTCTTTCCATCCGCAGAAAAATACTACCGTGCTTTTACAAATGAACTCCAATGGGGATATTTTAAGAGAACGTCTATTAAACGGTGTTGTTACTTCGATGCAGGTTGTAAATGATAATTTACTGGTAACTCAGGCTCTAGATGCTGATCAATGTAAAGGAATTGGAGAAGCCGTTATTGATCTTGATTTTATTGTGGGATGTGAGTCTCCTATCGATGCAATGGCTATTGTTGAGCTTGATGACGAACTAAATTTAACAACAGGAACCCAATACTTAAATAGTTATTCTTTAGGATTTAACAAAGTACTACCATTAGCCAATAATGAATTGCTTTGGGTTAATACATTAGAAAATGAAACTCAAATTAATTGGGTTAACGGAAGCAGCCGCGATCTTATTAAACGTGTAAAAATAAATGGAACGGCAATAAAAGTTCTTCAGCATAGCGATTCGGAATTTAGTCTAATTACAAAAGACACGAAAATTATTCGCTTTGATCTTAATTTGAGTACAAAAGCAATTTCTGTAACCGATACAAAAGCAATTTCCGATGCCTCTATATCTGAAATCATTGATGCTGTTATTACCAACGGAAAAACTTTGGTTACGGTTCAGTTTTCAAACGGAAAATTTGGTCTGGCTCAAATTACAGGAAACTCATTAGATATTGTAAAACAAGATACCATTTTCGATTCGGCAGTTTATTTATCTAACAAGACTTTAGCCGACAACTCGATTATTGCCTATAATAAAGATTACTTATTTGTTTTTGGTTCAACATTGGAGCTTATCAGATTAATTAAAAGAGGGACTACGATTGAAAATGCATCGATTATTCATATTCAAAATGAACCTTCTGAAAATGAAATCCTGATGCTTTCCTCTAAACCTAAAGAAAAAGGAGTTTACTTCTCGTTGTTTAATAATCAGTTTGATAATTGTTCTTTATATGATGCAGAAAATGTTACACTTACTTCGTCTGTTGCAGCATTAACAACCGAAGTTACAAGTTTAACGACACTTTCGCTTACTGCCAAAGTGGATTATAACAAAAGACCAAAAAATTCTAAATTAATTACCGTTAATGATACGATTTGTTCAAGCGGATATACAGAAGAAGATCCTGAGTTAGATTACACCACCAGCGTTCAGAGTATCGAATGGTTAAGCAAAGAAAGCTATTTCCATAACACAACAATTCCTTCAATCGAGGCGGTACAAGAAAACCGAGAAGCGATGGAAGCTGCTGTACAAAATACGGTTCAGCCAATCTGGAGACCTAATACAACCTATTGTTTAAATTTTACTTTGACTGATACTGTAGATGACAAGAAACCAATTGATTTTAACTATTTCTATGGATTTAAAACATTAGGACCTGTTGGACACTTTCCTGTTCCAGATCCTGTTCCAGAACCGGTATTGCCAGGTGAACTGCCTCCGGCAAAGAATGAATTGACAGATCTATCGAAATCACCATTGACTTCGTTAAGACAATATCTGGATTACAACCGTTCTTATCCAAACGCTGATGGTAGTTTATTGCAGTCTAAACCTGTTTTCTACGGACATGAACAATGCAAGATCTCGATGTTTTTTACAAGTCCTTATGTTTATCACATGTTTAAAGGCTGGCCTGATTATGGCACTAAAGGAGATGAAATCCAGGGATCATTGAATCTTATTATAAAAGATCCTCTTAATGACACGCTTATTCCATATCCGCTTCCAAAAGAGACAGTAACTTATCCAAGGGCAACGGAAGGAAATAATGAAGGAGATGCAAAATGGGTAAGCGATAACGATCCTAGAATTCCATTGGGTATTAAATTGATAAATAACTTTATCGGTGCTCATCCTGAAACAAAATGTGGTATTCTTTTAGGAGATCCTTTACAACCAAAATCTTACGGATATCAAGTTAACCTAACTGATTTACAACCTTCAAAACTATATACTGTTTTAGCTAATAACTATTATGATGTTAACCAAAACAAAAAAGTAGATGCAAAAGAAAATGTTTTAGTTCACCAATACGGATTTCAGACTTCTCGTTACAAAAATTTTGAAGATCAAATTCAGAGTTATAACATCGATGAAGCCACAGATCGTAAAGCAGTCTTTGATGTAAATGTAAATGTCAATCAGGAACAAATTGATGCCTTATATCATTTAGCCGCAGCAAAAACTGAAGCAAATACATTAAGTGATGCAATTGCAATAAAATACCAGCATTCATTTGATCGTGCCATTGAGGGAGTTTTAAAACTGTCTCCTCTTGATCCGGCTCAAAATACTGAGGTAAATAAAATTATTGATACCAATACAGGTAAGGTAATAGCGCTTTTAATTCGTAATCCGGAGCCATTTAATATTCCGAAAATACCGTTGAAAGAAATCCAGGAGACTATTTCTGTGGTAACGATCACGGTCGAAAACGAAAAGAAAAAATATACTAAAAAAGATGCTTATAAGGTATTGCAATCCAAAGATTATTCGCAGGTATTGATAATGCATGATGACAAATTCATTTTAGAGCCTAATGTGGATATCATGTTTGATTACAGAATGTGGAATAACGAAGAAATTGCTGTAAATGCAACTAGAGCATTGACTTCATCAATTGACAGGCAAGACATAAAAGTACAACTACAAGCAGAATCAGAAAATATAAATCTTTAAAAAACAATAAAAAATGAGTTCTATAAATCTTCAGGCAATCCCACTCTCGGACTGCGAAAAATATATAGCAATCGTTGTTGACGAATCCGGTTCGATAAACACCAATGAAGCACAGCAAATTAGAGATGGACTGACTTCTTTTATTAATGCTCAGGTGCAAAGCAATATAACACTTTCATTAATCGGAATGTCTGACAGCGATACCGCTGTCAGAACGGATAATGTTATTCAGAAAAAAATTGCAGGTAACAAACAGGATTTTTTAAGCTGGATTAATCTATATGGCAATGGCAAAGTTACTATCCAATCTGATTATTGGGCATCTGGTCTGCAAACCGCCAAGAATTTAGCTGTAACTCCTGATATTGTTTTCGTTGTAACAGACGGAATTCAGGTAAACAACTCTGAATTTTTAAAAGATTTATTCACTGATTTAAATCTAAAATCACAGGTTTTTGTTTATGGTGTTACGAGCACAATAGAAGATATTAAGGAGTTAACAACGCCATTAAATACTTTTTTAGGCAGAACACCAAAACTAAAAGAGGATAAAATCTCTGCTTTGGACTCAGATTACCTTAGGGTTCCTGATTTCAGCACTTTAGGAATAGAATTAAACAAACTTGTTACTGATTTGTCTGCTGCTCAAACGGGCTGTATTTCGAATGTAAGTATTGTTGAAAATAAAATCGCTTATCCTGCTTTAAAGAAAGGTGTAAAAGTAAGCCAGCAAGCCGGAACTCTGGTTCTCAGAAACAAAAGCCGTGTTCCTCTTTCCTTAAGCACAGGAACAAAAATACACACTGCAGGCAGTTTAAATGGCTTAACTTTTAAACTTCAAAATGCTGTTACAATTCCGGGTTCAACGCAAATTGAGGTTGTAATTCGAATTGAAGGAAAACCATTAGCGCTTGAAAATTTCTTTACTCCAATTGCTTTAAACAATGTTAAAAATCCTTTAGGTTTTACTATCAGTTTTAAAGTTGGCAAAGAATCATCTATAATTGATATTACTACAGGAAAAACTAATCTGCAGTCTACTTATTTGCAAATTGCCGCTTCAGGTTCTAAAGGAGTTGACAGTACCAGAGGAATTCATCTCCGCTGGCTGCTTGCTGGTAAATTAGGTGAAAAACATCTTCCAAAAGGAGATTTATATAAGGGTGAAAAAATTAATTTTAATAAACCGGAGGACTTTGTAAAACTATACAGGGCTCCTTATACAAAAGTAAGCCACACTTTAGATCTAACCAGAGAACCAAATGTTGTAGATAATCAAAGGGCTTTATGGATTTATAAGACAATGGATTCTAAGAGATCTATTTATGTTAGTTTTCAAAATAAAGCAAAGTATAAATCAGTCAAACTTGGTATAGATCCGTTAGCTAACGCTGCCGCTTTTATGCAGGCATACGGAAACAACTTAATTGAAATTGAAAATAAAACCGAATTGTTTTTTGCTGCAGAATTAAACTTTTCACCACCAACATCTTCAAGTAAGGTAAGGTTAGAAACTTTATCTGTTGCAGAGAATACCATTATTGCTGCTAAGAGAGTTACAAATCGTAAAAGTTATTCTTCGACACAATTAAATAACGTTCGTTTGCTTGCAGAGAACGGAAGAAGCATTCGATTTAAGGCTGATAACTGTACTTTGAATGCTATAAACTTTGAGTTTTATTCAGATTTCATTACACATGCCAATACTAATGGCGATTGGAATTTAAAAGGCAAATATGGTTTAAGCAAAAATGATATCGAAGTTTTTGAGCAATTAGAACCAAAACTCAATGCTGTTCATGGAAAATGGCTAAAATATAATGATGGCGAATATGTAAATATTGCCAATTATAAAAGCAAATGGAACAGACCAACCATTGAAGGAGATGAAAGCGATAAAAACATTAAGTCAATTGTTGAACGCTATATCGAATTAAGCGAAAATCCAAATGACCCAACCGCATTAGAAGCGATCAACTTTGGAGATCTTGACGCAGATAAAGATCCTGAACCGGGAGAAGAACAGGACGATGCAGAAAAAATATCTAATCTTGATTTGTTAAATATTGCGGCAAACGATTACCATATTGCACGTATGTTAGGTTTGGGATGTATTGACATTGACGAAGAAGTGCTTTCCGGAGACTATGTTTATCTAACAGAATACACCACTTTTGGTGATTTGGGAGATGGTCTGGGATCAAGAGAGGTTCAGCATCTTTCTATGAGTATTCCAACTTCTACAGCTACAGAGCGTTTTTCTCTGCCGGTTCAATTAAATAAAATTGTGCCTGGTTTAAATGTGGGTTCAGATGAAAATCAAAATGCTCAAATTACAGATCCAAACGGATATAGTTTTGACGGAAAGAAAAGATATGTAAGTTTGTTTATGGATGACGTCATGGATTATGACATAGCATCTACTAAGGCTGATGATTTCTTTAAATCTTCATTAGAATATGACGGAAGTTCCTTTACATTCCCTGTCTATGTAGGTATTAATTTTAAAATTGATGGCGAAACAAACTGGAGAAAACCAGAAATATCATTTGATTTAGAATATCGCAATGTCAATAAAAACCTTAATGAATCATTCTATGAGCCGATACCGGTTATTATTCCGGATGCTGGGAAATCAATCTTAAATGTACGTCAGGAAGAAGCAGGTAAAAAAACTTATATCTATCAGGGATATGGCGTTAATATTTTCTCCAGAGCATCTGCCGGAAGAAGAATAAGTATTGAGTCTGATATTAAACCGGCAAACAATTTAATGCCGCCAAGCAATATTAACTCACTTTTAATTACCGAAGAAAACCCATTAATGTTCACCTCTCAATCTGAGCAGGAACGTCTTGGTAAAATTATAGGAGATGATCCAACATTGGTTAGAATTTTATTTGACTATTACTCGGCTCAGGAATTATTAAGTTACACTGTTCCTTCAGAAATATCTGCTCAAAAAGCTGAGTTGGACAAAAACAGTATTTTTCCTGATACAGAAGAAATATTTGCAGATCATTTTAAACTATACTACAAAGACGGACTTCCTGAAGTAGAATATGGTGAAATTGCAAGTATTAATAATGATGATGAACTGACCTCAATTGTTACAATAAGAGAGTATAAAGTTCTTAGCAGCGGCGAAGATGTTAAAGTAACATTAACCGAAAGCAATAAAGCAAGATTTACAGGAGGAATTCTAACCGTTGGAGATCAAAATTATGTGATTCAGGATATAAATGTTGTTGTTAAACCAAAACAAAAACCTCAGGATCCTGATGAATTTGGCTATGCTAATATCACTGTACTTAAGAAAGAAGTAAGTGACCGTACTCATGCTGACGGAGATGCCACAATAGACTCTGACCAAATTAAGGGCATAGAGATGCCTGAAAGTAAATTATGCACTTTGGTTCAAAACATGTTAACAGACTCGAACTGGCATAAACCGGAGATTGATTTTAAAGTGCAATATCCCGAAAGTTTAAATGTTATTCATCGTGAAGTTATTCAGCCCGAAAGCGAAAACACAAAAGAGCTGCAATTAGAAAAAAGCAGAGGTATCTGGAAAAATGCTGTGATAGAAAAATTTCTCGAAGATACATACAAGATGGATAAAAACGGACAATATGAATTGGATAAAGATGAAAAACCAATCAAATTGGCTGACAAAAAACATTTAGGTTTATATCAAATCACTTTTTCTGGTTTTAATTTACCTCAGCACCCTCAGTTTAAAGCAGGAAACGAAAACTCTGTAGAATGGTTTAATGGTATTGTTCGTTTATTTACAAAAAGCTCTGTTAAACAAGGAGTTTCGGTTCCTGTAAAAACCAGAAAAGAATTTAAAGTTGTTCGCACAAAGAATCTTGGAGAAACAGGCGATTTGATTTTATATGTTAATGATACAGATTTCAAATTAGGAGATTATGTAAATCAAACAATGCTCGAAAGCCATGATGAAATCATTATTGGAAACAAAGAAGTAAACTATTATCCTAGCTATAAAGTATATCTGTACAAAGACCAAGCTTCTGGAATTACAAAAGAAAATATTCAGCCAAGAGCAGATGAAAGTACACGCTACTCTATTTTCGGAATTAGTTCGCGTGCTGTTCGTCCTACTTTTGAGTACAAATCCAAGATTAGTATTCCGAGTCCTATGTATGCCGTTAGAGTTGAAAAGGCCGAAAAACCAGAAATTACAGAGGGACATAATCTATATGCCACAAGACCTGATTTTTACAATCGTTCGACTTTTACTTTTACAACTCAATACAAAAAAGATCGTAAACCTTATGGCGCATTGCATTATAGAGCCAATGAACAAGATTTCCTGAATCTTTTGTATGAAACAACGACTATAAATACCATTCGTGAAGAACTAAAAAAATTGGGAGGCAATGAAGAACCTGATTTTGAAAAAAGATGGAAAAACTTTTTAGACTTTAAATACCTTGAAATTAATGGTAATTACAAATCCTTCCCTGAAAATGAATCTGAGCCAAACTACAGATTTCCATTACCGGATAATGACGAATTTGTAAAACTAATTAATGATTTTATCAAATGGCATAATGAAACGCAAAAACCTGAAATTAAAGCCACAACAATAGAGAAGTTAACCTCATTAAATCAAGTATTAATTTCTACAGTTAATGGAGTTAAAACCAATTTATTGGCTGTTTATTTTATTGAAGAAGCTATAAAATCAGCCTACGTTCCATTAACAGAAGTACCGGTTATTTATGAATACATTAAAGACAATACGTATGTACCAACCAATAAAAAGCAGACAATTAAAGATAAAAATGGTCATGCCTTAAAACCAACCGATCCCGATTTTGATATTGCGCCAATGATGAAGATCGTTAATGAAACTGAAAATATAACACAGTTTACTGACTTTAATCTGGATGGAAATTCTCAAAGTTTTTATTTCTATGCGGTTCGCGAAATGGATATTAAAATGAATTTTAGTGAATTTAGTGATCCTTTAGGACCTGTAAAACTGGTCGCTTCAAATCCGCCACAAACACCGGAAATTAAGCGAATCATGCCAATTCTTGAAAATCAGGTTTTAGGAATTAAACCTTCAATTCAGTTTGAAATAAATGCTTATCAGCCGGAATACAAAATCGGAAAAATCAATATTTATCGTGCCTCTTCAATGCTGGATGCACAATCGATAAGAACAATGACACTGGCTAAAGAAATTGTAATTGACGAAGATACTTTATCTAATGAGTTTGATAATGTCTGGACGGTTTATGATGAATTTGAAGATTTAGAAGTTGTTCCGTTTGGCGATGGCCTTTTTTACCGAATTACTGTTTCAAGAAAAATCGAATATGCAGATCCAGATTCAACAAAAGAAAATCCTATCATCAATATTGACTATGCGCCTTCACAGCCTTCAAAAATTACAGCTACCGTAATTGCGGATACTATTTCGTCTGAATCACCTGTATTAGAAGCATCAGGAAATATAACCGGAACAAATGCTGAAATTCTAAAAACAGTCATCTTCAATTGGAAGAAAACAGTTCACAATGGTAAATATCATTTATATAAAATGACCCGATCTGGGAATTGGGAAAAAATTCATGAAGTTACTTCAAACCTGGATGATGTCATTCTTTCGCTGGAAAATGTAAACTCTTATACAGATGAATTGATTATTAAAAATGATGATGGTGAAAGAATCTATCACCATTTCAAAGTAATCTCTGAAAACTCTTCAGGAATGTTCAGCAGTGAAGAAAAAATCTTAACTCTTTAAAACTAGCAGCAAATACCAATGATTAAACTCATTGGTATTTTATTCCGCCTCATCAAACAAAAATTTATAGCAAGAAATAAAATTAAACAACATGGCAACAAGCAGAAATGACTTTCACAACAAATTCAAAGATGGAGATATTCCGTCACACGTTGACTTCGTCGAAATTTTTGACAATTTCGTTCATAGAGATGACGATAAAGCCGATTTTCAAATGGTGGAAACAGGTACAGACAATGAGCATTATATTACTCCGGCACTTTTAAAAAGCATTTTTCAAAATTCAGGAATTCTTTCCGGTAACTGCTATTCTCCATACAAACAATATGAGGACGATTTTACAGGCACAACAATAGAATTAGAATTTTCTCCTGTTGAAAACAGTGTCAAGGTATTCAAAAACGGACAGTTATTAGAAGAAAATGAAGATTATCAATTAAATTCTGACACTGGAATAATCATTTTTAGTGAAGGGATTACGAGCCGAAATATTGAGGTAAACTATTGGTTTAAAAATACCAATCCAACATCTGGTAATTCTGATTCCATCTTTGGTAAAGCATCTATCCCTTACAAAGAAAACTTTAGCGCCGACACTTTTAATGATGATACAATTACACTAAAAGAGACGCCTCTTAAATACAGTGTGAAAATATACAAAAATGGCCAGCTGCTTCGCGAAGGTAAAGATTATTCTATAGCAGAAGACAGTGCCGTTATTACATTTTCTGCCCCTATAAGCGGCCGTAATATCGAAGTCGATTATTGGTTTCAAAGCTCAATTTCATTAACAGATCCTGAGTTGAATACAAAATATGTTGACTTAACCACAAAACAAACTGTTGCAGGAAATAAAACCTTTACAGAAGCTATTGAAAGTAAAGGTTTTGTAAAAACTGGCGGCACTTCAAACCAATATTTAATGGCAGACGGTTCTGTGTCTAATTCTACAAGTTCTGATTATGATGCCGGACATTCCCCTTTTGGTATACCGCTGACTGGTGGATATCAAAAATTTAGTAACGGCTTAATATTACAATGGGATTATATAATGAATGGTTCTACTAACTATACTTTCCCTATTGCCTGGCCAAAGAGAGTAGGCAGTGTTGTTCTTTCTACCTATAGAAATTCGTCAGGAAATAAAGGTTTTAATCATGTTTATAATGTTACGAATACATCATACAATGCAATTATTGATGGCAGTACCGGATACATGTTTGCAATTGGTTATTAATAATAAAACTTTAAAATAAAAAATGATGTACAAAGGATCATACAACGAAAACGGAGAATACACAGGCTTTTATGTTGAAGGAATTCATGAGAATATTCAACAACCCAATATTGAACTGACCGAAGAAGAATGGCAGCAAGCTTTATCGAAAAATTACAAAGTAATTAATGGTAAACATACTTATTCTGCTTTTGTTGAAAGTCAGGATAATATTATGGAGAGCTTAAGAGCAATTAGAAATTCATTATTAACTGAAACCGACTGGACCCAAGTAGAAGATTCGCCTCTTTCTCCCGAGAAAAAAGCAGAATGGAAAAATTACAGACAGGCACTAAGAGATTTAACTGATGTCGATGATTTAACGACTATTGTCTGGCCTGTAAAACCATTATAATAAAATAATTATTCAATAACTTTTTAATGGTTTTAGAAAACAAAAAAGCAACATTATTACTCACTAAAACATAATGTATGGAAGAAAACACAACATATAAACCCTTTGCATACGGAGATCATCATACTCCGGTAGAAGGCTTAGAGGTTTATTATAATAATGAAAAAACGTTGACGGTTAAAAAAAATGACTGCTTGAAAGGAACCACTGGAAATCCAGTTACTTTAACTGCAGGAGCCAATAAATTTGTATCGACAATAAGCACTGCCGAAGCTGATGAACAAGCTGAATCTTGGCTAAAAGCAAATACTCAGGCTTATGCTAACAACATTGGAACTTGCAGTATTAGACCTACAGCATGGCGTGGAGCAAACCCTTCATGTGTTTTAGAACCGCCAACAACATTATTACCTTTTGATTATATGGTAATAAAATACAAGTGGGCTCCTGGCGCCGGTGTTGATTTAGATACTTTTACAGGTTTTATAAATACAGGTTTCAGTGCTTTAGATAAAAAATGGGTAGGATTTGGACTCGGAAATGAAATTCCGGCTAGCGCAATTGCACAGGATTCTTACATTATGTGGGGCGGTGACATTCAGGATAGGACAGGTACCGAAACTTGCTTGGTAAACTTTAAAAAAGTAAAAGAAGTTTATTCTAATCTGAATGATGTTCAAATTAGAATGGCTGGAGTTTGGTGGAGTTCTAAGGCTAGCGGAAATATTGATGTAGAAATCACCACTTTCCTTGGCGGTACAATGCTAAAAGAAGGTAAAGACATTATAAATAATGACGGTAACCAAGTACAGCAATTAAACTTTTCAAAAAATATTTTAGTACAGGGTACACATCTCGCAATAGACCAAGTTACTCACATTGGATACATTAACTATTCTAATAACCAATCAACTGCAAAGGTTGTAATAAATTATTAAAAACATGGAAAACACAGGATATAAGTCTTTTGCTTTTTTAGAAAAATACTATACAGATGACAATACCCCAACAGAAGAGAAAAAACCTAATGTAGCAACAGATCCTGATTATATTGCACCTGTTTTAGATACAATAATATGCCCTCCTGTCAATCGATTTTATAATACGCAACAAACCAAAACTGTTACAAAAAACAATTGCTCTCCGGGAGAAACAGGTACTGAAGTTGGACTTATTGCTTATGCAAATCAATTTGTATCCTATGACAGTATAACTGATGCAAATAATCAAGCACTTGCCTGGTTGGAAAATAATGCTCAAATTTATGCGAATAACTCAGGAACCTGTATTGCTGATTCAATACCTCCTACAAGTCCGTTTTTAAGTGTGTCTTCGATTACTCCAAATTCATTAATATTATCATGGACTCCATCAACAGATAATGGGATACTTGCAGGTTATGATATATATCAAAACGGAATTTTATTTACTTCAACTTCATCTGATGTACTTCACTATCCTATCACAGGTCTATCTGCAGCTAGTACGTACACTTTTTATGTAAAAGCAAAAGATGCCAAAGGAAATTCAAGTAATAGTAATATATTAACTAGCACAACACTTCCTTCTATCCTATCTCTGGCTGCTGTAAGATCGGTAATTTTTGAAAAAAGATCTAGATCTTGGGGTACATGTAGAAATGCCCTTGCCTCAGATTTAGAGTATAACGATAATACGTTTATTGGTGCAGCTGTAAGTGCAGATAATTTATTATATTACCTAAATAGATATAGAGGTGTTATTGATACTTCGTCAATTACTATAAAGCCAAAATCTGCTAAAATAAAATTTAAGTTTGCTGAAAACACTGTTGGAAATGCATTGACTTTTAATTTATTTGGATCCAATATTCAGATTCCACTTAATCAAGAATTTCAACCTGCTGATTGGAATGACTGGGACAATACTACCTTCATCAATAGTATTTCTGTTCCTAGCAATTCTACCGCTTATAACGAAATAAATCTAACTAGTTCTCAATTAGATTTACTCGTTTCAGGACAAGCCTATAATTTTTTCCTAATTTCTAATGGTGATAAAGAATCTTATGAACCTAGTTCAAATAGCAGGCCTGTGTTATCAATAAGCGCTGCAACTGGCCAGATATATTTAGAATGTCAATTTTAATAAAGACAATTTCATAATAGAATAAAAGTGGCTGATTTAGAAATAAATCAGCCAAATAAAATTTCAACTAAAATGAGGAACTAAGTTTCACTTATTATAACAACACGCAGTTGATAGTACCAGAGCGTTAGATAAAAAAATATGTATCTAATACTCCATAGGTCCAGTGTAAAAGACCCAATTAAAAACATTCAAAAGATACTCTTAGAACTCATTTCGAAACATTTTACCAAAAATTTAAAATGATTAAAGTGAATTTTAGAATTAAAACTTTTTTGCTCCCAAATTGCAAATAAGACTTAGGAATAAGCGGTGTCAATAGAACCCAAGATAATACACTATATCAATAATACATCTGATATAAAGACATCAATTTACAATTGTCAAGAAAGATTTCAAATTATTATTACAAATTAAATACCACAAAAATGAACACAAATCACAACAGAATAAAAGTATCTGACTTAGAAACAGATGAGCCGGGTAAAATTTTAGTAACAAACGAAAAAGGAGAATTGGAATTCAGCGAAACCATGCCAGGTAAGCAAGATTTACAATCTGTTTTAGAAGCAGGTAATTATGCAACAAAAAACATGTGGATTGGTAACGGTGATGAAGGCATGCAGATTTTTGTTGGAGCAGAAAGTGAAGATGCGGTTCAATTAGGATCTGGCGGTATGGCTGGTCTAAGTCGAAAATCAACTTTTATTGGTAAAAATGCAGGTAATGGGACGATACAAGAAATGGTTACTGCTTTGGGTTATTATGCAGGAGCTGGAAATCAGTACCCGAGAGCTATTATATTAGGAGCTGCTGGAGCAACGGTATACACAACTGCTCCAAATCAATTGGCGATAGGAACAAATGACTCTTACAAAACTATTCGTTTTAATACAGATGTACAGACTGATTTAGATTTAAATTTTCCATCAACAAGCGGAACTTTAGTTACATCTAATAATTTTAAAACTATAAATGGAGAATCTATCCTTGGAACTGGAAATATTGATTTATCTAAACAAGACATTACAACGCAAATAGAAGTAAGTACAAGTCAATCTATTCCGTCTGATTGGTATGGTAAAACAGTATTATTTACTACTAGTTGTACGATTACCGTTCCTTCTTCAATACTAGAAAGCTTTATTTTTAATGGTATCACATTATCAGGAGTAAATGTAACATGGGCAATTACTGCTCCACACACCTGGTTATTTGGAACACCTTCTGTAACTTCGGAAAAACAAATTTTCACATTTACAAAAAGAGGCAATACAAATGGCATTTTATTATTAGGAGTATAATGAGTGCCCTATTACAAAATACAGTTTTTGGACGAAATAAATTAACTTACAAACCTTTTATTTCTACATGGAAAACGGATAACATTACTACTGGTTCTAGTGCTAATAACCAGATAAGACTACCATTAATGCCAAATGGCAGTTATGATTTTAATATAGATTGGGGTGATGGCACTTCATCTGTTATTACAAATTATGCATCTGCAATACATACCTATAGTGTACCGGGAACATATACGATAACTATTTTAGGTAAATGTAAGGGTTGGTCTTTCTATATTAACTCGGGTGAAAGATTAAAAATATTATCGATACAAAAATGGGGAAGTATTCAATTAGGAATATTAAATAGCATATATGGCTGTTTTTATTCATGTAAAAACTTAACATTAACAACTGTTGAGGATACATTACAAACTACTGGATTCACTTCTTTTTATCTTATGTTTTATGACTGCGCTTCCTTAACAACGATTAATAAACTTAATGATTGGGATGTATCAAAAATCGTTAATCTCTCTAATATGTTTTCTAATTCTCCATCATTTAATGAATATATTGGTGGATGGAACACTTCATCCTGCGTAGGTATGAGCGGAATGTTTATTAATACTCTATTTAATCAGGATATTGGAAATTGGGATACTTCTAAAGTCTCAGATATGAGCTATCTGTTTATGACAGCCAAAGCATTTAATCAGGATATTAGTAAATGGAACACATCAAATGTTACTGATACAACTTCTATGTTTAGCGGTGCGGTGGCATTTAATCGACCTATTGAAAATTGGGACGTCTCCAAATCAAAAAATATGTCATATATGTTTTACGGTGTCACAGCATTTAATCATAGCATTAACAGATGGAATACATCGTCCTGTATAAACATGTTTAATATGTTTGGTAACGCCACATCGTTTAACCAAAATATTGGAGAATGGGATACATCAAAAGTAAACAACATGTCTAATATGTTTAATGGTGCCGCAGCATTTAATCAAGATATCAATAGATGGAATACATCCAGCGTAACTACTATGGCAGCAATGTTTAGCAATGCTTCATCATTTAATAAACCTATAGAAAACTGGAATACTGGTAACGTAACAAGTTTTACAAGTATGTTTCAAAATGCAATCGCATTTAATCAAGATATTGGAAATTGGAATGTTTCAAAAGGGGGTACTTTTAACTTAATGTTTGGAAATGCTCAATCTTTTAACAATGGAGGAAGCAATAGTATTAATGATTGGAATTTTAAAACTACAGGAGAAATAAATATGGCTCAACTTTTTGGCGGGGCCAAAGTATTTAATCAACCAGTTGGAAGTTGGAATGTGACAAGGGCAAATTGGATGAACTCAATGTTTCAAGGTGCCGTTTCTTTTAATCAGGATATCAGTTCATGGGATGTTTCAAATGTTACTTTATTCCAGGATATGTTTTCAATTGCTACCGAATTTAACCAAAATATCGGTTCTTGGAATGTTTCTAATGCACAAAATATGAATTCAATGTTTTCAGGTGCTACAGCATTTGATCAAAATATTGGAAACTGGAATATTTCAAATGTAATAAATTTTGTAAACTTCATGCAACACAAAACTGCTCTGACTTTCTCACGTGCTAATCTAGATGCTATTTATAATGGATGGAGTACGAGACCTGTTAAACCCTCAATTCGCATAACTTTTAATGGTGCAAAGCCAACCTCTGCCTCAAGTGTAGGAAAAGCAATTCTAGCATCTTCTCCAAATAATTGGATTATACAAGATGGAGGAATATAACTCGAAAAAATTAACACAATGAATTCTATAAAAAAGGGAATAGTATATCACTATTCCCTTTTTTATTTTTATTGTACTAAAATTTCCAAACCCTACCTCTCTCTATAAATCAAATACTGCTTTCTCATTTTTTTAAATTCCTGCAAACCTTCTTTCCAGCTGTTTCTTATTTCTTGTTCCGAAATTCCTGCTTCGATTTGCTGTTGCAGTTTTTCATTTCCTGCTCTAATAGAAAATTTTCTTTTATCGAAAAATTTCGATTTATCTGCCGTAGTTTGATACGCTTTGATCAGCCATTTGATTTCGAGTTTATTAATTCTCGGTACTGCCGATAAATCCTCTCCATTACATTCTACACCATTGTACAAAGGATCTTTGTCTCCAAAATTAGGTTTAGGCGTAAATGCAAAATCACTTTTTGGTAAATAAGGCGAACCGTAAATCTGAAATTGCTTTTCGGTTCCGCGTCCCATACTTACGTTTGTTCCTTCAAAGAGACACAAACTCACATATAAATTAATCGACTGATCGTTTGGTAAATTTGGCGAAGGCCGAACCGGTAAACTATACGTCATGCTTCTGTTATAATTCAAGCACGGAATCACGGTCAAATTACATTGAATGCCGTCTTTCAGCCATTTTTGACCATTGATCATTTTTGCTTCTTCTCCCAAAGTCATTCCGTGAAGCAAAGGCGTTGGATGCATTCCTATTCCGCTTTTAAAAGCAATATCCAAAACCGGACCATCAACAATCGCAATATTCGGATTTGGTCTGTCTAATACAATTAGCGGAATATTATTTTCAGCACAAGATTCCATAATTCTGTGCATCGTAGAAACGTAGGTATACAAACGTGTTCCTACATCCTGCAAATCAAAAACCATGATATCAATTCCTTTCAGTTGCTCTGGAGTTGGTTTATTGCTTTTACCGTAAAGAGAAGTAATAGACAAACCCGTTTTTGAATCGATTTCATCAGATACATGTTCGCCGGCATCGGCTGTACCACGAAAACCGTGTTCCGGTGCGAAAATCGTTTTGATTTTGATGTTTTTCTGAACCAAAAAATCAACCAAATGAGTTTTCGAATCGATAATACCGGTTTGATTGGTGACAATACCAATTGTTTTTCCTTTTAATAAAGGCAGATAAGCGGTATAATTTTCTGCTCCCGTTTTTATTTTTTGCGCAAAAGATACTGCTGAAATTAGTACGCATAGTATAGTTAGTCTTTTCATAAAGTTTATGTTTTTTCGTTTGCCACAGATTATATTTTTTTTCGCCACGAATTCACGAATTATTGCGAATACATTAGCTTAATTCACGGTTGCTTTTTTTGCTTTCACTCATAAACTAATTCGTGAATTCGTGGCAGAAAAAATCATTTTAATCCTACAATCCCGATAGCTACCGGGAGTGTTTAAATTTCGTCCACAGATTTTTAAAATTTAATTCGTGAAAATTCGTGCGATTAGTGGCAAAACTTTTTACTTATTAATTTGCCTCCAAATTTTGGCAGTAAAATCATCCTTGTACATTAATCTGTTTGTTCTCGTTGGATTTACGCGATTCGTCAGAATGATTAAAAACCTGTTATTTTCAGGATTCATAAAGAAAAAAGTTCCTGTAAAACCAGTATGTCCAAAATCATTTTTCTTGTAAAATTCATCCGGTTTACGTTTATCAAAACCAAGTCCACGGTAAATTCCTTTTTTTACAAGAGGCGATTTTGTAAACTCTTTTACCACTTTTGACTTTAGAATTTGTTTTCCGTGATATTTACCATTGTTCAAAAGCATTTGGCAAATCACTGAGATCGATTGTGCATTCGCAAATAAACCTGCGTTTCCTGAAACTCCTCCCAAAATAGCCGCTGCTTCATCGTGCACATAACCTTTGATGGTATCTTTTCTGAAAAAATTATCAATTTCGGTTGGCATTACATTTTCCTGCGAAGTCCATTTTAGCGGATTGTATCCAATTTTTGAAATCCCCAATTCACTATAAATTCCTTTAGCCAATTGATCGAGTTTCTGCCCTGTTTTTGTCTCTATGATTTGTTGTACCAAAAGCAAATTGAGATCGCTATACAAATATTTACCACGTTCATGTGTATTGGCAACAGCAATTTTACCATAAACTGTTTTGTAAAATTCAGGATTGATCCACATATTTTTATACACCTGAACATACTGATCTTTAGGTTCGAAAGAAAGGTAGTTTGAATCGTAAACAATATTTTTATTCACATACATTGTATCAAACAAATCCGGATAATTCTCAGATTGCTGATTGCTTAACAAAGGCGATCCGTCTGGCGTAGAAAGCAAACTTTGGTAAAAAGTAATGCTTGGCGTTAATCCTGTTGTATGCGTTAATAATTCAAAAACAGTTAAATCAGCAATGGCCGTGTTTTTATAGAAAGGAACGATTTCGCCCAATTTATCGTCTACATTTATTTTATCCTCGCTCACCAAACGCATGGTTACGAGTGTTGCTCCTAAAACCTTCGACATAGAAGCCAAATCGTACACATCATCGGTTTTTACTAATTCTTTTTTTGAGTAATCATGATAGCCATAATTCTTCAAAATAAAAACAGAATCTTTACTACCCACAATAATTTGTGCTCCCGGAAAAAATCCTTTTCCTAAGGCATTATTCATCATCGAGTCGATGAAAACTTCATTTTGTTTTGTATCAAAAGACTTATTTGATTTTTTAAG
>Ga0247814_10000491_pt1 | contig 30746 bp, 25 predicted proteins | sample UWRJL179409R1_FD_179947 | JGI IMG/M metagenome (GOLD analysis project Ga0247814, IMG submission 179947) | Plant litter microbial communities from Arlington Agricultural Research Station in Wisconsin, United States - UWRJ-L179-409R-1 | ecosystem: Environmental > Terrestrial > Plant litter >... | reverse complement strand
GAATACTTTATGCGCAAGGCATTACAGGAGGCACATGCCGCTTTTGATAAGGGCGAAATACCCGTGGGTGCCCTTGTGGTGGTGAACGATAAAGTAATTGCCCGCACCCATAACCTAACCGAATTACTGCACGACGTTACCGCCCATGCCGAGATGCAGGCCATAACCAGTGCCGCAAATTTTTTAGGAGGAAAATACCTTACCGGCTGTACCCTTTACGTAACGCTGGAACCCTGCCAGATGTGTGCCGGCGCACTGTACTGGAGCCAGGTTGCAAAGGTAGTCTTCGGCGCGCACGACCCGCAGCGCGGCTACCGCGCCATGGGGACTAAATTACATCCTAAAACCACTGTAGTTGCAGGGGTTTTAGATGAAGAGTGCAGCACCCTTGTAAAGACGTTTTTTAAGCAAAGAAGAGGTTGAAAAACAATAGTTTAGATTGTTAATAAATATTTGTAAATAATCATTATTTTATTTATAATATTTGCATCATATTAGAAGTTATAGCATACAATACAGAACCAAATTTTAAGCATTAATTACCTCTCGCCGTACACCACACGGCACACACCATTTACTGTTCATTTTTTATCCCTAACAATTGAGGCGGCTCTTCCATTCCGAATGTAGCATAGCGAAATTGAGGAATCTCATAGCGAGATTTTTCGACTCCGTTGCACTCTGCTCAAAATGGAGAACTGTTCTTAATTTTGATTACAAAGGCTACTATTGATCTCATTGAAGAACGTACAGCTTTGTGTACTTTGTAGCCTGGGACAGGCCTTTAGTTCATGCTGCCTTGTGTTCTTAGTGTAAAACTTTGTGCACTTTGTGGTAAAATGATAAGCTGGCGCAAGTAAATTTTGAAGCCGTAGTAGTGTTAAATACTGTTAAAGAAAACTTTAAGCCCTTTGTGGTTTTGGTAAAAGCCTGTACATTTAATTGCAAACCGTATTTTTTTACAAATAACAACCTGTTCTTAACCAATTAATTTAACTCCTGCTACCCTTATGAAACCCATGAAACTGGTGCTGTTCCTAACAGTCATCACACTCCTGCTGCATTCCTGCAACAAAAAATCTGCAAAAGATTTCGATTCAGATCCCTTTTTGTACAAAGATTATATTACCAGTTTCTCCTCGGGCGTCATATCTACCAAAGCAGATATCCAGGTAGGGCTTGCCTTTACCAAAAAAGAATGGCAGGTTAACCATGAGTTAGACAATAATTATTTTACCGTTTCGCCATCGGCAGAAGGTAAAGTGCTGTTTCTTCAGGACAATAAAATAGCGTTCCGTCCAGCAAAAGGCGGCCTTAAGCAGGATACCGAATACCAGGTTACCCTCCACCTTTCTAAATTTATTAAGGTAGCCGACAGCCTCTCTGATTTTAACTTTACCGTAAAGACCCTTAAGCAGGATTTTATGGTCACCACCCAGGATTTGCAGTCCTATAACCGCGATATGCAGTTTCTTAATGCATCATTAAAAGCCAGTGATGCCATGGATCTGGCTACAGCCAAAAAACTCGTGACCGTAACCCACAACGGTAAAAAACTGCCACTTAGGTTTGATGCCAATGCGGGTTCGTCTACCGAATTCCATTTTATCATCGATAGCATCAAACGCCAGGTACAGGACAGCCGACTTGAAATTAAATGGAACGGCAAGCCTTACGATATAGACCGTGAAGGCAGCGACGAATACATTATTCCCGGTAAAGACAACTTTAAGGTGTTGAGCATTTTGCCTGCCGAAGCCGATAACCAAACGCTTCTTATCAATTTTTCCGATCCTATACGTAAAGATCAGGACTTTAACGGGCTTGTGGCCGTACAGGGTGTACAAAGCCTTAAATATGCTACCGATGGGAACCTCCTGAAGGTATTCTTTGCAGAGCCTTTAAACGGAAGCTTTTTGGTGGAAGTGTTTCAGGGTATTGAGAGTACCGAGGGCTTTAAAACTAAACAAACCCATAGCGAAAGCATCTCTTTTGAGCAGCTTAAGCCCGAGATCCGTTTTATAAAAAGCGGTACGATTTTACCGGCGTCCAGTAATTTAAAAATAAACTTTGAGGCCGTAAACCTTAGCGCGGTAGATGTAAAGGTATACCGTATTTTCGAAAATAACGTAATGCAGTTCCTGCAGGAAAACGAGATGCAAAGCAACTACGGCCTGCGCAACGTGGCATTACCAGTGGCTAAGACCAAGCTGCAGATTAACACAAACAAGCTGGTTAACTACGCTAAGTGGAACGCCTTTGCGCTAGACCTTTCCAAGCTTGTAAAACCCGAACCCGGGGCCATTTACCACATAGAGCTGTCTATGCGCCCGCAGTATTCCATCTATAAATGTGAGGACGCCAATGCACTGAAAAAAGCAGATGCCGAAGACGAAGAGGAGGAAGAAGAACCCGAAGTGAATTATGACGAATACGAAGAAGATTACGGTTATTACCATGACGATTATGAATGGGAGCAGCGCGAAAACCCATGTGCCACTTCCTACTATTACAACCGCCAGGTAGAGACCAACGTATTGGCGAGCGACCTTGGCGTTATTGCCAAGAAAGGTGAGGATAACAGTTTCTTCTTCGCAGTGGCAAGTATTACCACCACCGAACCAGTTGCAGGTGCGAGTGTAGAACTTTTCAACTTCCAGAAACAAAAACTGGCTACGGCAACTACCAATGCCGAGGGTACCGTGATGCTTTCATCCGACAAAAAACCATTCTTTGCGGTTATTAAAAAAGGCAATAACACTACCTATGTAAAACTGCATGAAGGCCGCGCACAGTCGGTCAGTAATTTTGATGTAGACGGTGCCCAGCTTCAAAAAGGGCTTAAGGGATACATTTATGGCGAGCGTGGCGTTTGGCGTCCCGGCGATACGCTGTACCTTGGCTTTATCCTTAATGATAAGGCGGCGAAGCTTCCGGCATCGCACCCCATCAAGCTGCGATTGTCTGACCCTAACGGCAAAATGATGTTCGAGGCAGTGCAAAGCTATAACCAAAAGAATCACTTTAAATTTGTGGTGACCACACAGGCAAGCGCACCTACTGGCAACTGGGAAGCAATGGTATCTGTTGGCGGGGCGCATTTTTACAAGGCCATCAAGATAGAGACCATTAAGCCTAACCGTTTAAAAATCAAGAACGGCTTTGAGGGAAAGACACTTTCGGCGAATGCCCAAACCAGCGGAAACCTTAACGTTACCTGGTTGCACGGCGCTATTGCCAAAGGGCTTAAGGTGGAGATGCAGGCGAAATTCATTAAGCAAATAACCGACTTTAAAGGCTACCTGAACTATATTTTTGACGACCCTGCTCAAAATTTCAGTACCGAAGAAGTAAACATTTACAGCGGCATTACCGACGATAATGGCAACGCCACAGTAACCCTGGAGCCAAAGCTGAAAAGCCGTGCCCCGGGATTGCTTAAAGCTGCCATTATTACCAAAGCCTACGAGAAAGGCGGCGATTTTAGTACCGATGTTATTCAGGCAACCTACTCGCCATACGATACGTATGTGGGGGTTAAAATACCACAGGGCAACCGCTACGGCATGCTGGAAACCGGCAAGAGCAACCGTGTAGATGTGGCTACCGTAAACGAAATGGGTAAGCCTAAAGGCAACCGCAGGCTGGAGGTAAAAGTATATAAGGTAGAATGGCGCTGGTGGTGGGATGCTACTAACGATAACGTATCATCTTACAGTAACGCGGTGTCTAACACACCATTTTACAGTCAGAGTTTAATGACCGGTGCCAATGGTAAAGCCAGTTTTAACTTTAGTACAGATGAGGAAGAGTGGGGTAATTACCTTATTCGCGTAACCGATGAAGAAAGCGGGCATTCGGCAGGGTCTACCGTGCTGATTGATTACCCTTCGTGGAGTGGCCGCACGCGCAACAACAGCGGCGAAGAGGCAAAAATGCTGATGTTCAGTACCGATAAAGAGAAATACAATGTAGGCGAAAATGTTACGATATCGTTCCCATCAAGCGAGGGTGGCAGGGCATTAGTATCGCTGGAAAGCGGCAGCAGGGTGGTTAAAACCCTTTGGGCGCCAACCACTAATGGCGAAACACAGGTAACCCTGCCTGTAACGGCTGCTATGGCACCCAATGTGTACGTACACATAACGCTATTGCAGCCGCACGCTACTACCAAGAACGATTCGCCTATACGCCTGTACGGCATTGTACCTATAGAAGTGGTTGATAAAAACACCATACTGCAGCCGCAGATAACCATGCCTGCCGTACTAAAACCGGAACAGAAAACCACGGTAAAAGTCAGCGAAAAAACCGGCAAGGCCATGACCTACACGCTTGCTATTGTAGATGACGGATTACTGGACCTTACCCGTTTTAAAACCCCTAACGCGTGGGATAGTTTTTATGCCAAAGAAGCGCTGGGTGTAAAAACCTGGGATATTTATGACGACGTTATAGGTGCTTACGGAGGGCAGGTAAACCAGATATTCAGTATCGGTGGTGATGCCGATCTTGGTGGTGGGCAGGCTAAAAAGGCCAACCGCTTTAAGCCTGTGGTTATGTACTTTGGTCCTTACACCATTGGTAAAGGCGAAACCCGGGTGCACAATATCAAACTACCTAAATATGTTGGGTCGGTGCGCACTATGGTGGTTGCCGCCAATGCCGATGCCAGTGCCTACGGTATGGCCGAAAAAACCACGCCGGTTCGCAGTCCGCTAATGCTGCTGGCATCGCTGCCACGCAAGGTAACTCCTAAAGAAAAGGTAACACTTCCGGTAACGTTGTTCGCTATGGAAAGCCGCATTAAAAATGTAACGCTTCAGCTAAAAACAAACAACGGCTTTAAGGTAATAGGTTCGTCTACCCAGTCGGTCAGCTTTGCGCGCCCGGATGAAAAAGTGGTGTATTTTGACCTTGAAGTAAACGACCTTATTGGCATTGGCAAAGTAACTGTAACCGCCACAAGCGGCAAGGAAAAAGCCAGTTATGATGTAGAGCTGGATATTATGAACCCTAACCCGGTTACCCAAAACTTTAAAGAAGTGGTGCTGGAAGCAGGCAAACAAAGCACTATAAACTGGAACTCCTTTGGCGTAACGGGCACCAATAAGGCAAGGCTTGAGGTATCGTCGTTCCCGTCGATAGATTTTAACCGAAGGCTGGATTACCTTATACAATACCCGCACGGCTGTGTGGAGCAAACCACGTCATCGGTATTTCCGCAATTATACCTTGCCGATATTGCCGATGTAGACCAGACCCGTAAGGCTAAGATTCAGCGCAATGTAACGGCTGCCATACAAAGGCTGGGGCAGTTTCAGGTAGCAACCGGCGGTTTTGCCTACTGGCCGGGACAACCCGAAGCCGACGACTGGGGCACGAGCTACGCCGGGCATTTTCTTATTGAAGCTGAGAAAAAAGGGTACGCACTTCCGCTGAATACCAAAAAACAGTGGATTGGCTATCAGCAAAAAACCGCCCGTGCATGGCGTTATTATAAAGAATACCGCAACGATTTTGCGCAGGCATACCGTTTATATACCCTTGCATTAGCCGGTTCTCCCGACCTCTCGTCGATGAACCGACTGCGCGAAACACCGGGTATTGGCAACGAAAGCAAATTGCGCCTTGCTGCGGCTTATGCATTGGCGGGTCAAAAAGGTGTGGGTCAGCAGCTCTTAGGGCAGAGCAACCTTGATGCCGAAAGCGATTACAACTATTACTACTATGGTTCGCCGGAGCGTAACAGGGCTATGGCACTGGAAACTTTGGTGCTGTTGGGTCAGCAGAGCCAGGCGTTTGCTATGGCTACCAAACTGGCCAAAGCGATGTCTTCCAACCAGTGGATGAGTACTCAAACTACCGCTTACAGCCTGTATGCCATGAGTAAATTTGCTAAAGGCAATGGCACCAAAGGTATTGATATAAGCTACACTAATAAGGGCAAAACGCAGGCTATAAACACGCCTAAAACTTTTGCCGACAGGGTGCTCGAACTGAGTGCTAATAACAGCGTTACCGTTAAGAACAACAAACAGGGCACGCTGTATGTAAAGGTTGTTTACAGCGGTGTATTACCTGTTGGGCAGGAACTTACCGAGGAACGCGGATTGGCAACCGGTATCGTGTTTAAAGACAGGGGCGGTAATGTTATAGACCCTTCCACCTTATCGCAAGGCACCGAGTTTGTGGCTGAGGTTACCGTGAGCAATGCCAAAGGCGAGTTTGTAGATAATGTAGCGCTTACGCAGATCATCCCGTCGGGATGGGAAATTGTAAATACGAGATTTACCGATTTTGGCAGCTTTGCCGAGAACAATGTGGACTATACCGATATCCGTGATGACCGTACCAACTTCTATTTCTCACTAAAATCGAATGAGACCAAAACGTTCAGGATATTGCTTAATGCCAGTTATCCGGGCAGCTATTACCTGCCGGGTGTACAGTGCGAGGCCATGTATGACAATTCGTTTTTAGCACGGACTAAAGGGCAGTGGGTTAAGGTGGTGAGGTAAGATAAGATTTCAATTTTATGGAAACGGTCGAACGATTCCGTTTCCATAAGTTGGAATAAAATATTTGTTATATTTGATTAAATTATTATTGTCATGGAAGATGTTAAATTGAGAGAGAAACTTATTCAGAAAATTAATGTTGCAGATGACCAACTTCTTAAAGTTGTGGAAGATGTAATTGAGAGTTATAATTATTCGCAAAGTACGATAGTATCTGAACCAATGACTATAGAGCAATATAATAAAGAAATAGAATTGGCTGAGGAAGACATTGCAAATGGTAATGTTTTTACACACGAAGAAGTGGGCGAAATAATTAAGAGATGGAAAAGAGGATAATCTGGACCCGTATAGCTATAGATAATCTGGACCATATTTATGAGTATATCTTTAATACTTCAAAATCTAAATTTATTGCAGGTAAAGTAATTGATCAAATTTATAATTCTGCGAGTATGCTTTGTGGTAACTATGAAATTTACCGTCTCGATGCTTATAAGTCGTTAAATGACGGAAGCTACAGGGCTTACGAAATTTTTCATTACAGGATTTCATATAAAGTATCTACTGATGAAATTTTTATTTTATCGGTTAAGCATACCAGTATGAATCCAAAACTATATTAGTTCTCATAACATGCTATTTCTACTCAATCCGTCAGGATGAAAAATAAATTCAAAGCACTATTTCATGGCGTAATAAGGTTTTTCAAAATCTTACACGAACGCCTCACCAACTACATACAACACAACAAAATAAAATCGGCCTTAGCGGTCGTACTTTTGCTGGCCTATTATTTTTGCCTGCCGCGAACGTTGTTTACAGATCCTTACGCTACGGTAATAGAAAGCACCGAAGGCGAACTCCTTGGTGCGCGCATAGCTAAAGACGGGCAGTGGCGCTTCCCGGCGCAGGACAGCGTGCCTTATAAATTTCGTCAGTGCATTGTTTATTTTGAAGACCAGCATTTTTATCATCATCCCGGTTTTAATCCTGTTGCCATTGTAAAAGCCATGAAGCAAAACCACGATGCGGGAAGGGTAGTGCGTGGCGGCAGTACACTTACACAGCAGGTTATACGCCTTAGCCGCGAGCATAAAAAGCGTAATTATTTTGAGAAGTTTATAGAGATCATACTTGCCACCCGGCTCGAATTCAGGCATAGTAAGGATGCCATATTAGGGCTCTATGCCGCACATGCACCTTATGGCGGTAACGTGGTGGGGCTGGAAATGGCTTCGTGGCGGTACTTTGGTGTTCAGCCGCAGCAGCTGTCGTGGGCAGAAACCGCTACGCTTGCCGTACTGCCCAATGCCCCGAGCTTAATTTATCCCGGTAAGAACCAAATTAAGCTCCGCGATAAGCGTAACAGACTGCTGAAAAAATTGTTTGATGAAAAGGTGATAGACAAAACCACCTACGAACTTTCGTTACAGGAAGAACTGCCGCAAAAACCATTCAACCTGCCTCAGGTAGCGCCGCATTTATTGCAGAATGTAGCAAAATCTAAAGAAAGGCAGCGCATAAAAACTACGGTAAGGAACACGCTGCAAACGCGGGTGAACCAAATTGCCGCACGCTATTACCAGGAATACAAACAAACCGAGGTATACAACCTTGCCATTATGGTGGTAGATGTGCAAACGCATAACATTGTGGCCTATGTTGGAAATTCGCCAACCGATGCCGCCCACCAAAAAGATGTAGATATTATTCCAGCGCCGCGCAGTACGGGCAGTATTTTAAAGCCTTTTTTATTCGCATCAATGCTGGATGCTGGCGAGCTATTGCCCAATACCTTAGTGGCCGATGTGCCCACTCAGATTGCAGGTTACAGCCCGAAGAACTACGAGCTGACCTATGATGGTGCCGTTCCTGCGCAACGTGCCCTGTCGCGGTCGCTTAACATCCCGGCTGTACTTATGCTGAAGGATTTTGGCGTGTATAAATTTTACGAGCAGTTGCAGCACTTTAAGCTTCGTGATATAAAAAAGCACCCTAACCATTATGGGCTTTCCCTTATTTTAGGCGGTGCCGAAAGTAACCTTTGGGATTTGTGCCGTACCTACGCCGGGCTAACATCTACATTAAATTACTTTACTGCGCACGATGCCAAATACCGCACGAATGAGTTTGCAGAGCTGAATTGGGATGCAACGGTAACCAACGATTTTGGCAAAGAGGTATATGATAAGCCACAGCTTGGCGCAGGATCTATCTGGTTAACCTACAACGCCATGAAAGAAGTAAACCGGCCTGAGGGCGATGAGGCATGGCGTTTTTACGACTCGTCTTTAGAGATAGCATGGAAAACCGGAACCAGTTTTGGCAGCCGCGATGCCTGGGCAATTGGCACCAATTCCCGTTATGTGGTGGGGGTTTGGGTGGGTAATGCGTCGGGAGAGGGGAGGCCGTCGCTTACCGGTGTGGGCAGTGCCGCGCCCATTTTGTTTGATGTGTTTAACCTGCTGCCGCGCCAGCGGTGGTTTGCAACGCCGTTTAATGATCTTGAAGAAGCGGATGTTTGCAAACTAAGCGGCCACATTGCAGGAGAGTATTGCCCTGCAGAAAAGCAATGGATTCCGCTTAAGGGCAGTAAAACAGCGGCGTGCCCTTACCATAAAATCATTCATTTAGATGCTACAGGCCAGTACCGGGTAAACAGCAGCTGCGAAAGTGTAGATAATATGGTGGCCAAAACATGGTTTGTGCTGCCCCCGGTTATGGAGTGGTACTACAAAGGCGGCCATATGGATTACCTGCCATTGCCTCCTTATCGTGCCGACTGCGAGGGTACAACGGGTGCCTATATGGATTTTATTTACCCTAAAGAAGATGGTAAAATATACCTTACCAAAGATTTTAACGGTAAAATTCAGCCTGTTATTTTAAAGGCAGCGCATACTTCGGCGAATGCCCGATTATTTTGGTACCTGGGGGACCGTTACCTTGGCGAAACAAAGACTTTTCATGAAATGCAGGTTACGGCCGGCACCGGAAAATACATTATTACCATTACCGATGAAGCAGGAAATGAAGTGCGCAGGAGGGTAGAGATCGTAGCGCCTTAGTTTTAGTTTTCAGTCTCAGTTGCAGTTTGCAATTGGAAACATTTTCACACCCTTTCAGTGCGAGGTTTTAACTGCTTTTTTCTTATTACCAAAGCAATTACCCAAATGGACAGTAACGTTATAAGTATACTAATTTTAATAGTATTCATACCTGAAAAAAAGTTGTTTAGCGAGTGAAAAGCAGCTACAGCAAATAATGAGTGGGTATTGTCTGCTACTTTTCCTATTCCCCAGCTTCCAAGTATTAAAATTCCAAGGAATAATAAATTAGAGACTGTAAGTTCAAAGTTTAAATGCCAAATGAACCATAATACAGCAACGATAAGGATGTTTAAAAATTCGGGTAACGATTTGAGTTCCTGTTGTAAAAAGCCGCGCCATCCAATTTCTTCTAAAAGGCCGTAAATTAAAATTGCCGTAATAGCTGCAAATGAGAGGGTTCCTTTGGCGAAATATTCAACCCCTAAAATTAAAGCTATAGGTAATAACCAGTATAAAAGAAATGGAGTAATGATTTTTTTATAATTACCTTTCAAGGTAAGAACAGGATTTCTCTTAAAAATGGCAAATGCTGCTACAGCCCCCACGGCAGGGCCAATACCCTGTAAGATTGCTTTTAAAAAACTATTCGGCACAATGTTTAACAATTCTGTTTTGTTTGTTAAGTAGCGAAGCAGTATTGCAATGATGTAAAAGGTAAGGATGGCGAAATAGTTAATTTTCTTTTTCATTTTGTATGTTTAATTTCTGATCCAAAAGTAAAAAGATGGTTTCGCTTAAAAATTGACGATGGATAAGAAATGATGATCTCAGGCAATTTTTTTCCTTATCCTGCTCAGGCTTTCGGCAGTAATGCCAAGGTAAGAGCAGATGATCTTTAATGAGGTTCGTTGAAAGATCTCAGGCCGTTGTTTTATTAACTTTAAGTATCTTTCTGTTGGCGAGAGCGTAAGCAGGTTGATTTGTTCGTGCTGTTTCCTGATGAACATGGCATCTGAAATTGCTTTGCCAATGATAAGGCCTGTGGAAGACCTCGAATACAATTCATTCAGATCATTATAACTTATTGACCAAATCGCCGAATTTTCTAACGCCTGGGTTTTTATAACCATTGGTGACTGCGTTAGAAACGATAGATAGTCGCTAAAGAATTGCTTTTCGTAATACAAATTAATACAGGTGTCTTTTTCGTTAGCCAAAACAAAATGAGCCACAGAACCTGAAATTAAAATGTTGACATACCTTTCTATTTTATAATAATCTTTTATTATCTCATTCTTTTCAAATGTTCGTGGTTGCACACATTTTGCAAATTCTGTCCATAACTTTATGTCGGCATTGTAAAATGGGTCGAATATTTCTTTAATTCTTTCGGGCGATGGCTGTTCCATATCTAACATAAAGTACAATGCATACTGCTTATTTTGTAGTATTACCTGATTAAAAGTATTGAACGTCAAATTTAATGAAACTGTTTATCTTTTCAAGATTCTTTTCTTCCCCTCCCTTTAGTGCGAGGCGCCAAATAGCTTTTTGTTACAAATCAGCATTCAATTAATTCTATATAAATGCGAATACTTTTTTACATAAAATTCTTTCAAATTCAAACACTATTTTGTTGTGTAATGGCGTTATGTTTTAACAACCAATTAATTAGCATTATGAATCACTTTAAAATCTCGATACCTACGCCCTGCCATGAACGCTGGGAAGGTATGACACCTACTGCACAGGGCAGGTTTTGCGGGCAGTGCAAAAAAAACGTAACCGATTTTAGTGGCATGAGCAATGAGCAGGTTACTGCTTATATGCAGCTTAATGCCGGCAAAAAAATGTGCGGGCGGTTTAAAAATACGCAATTGCAAAGTATTGTGATACAAATACCGGAAAAGGTACTATATACTCAAACCAGTTTCAGGAAAGTGTTCATGCTGGCACTATTGGTTACTATGGGTACCACGCTGCTAAGCTGTGCCGACGATTTAGGTAATAAGCAGCCTATAGAACAGGTTGTGGTCACAGACAGTACCGTGATTGATGGAGAGAAAGATATGGAAGTAACACCAAAGGCAGAAGAAGATTATACCGTGCATACAACCGGGATGATTATTTACGATTCTTTAGATACGCACCGGCAAGAGGTTAAATTTAAACCCCTCCCTACACAAAACAAAAAATAACAGCAGCATGAACCACTTTAAACTTTCTATTTCTTCGCCCTGCCATGAAAGCTGGGAGGGTATGACACCTAATGCACAGGGCAGGTTTTGTGGGCAATGCCAACAAACCGTAACCGATTTTAGCGGTATGAGCAACGCGCAGGTAGCTGCTTACATGCAGCTTAATGCAGGCAAAAAAACGTGCGGACGGTTTAAAAACACACAGTTACAAAGTATTGTTATACAAGTACCGGAAAAGGTGCTATACACCCAAACCAGTTTCAGGAAGGTGTTTATGCTGGCATTACTGGTTACTATGGGTGCCACTCTGCTAAGCTGTGCCGACGATTTTGGCAATAAGCAGCCTATAGAACAGGTTGTGATTACAGACAGTACCGTGATTGCCGGAGGGGAAGAAGATATTGAAATACCACCACCACCTTCTTCGGACGGGGAGTATATTATGGGTGATTATGTTGCTTACCCTGCAGATTCGGTAGCGTTACCGCCACCACCTCCTGTAAAAAATTATCCTGAGCCTAAAAGTATTGTAGATGGAGGTTGATGAATAGGGGGCTGAGTATTTATCTCATGCTTAAATATTCAGATTTTCTTTTCATAACCGGTCACTGCGAATAATGGGCAGTTTCGGTATAATTAATTGCTTCGTCGCACTGCATAAAAAAATCCCCTGCATTGTGCCAGGGGATTTGTGTTTTTAACCGGTAACCGGTCTACAACTTATCATCTTTTAATACCGTTTCCTGCAGGCCGCGTTTTTTTAACAGCGGCTGTATAGAAGGCTCTGCGCCACGGAAGTTTTTATACATTACCGACGGGTCTAACGTAAAGCCGCGTTCCAGTATGTTGGTGCGGAATGATTTTGCCGTAGCCTGGTCGAACAGCGAGGTAGTTTTAAAGGCCTCGAAGGCATCGGTATCCAATACGCCGCTCCATATATAACTGTAATAGCCTGCTGAGTATCCACCATTAAAAATATGATTGTAGTAAGTACTTCGGTATCGCGGAATGATAGACGGTATCAGGCCTATTTTTTTCATGGCTTCAGCTTCAAAAGGGCCAATGTTTTGGGTTAGGGCCTCGGTGCGGGTATGGTAAGCGAGGTCTAAATAGGTAGCAGCAAGAAACTCAACCGTTGCAAAGCCCTGATCGAATGTGGCGGCCTTTTGCATTTTTTCTATGAGCGCATCCGGGATAACCTCTCCTGTTTTATAATGTTTGGCATACAGCTTTAACACTTCGGGTTCGGCGGCCCAGTTTTCCATGATCTGCGATGGCAGCTCTACAAAATCGGTTGGCACACTCGTGCCTGATAAGGTTTCGTAGGTCACGTTGCTTAACAGCCCGTGCAATGCATGGCCAAACTCGTGAAAGAATGTACTGGTTTCATCAAACGTTAGTAATGCAGGCTCATTGCCGGCAGGCTTGGTAAAGTTACATACAATGCTTATAATAGGTGCCGTGCGTGTGCCGTCGGTATTTCGCTGCTTGCGGTAAGATGTCATCCAGGCGCCGCCCTTTTTACTGGCACGCGGATAAAAATCCATGTACAGCAGGCCTATGTATTTGCCATCGGCCTCGGTAACTTCCCAGGCAGTAACATCTTTGTGGTACACAGGCACATCTTTAACCTGTTTAAATTTAATGCCGTACAGGTTTTGGGTCACGGTAAAAATACCGTTACGCACATTTTCTAAACTTAAATACGGTTTTAGTTCCTGCTCATCCAGGTCAAAACGCTGCTTCCGAATCTTCTCTGTGTAATACCTCCAGTCATACGGCTGCACAGCATCTGTAATACCATCGGCCTCCATCATTTTTTTAATATCGGCCTCCTCTGCTTTAGCTTTAGATAAAGCCGGTTTCCATATCTGGTCAATAAGCCTGTAAACTTCTTCGGGCGTTTTGGCCATACGCTCCTCCAATACAAAATGGGCGTGGCTTGGGTAACCCAGCAGTACGGCTTTTTCGGCACGCAGGCTTGCCATTTGTACAATGCCTATACGGTTGTCCAGCTTGTTGCCGTTATTGCCGCGGTTTTGGTAGGCGTTCCAAATTTCTTTACGCAGCTCGCGGTTCTCTGCATACTGCAGGAATGGCATTACGCTGGCATTTTGCAGTGTAAATACCCACTTGCCATCTTTGCCTTTTTCTTTAGCTTCGGCGGCAGCTGCGGTAATAAGCTCCTGAGGCAGCCCGGCAAGGTCGGCTTCTTTTTTAACCACCAGTTCATAGCCGTTGGTCTCTGCCAGGACGTTATCGCCAAACTGCAGTGAAAGTACCGATAGTTCTTCGTTTATTTTACGTAAACGCGATTTCTGCCCGGCGTTAAGCAGTGCACCGCTGCGCACAAAGCTTTTATACTTTCGTTCCAGCAGCTTGGCATCTTCGGTATTCAGTTTAAACGATATCTGGGTGTCCCAAACTTTTTTTACACGCGTAAAAAGCTTTTCGTTAAGATAGGTGTCATCATAATTTTTAGACAGCAATGGCGCCATTTCTTTGGCCAGTGCCTGCAGTTCGTCGTTTGTATTGGCCGTGTTAAGGTTGTTAAAAACGGTTTTAATACGGTTTAGCAGCGTGCCGCTGTTCTCTAACTTTATTATGGTATTTTTAAAGGTAGGCTGCTCATGGCTGTTGGCAATGGCATCTATTTCGCCCTGCTGTATGCGCATGGCTTCTTCCAGTGCGGGCTTATAATGTTTGTTCTCTATAAGGTTAAAAGGAGGGGCGCCATATGGGGTATCCCACGTGGCAAGTAAGGGGTTATCTGCGCCTATAACTTCTGCTTTATTTTCTCTCTGGCATGACATAACTATACCGGTTAGGGTTAAAATTAAAATGGTTTTTATTCTCATGGGGTATGATTTGGGATCATAAAGAGTAAAGTTATCTTTTATAAAATTAAAAGGCAAGGGGTTTGGCAAAATATAGGCTTTCCTTTACATTTATGAAGTTTCAAAGTCATAAAGGCGCAAAGTTTCAGGGTTTTTTACTAAGCTTTATTTATAGTAATTGGCAACTAAAAATTAACCCGCTTCCCCATTTTTTAGTACCTTAGTTGTAACTTTAAAACACGCATACCATGGCCCTGATGAAGCCCTTTAACCTTAATAAATGGATTGACGAAAACCGCCACCTTTTAAAACCGCCTGTGGGCAATAAAAACATCTATCCGCTGTCCGACGATTATATTGTCATGGTAGTTGCCGGCCCCAATGCCCGTAAAGACTATCATTATAACGAAACCGAAGAATTGTTTTACCAGCTGGAAGGCTCTATAAAAGTAGTGGTTCAGGACGAGGGCGAACGTAAGGAAATGGAACTTACCGCCGGCGATATGTATCTGCACCCGGGCAAAGTGCCGCACTCTCCTGTAAGGGGCGAAGGGTCTATAGGATTAGTGGTTGAGCGTGTACGTGCCGGCCGTGGCTTTACCGACGGGTTGCTGTGGTTTTGCGAAAACTGCAATAATAAACTGTATGAAGTTTTTTTTGAACTGCACGATATAGAAAAAGATTTCCTGCCCCACTTTAAGCATTTTTACAACAGCGAACACCTGCGCACCTGCACTAAATGCGGTACCGTTTTACCTGCCGATGCCCGTTATGTGGCTAAGGAGGAGTAGTTTTTATGGTTACGAATTACATTAATTTACACAAATTAATTCGCGGGAATTAGTGTAATTCGTGGCTAAATTTGAATTTATACATCTGGCACTATAATTGTTTACCTTTGCAAAAATTTTGTATTCAAAATGGATGATGGCCATCATAGAAAACTAATAACCTTACAGGGATAGCATCCGTGCCAAATTCCCTGTTACTTAATTTAAGGGAATTGCAATGGTAACGTACTACAAAAACCAAAGCGGGCTAACCCATGCCCAAAACCGTAATGAAGCAAACTGGATAAGTGCCGTTTGCCCTACAGCTGCAGAAAAAGATTTTTTGCTTAACGAGCTTAAAATACCCGAAGCTTTTTACAATGATATTGAGGATATAGATGAGCGCCCCCGTATAGAAACTGAGGATGGCTGGCACCTTATAATTATTAGAATACCTTATAAAAGTAACGATGTGCGCCTGCCCTATACCACTGTGCCGCTGGGTTTTGTTTTTAAGGAAGATGTGTTTGTATCGATAAGTTTTACCGAAACCGAACTTATAGAAGATTTTATTACCTATACACAACGCAAAAATATAAATCCTAAGGGCCATTTTGATTTGGTGCTCAGGTTGCTGCTGTCCAGCAGTATTTGGTTCCAGAAATACCTTAAGCAAATAAACCAGCTTATAAAACTGGCAGAGAATAATCTTGAAAAATCTATTCGTAATGAAGATTTACAGGCATTATTGCAAATAGAAAAATGCCTGGTGTTTTTTATTACGTCGCTTAAGGGTAACGAGATGCTGTTTTACCGCGTGCGCAACCTTAAGGGCGAAAAAGAATCGTATGATCCCGACCTTATTGAAGATGTAGAGATAGAGCTGCGCCAGGCGCAGGACACGACCAACATTTACAGCGATATCCTTACCGGCACGATGGATGCCTATGCATCAGTAATATCCAACAACCTGAATATTATCATGAAGAGGCTTACATCGATATCTATTATTTTAATGATACCCACGCTGGTAGCAAGCTTTTATGGTATGAACGTGCCTAACTCGCTACAGGATAACCACAATGGTTTTTATATTGTGGCACTGGCATCGTTTATAGTATCGGTAGTGGGGGTGGTGCTGTTTAAAAAGAAGAATCTTTTTTAGGCAATCAATTTTATTTACTGTAACACACTCCAGAACCCTCTCAAGAGGGGAACAACTTCACTCAGTCCTGATGGTAGGAGTGAGCAGGTTTGAGTGTTCCCCTCTTGAGATGGTTAGGAGTGTTTAAATGGACAGCCATTTGAGCAAATCTTAAATCTGAAATAGATTATTTTGGGATGCTGTCGTGTGATTGTGTTGCTTTTCCGTCATTCCATAACGAAAGGATATCCGAACCTACCGATGCGCCGCTACCGGCAGCAATGGCAAGCTGGCTACGTTGCCCCGCAATAGTTCCTGCAACATACAGGCCTTCGGTAACCAGGTGGTCATCGTTAGTAAGTTGGATGCGGTTCTTTTCCGGCAATGCCTTTTTGTTTGGTATAACATATTGCATTAGGCCTTCAAAGTCAAAATTACCGGCAGATCCTAAAGCAAGCACCACAATTTTAGCATGGTAAGTGTCTTTATTTGTAGTAACGGTAAAGTTTCCGGCAGTGCCTTCTACATTTAAAACTTTTTCGCTGGGTATTTGTTCTACCGCAGGGTAAGTAGTAGTAAGGTGTTCCAGGCTGGTTTCCATAAGCTGGCTGCCTAAGGTGCCCGGCGCAATGCCGTAAGCGTTATTGTAAACGCCGTTTTGCAGCGACGAAGCTTTTTGGTGGGTAAAAATGCCTACTTTTTTTCCTTCGGCATAAGGCCTTTTAAGAGCCGAACCAATAACAAGGGCGCATGAAACGCCCGATACGCCTCCGCCAATAATTAATACATCAAACATAATTTTATTAGCGTCTTGAGGTTTTTTGTTCAATTAATTTTGCACTCCTGAAAATCATTAAAATGCATATAGCACATAATGAGGCTACAATGCCTATAAGGGCTATTGCACTATCGCCAATAAGCAGGTTGCTAAAATCAAGTTGGGTAATATTAAAAATAACAATGCCCAAAGCGAACACTGTGAGTACGTAGACAAGAATTTTCATTACAGGTATTATTTAAACGGGATACACAGTATCCAGCCACCAAAATTAGTAATTATTATGGTTAAACAAATAATTGTTTAACGTTAGATGCAAATAATTTAACAGCGATAGCCAGGAGTATTACTCCAAACACTTTGCGTATAACCCCAAGTCCGTTATTACCCAGTACTTTTTCTATTTTTGCCGACGATTTTAGCACTGCATATACCAGTATAATGTTTATAAATATGGCTATTATAATATTTACTTTATCATACACGGCGCGAAGCGAAAGTAGCGTGGTCATGGTACCTGCCCCGGCAATAAGCGGGAACGCTATGGGTACAATAGATGCTGTGCTGGGGTTATCGTCTTTATAAAGGCGTATGCCCAGTATCATTTCTAATGCTAAGAAGAACAGCACGAACGATCCTGCCACGGCAAACGAGCTGGCGTCTATACCTATAAGCTTAAGGATCTCTTCGCCTACAAATAGAAAGGCTACCATGATTACCATGGCTACTACCGATGCTTTTTCGGAGTGTATGTGCCCCAGTTTATTGCGCAGGTCTACAATAATAGGCACGCTGCCTACAATGTCTATAACCGCAAAAAGAACCATGCTTATAGTAAATACTTCCCTTATATTAAATCCGCTAACCCAGTCGTACTGCATACCTTACATTTTTTGTGGGTGCAAAAGTACCTATAAATAAAGCATGTACAATTAAATATAGGTTAAAATTTTAACTTAAAGAGGTGTAATAATCATATACGGGCAAATGGCTTTACGCCTGTAGTAATAATGTAAAGAGGAAGCCTTACGGGAATAGCGTAATTGCTGGGTAAACCTGCGCGCATTTTGTGTATAGTCCTGCCGGAGCCTGCCCCGGGTAAGTTAAATTTTAATAAACCACAAGCGAAAGCGTTTTCTCTTTGTATAATCATTTCAAATAATGTTAAGTGGGGCTGCCTTTAATTGTAATGTGCCAACTTTGATTTATCTTTGCGGCATGTTTCAAATGGGTAAAACAATTGTCTCTGAAGACATTTTAGAAAAAGAATTTGTGTGCAACCTTTCGGCCTGCCACGGAGGATGCTGTGTAGACGGCGATGCAGGCGCACCGCTTAATGAAGAAGAAACCAAAATACTGGAGGAGATATACCCGCTGGTTAAACCGTTTTTGCGCAAAGAGGGCATTGCTGCCATAGAGGCGCAGGGCACCTGGATAAACGGTACCGATGGAGAACTTGAAACGCCCCTTATAGATAATAAAGACTGCGCTTACGTAATTTTTGACGGTAAGACCGCTCTTTGCGGTATAGAGCAGGCCTACAACCAGGGCATCGTGAAGTGGAAGAAACCCGTTTCGTGCCACCTGTACCCTGTACGCGTAAAAGATTTTTCAGAATTTTCGGCGGTTAACTATGACCGTTGGGATATTTGCAGCCCGGCCTGTTCCTTGGGTAAAGAGCTGGAGGTGCCGGTTTACAAATTTGTAAAGGAGGCGCTTATACGCCGCTTTGGCGAAGACTGGTATGCCGAACTGGATAAGGTGGCCACAGAGCTTAAAGATAACCCGCTGCAAAACCGCAGGAGGCGTTAACAAATCCCTTTAAACGCCTGTTATTTCAGGTATTTTCCAATTAAAATTTAAGATTTAATTATTAATGTATATAGCTGTTTTTCAGATATATGCAAACATTAGCTGCGTTTTTCACATTTCTTTAACGTTGTTAAAAACTATGCCTAATTGTGGATAACTATGTGTTTGATTTTCTATTTCAAATACCAACCTTTGTAATCTGCCTTAAAAATAAACCATCATTTTATAATACAATAAACGTCAATATACTATGTCTGCAATCGAGCCAATACTTCAGGAGAATAAGAACCGCTTTGTAATTTTCCCTATCAAGCACCATGATATTTGGGACTGGTACAAAAAAATGGAAGCGAGTTTCTGGACAGCTGAAGAAATTGACCTTCACCAGGACCTTAACGACTGGAACAATAAGCTTACCAACGACGAGAAGTATTTTATAAAACATATCCTTGCTTTTTTTGCCGCGTCTGACGGTATCGTGAACGAAAACCTTGCAGAGAACTTTGTAAACGAAGTGCAGTATGCCGAGGCTAAATTCTTTTATGGTTTCCAGATCATGATGGAGAACATTCACAGCGAAACCTATTCATTGCTTATAGATACCTATGTAAAGGACGAGACCGAGAAAGACCAGCTTTTCCGTGCGCTTGAAGTGTTCCCGGCTATTAAAAAGAAAGCTGACTGGGCGCTTAAATGGATAGAAAGCGACTCTTTTGCCGAAAGGCTTATTGCTTTTGCAGCCGTAGAGGGTATTTTCTTCAGCGGTGCATTCTGCTCTATCTTCTGGCTTAAAAAACGCGGACTTATGCCGGGCTTAACGTTTTCTAACGAGTTAATTTCAAGGGATGAGGGTGTTCACTGTGATTTTGCTGTGCACTTACACAACCACCACCTGGTTAACAAAGTACCTAAAGACAGGATTAAGGAAATTATTATAGATGCGCTTACTATAGAGCGTGAGTTTATTACAGAGTCGTTGCCGGTTAGCCTTATTGGCATGAATTCGGTGCTGATGATACAATACCTTGAGTTTGTGGCCGACAGGCTTTTGGTAGAATTAGGCTGCGAGAGGCAGTATAATGGTGGCAACCCGTTTGATTTTATGGATATGATATCATTGCAGGGCAAGACCAACTTCTTTGAGAAGCGCGTGTCTGAATACCAAAAGGCAGGCGTTATTAACAATGGAGAAGACGCACAAAAAATTAGTTTTGACGCTGATTTTTAATTGATTTACAAGAGAGAGACCAACTAATTGATTATTGGGCTGCGCTGCATGGCGATGCCTTAACAACTTTAAAATATAGTGCTTATGTATGTAGTAAAAAGAGACGGCAGGAGAGAGCCGGTAATGTTTGACAAGATTACTGACAGGGTAAGGATTTTGTGCTATGGCCTTAGCGACCTGGTAGACCCCGTAAAGGTGGCAATGCGCGTTATTGAGGGTTTGTATGAAGGTGTAACAACATCTGAACTGGATAACCTTGCGGCGGAGACTGCGGCTTCTATGACTATTTCGCACCCCGATTATGCCCAGCTGGCAGCACGTATTGCAGTAAGCAACCTGCACAAGAATACCAAGAAATCGTTCTCTGAAACCATGAGCGATATGTACCATTATGTTAACCCACGCACCAATCAGGAATCGCCTTTACTAAGCGATGAGGTGTATGATGTTATAATGGCTAATGCTGCTGAACTAGACTCTAAAATTATATACAACAGGGATTTTAATTATGACTACTTTGGGTTTAAAACCCTGGAGCGCTCGTACCTGCTTAAAATAAACGGACACATTGTAGAGCGCCCGCAGCACATGCTTATGCGTGTATCTGTAGGTATTCACCTTAACGATATTGCATCGGCTATAGAGACCTATGAGCTGATGTCTAAAAAATTCTTTACCCACGCTACACCTACGTTATTTAACGCCGGTACGCCTAAGCCGCAAATGTCGTCGTGCTTCCTGCTTTCTATGAAAGATGACAGTATAGATGGTATTTATGATACGCTAAGGAGTACGGCTAAGATATCGCAATCGGCCGGTGGTATAGGTTTATCTATACACAATGTAAGGGCTACAGGTTCTTACATTCGTGGTACTAACGGTACCTCTAACGGTATTGTGCCCATGCTTAGGGTATTTAACGATACTGCCCGTTATGTAGATCAGGGCGGCGGTAAGCGTAAAGGTAGCTTTGCGGTGTACATAGAGCCGTGGCATGCCGATATTTTTGATTTCCTTGACCTGAGGAAAAATACAGGTAAAGAAGAGATGCGTGCGCGCGACCTGTTTCTTGCTATGTGGATTCCGGATCTTTTCATGAAACGCGTACAGGAAGACAGCACCTGGACATTAATGTGCCCTAACGAGTGCCCTGATCTTTACAGTGTACACAGCGAAGAGTTTGATGCCCTTTACCTAAGCTACGAGGCGGCTAATAAAGGCCGTAAAACCATTAAGGCACGCGAGCTTTGGGAGAAAATATTAGAGTCTCAAATTGAGACAGGATTACCTTACATGCTATATAAAGATGCAGCCAACAGGAAATCGAACCAAAAAAATCTTGGCACCATCCGTTCTTCAAACTTATGTACAGAGATCATGGAGTATACATCGGCAGATGAAATTGCGGTGTGTAACCTTGCTTCTATATCATTGCCAATGTTTGTTGATGGTGGTAAATTTAACCACGACTTTTTATACCAGGTAACCAAGCGTGTTACCAAGAACCTCAATAAGGTTATCGACAGGAATTACTATCCTGTTATTGAGGCAGAGAACAGCAACATGCGCCACCGCCCGGTAGGGTTAGGCGTTCAGGGGCTTGCCGATGCTTTCATTTTACTTCGTTTACCATTTACAAGTGATGAAGCTAAAAAACTAAACCAGGAAATATTCGAGACCATATACTTTGCCGCCGTTACCGCCTCTATGGAAATGGCTAAGGAGGAAGGGTATTATTCGTCATTCCCGGGTTCGCCAATATCTCAGGGCGAATTCCAGTACAACATGTGGGGCCTTAAAGACAGCGACCTTAGCGGCCGTTGGGACTGGGCATCACTACGCACAGAGGTTATGGAGCACGGTGTGCGCAACTCACTGCTTATGGCGCCAATGCCTACAGCAAGTACTTCTCAGATACTTGGTAACAACGAAGCTTTCGAGCCATACACTTCTAACATTTATACCAGAAGGGTACTTTCGGGCGAGTTTATAGTGGTAAACAAACACTTATTGCAGGATCTTGTAAACCTTGGTTTATGGAACGAAGGCCTTAAGCAGGAAGTAATGAGGGCAAACGGGTCTATACAACATATAGATGTTATTCCTCAGGATATTAAAGACCTGTACAAAACCGTGTGGGAAATGAGTATGAAAGATATTATAGACATGAGCCGCCAGCGTGGTTACTTTGTAGACCAGAGCCAGTCGCTTAACCTGTTTATGGAAAATGCGTCGTACTCTAAGCTTACCTCTATGCACTTTTATGCATGGCAAAGCGGCCTTAAAACGGGTATGTACTATTTAAGGACTAAGAGTGCCGTAGATGCTATTAAGTTTACCCTTAACAACGATAAAAAAGCAGAACCCGTTGCAGCAGCAGTAGGTGTAGGTGTTACCAAGGCTGCTCCTGCCGAAGTGGTAGAAGTGTCTGCAGTAGAGCTTACCGAGTTCCAGGCAATGATAGAGCGTTCGCGCAATGCAGAGCCGGATGATTGCGAAATGTGTGGTTCATAATTTACAGCATTACATATAGATAAAAGAAAGGGGCAGCAATGCTCCTTTTTTTGCTATTTTTACCAAATAAAAAATTAGAGGATGCCCAAAGATAATTACGGGAATGTAGAGGTTACTTACACCATGCTTGCCGATAAAAGCAAGCGGTTTGTAAACAATTTAATAGATGGCGTTGCGTGTTATGCCCTTAGCTTTGGTATTGGTATGCTGGGCAACCGTTTGTATGACGATTATGGTTTTATAGGGCTTGCCGTGGGCAATATAGAAGAAAATACTTTAAAGTTTAACCTGCTGCACCTTGCTGTAAGCATAGTGTTTTATGGTTTGTTCGAGTCGGTAACCACACGTACGCCTGGTAAATATATTACAGGCACAAAGGTGGTAATGCGCGATGGAACAAGGCCTAACGAAGCTACAATATTTTTGCGTACCGTGTGCAGGCTTATCCCTTTTGAGGCCATTTCGTTTTTAGGCCGCTACACCATAGGGTGGCACGACAGCCTTAGTAAAACACTGGTGGTAGATGTTTATGAGTACGAAAAAGCTCTGCGCACTAAAAAAGAAACAAATAACACAGCAGAAGAACAATTTTAATACCCTTCGATTATGCAGCGATCTGTTTTAATTACAAAAGATGTTTTAGCAACTAATAACAAGCGACTTGCTAATTATGTAGTAGACGTAATAGCGCAATATGCAATTAGCTATTCCCTTGTTTTGGTAGCCGAACAGCTTTATGTTTATTTTGAATCAGACTGGTTGTATAATTTTCTTACTAACGATGGTTTTCTTTTCAACCTTTTATCGGGTTATGGTTTGTTAGTGGTATACTATACAATTTTCGAAACGCTCACACAGCGCAGTTTAGGGAAATACATAACCGGTACAAAGGTGCTTGTGCAGGATGGCTCTGTGCCATCTGCCGGTACCATAGCACTACGCTCGCTGTGCCGCGTAATACCATTTGAGCACTTTTCGTTTTTAGGCGATAAGCAGGGCGGCTGGCACGACAGGTTTACCAGTACTGTTGTAGTAAATGTGAAAGAATATGAAGAAGTAATGCTCTTAAAAAACTCGTTTGAAGAGATAGGTAAAGAGCAAAATTATAATTAAAAGGCAAAGGCCTTAAATAAATACACAATGAGTAAAGATAAAAAAGGGGTTTATAGCGGGATCATAGAAAAAGATGAGAACGGCAATTATTTTTGCGGCGAATATCTGCTGGACTACCAGCACGTGGCTGCAAATTTTAAAGAGGGCGACAAGATAACCATCAAATCGGTTATAGAGAACCCAAGCGATAAAAGCTACGAGCAGTACAACAAAAAGTCTAAAGATTTCTTTTTGTTTAACCTTAAGAAGTGATTTTTCGGTTGATGGTTGATTGTTTTTGGTTGTAAGGAGTAGTGTAGCTTAGTCTACAGTATCACTATTATCTAACGTCTATCATCTAATATCTCAATTCTAATTAAAATGATGCAATGGGAACAGCTTCTGTCTTTAAAAAGGCAGGGCGACACAAGCAAGCGGCTGCGCAAAGAACAGGATGATACACGTTTGGGCTTTGAGGTAGATTACGACCGTATAATATTCTCGTCGGCTTTTCGCAGCCTTCAGGATAAAACGCAGGTAATACCGCTTTCTAAAACCGATTTTGTACATACCCGCCTTACACACAGCCTTGAGGTAAGTGTGGTAGGCCGCTCTCTGGGCAGGCTTGTGGGTAAAAAAATCATAGAAAAACACCCGTACCTGCAGGATATTCATGGTTTCCAAATGAACGATTTTGGAGCCATTGTAGCTGCGGCGGCATTATCGCATGATATTGGCAACCCGCCTTTTGGGCATAGTGGCGAAAAAGCCATAGGCGAATATTTTAAAACAGGTCGTGGCAAAATATATAAAGAGCATTTATCAGATAAGCAGTGGCAGGACCTTATAGATTTTGAGGGAAATGCCAACGGCTTTAACCTGCTAACGGCATCGCGGCCGGGTATAGAGGGCGGGCTTAGGATATCCTATGCTACGCTGGGCGCTTTTATGAAATACCCCAAAGAGTCGCTGCCTAAAAAACCAACGGCCAATATTGCCGATAAGAAGTACGGTTTTTTTCAGTGCGATGCAGCATTTTTTCAGGATATCGCTAAAGATATGGGGCTTATACCTAATAAATTGGGTGCTGATATTGGTTATGAACGCCATCCGCTGGCATATCTTGTAGAGGCGGCAGATGATATTTGCTACACTATTATAGACTTTGAAGACGGGATTAACCTGGGTTTAATATCTGAAGATTATGCGCTGGAATACCTTATAAAGCTAATAAAAGGTAATGTTCAGGTAGAAAAATACAATACACTTACCACCAAAGAAGACCGTATAAGTTACCTGCGCGCACTTGCGATAGGCACGCTGATTAACGATGCTGTAAATGTTTTCCTGGAAAATGAGGAGGCAATACTTGCGGGTAACTTTCCGTATGCATTGACAGAAAAGGGTAATTATACAGCCCAGATGAATGATATTATAAAAATAAGCGTCAAAAATATTTACCAGAGCCGCGAAGTTGTAGAAAAAGAGGTGATAGGCTACCGCATTATCAACACGCTTTTAGATACATTTTGTACTGCTTACAATAATAAATTTGAAGGTAAGGAAAATAATTATGACAAGCTTATTTTAAGTTTATTACCCGAAAAATTCATTACCGAAAAGATGGAACTTTACGACAGGCTGCTGCATATATGCCACTTTGTTTCTACCTTAACCGATGGTAAGGCACTATTGCTTTACAATACCATTACGGCAGGGGTACAGTAGGTTTTTTGTCTTTTTGTTGTTCCGTAGTAAATAATACAGGTTGCTTTTTTACTCATAGTTTTTTAGCTTGGGGTAAAGAAGCAACCTGTTTTACGTTATTAATCCTTCTCTGGTTTAGTAGATAGTATTATATCTAACTTACTCTCTTACGAACTTTAATTGCGTTGTGCCCTGGTTAGTAACCAGTGTAATAAAATGTAGTCCCGTAGCAAGCCCGGCTACATTAAAACTTTCCTGGCTGCCGGTTTGCAATACTTTTTGGCCTAACGCATTGTAAATAAAAGCTTCCTGTACAACAAGCCCATCGGGCAGGGCAAGGCTAAGCGTGGCGGCAACAGGGTTAGGGTACAGGCTAATACTGTTAAGCACGCTATACGGCTTATTGCTTAATGTAACAGTGTTATTTCCCGATATAATATCTCTGTTAACGTTAAAAGTAACACTTGTAAAAGTATTGAAAGGCAGTGCTACATTAAACTGCTGGTTGTTAAAAGTATTGTTTACAACAGTGTCAAATACCTGCCCGTTAGTACCAACAAAACGCAATGGTAAAGGCGACTCATAAAAAGATGCTCCACCCGGTGTTTGCGTTTGGTTAACGGTTACCACTGCACGATTAGGCGAGCCATAACTTACAGTGATATTATAGGCAGGGTATCCCTGGCCGTATACCCAGTCGGCAAAGAACTCGGTAAGGTCTGTGTCACTTATGCTTTCCATGTGTGCAATAAAATCGGGTGTTTTAGCATAGCCGTAGGCCAGGTTTTCATCGGCCAGGTAATTTTTTACTCCTTGAAAAAATTGTACGTCGCCCAGTTTAAAGCGCAGCATATGCAATACCATAGCGCCTTTATTATAAGTTAGCCTGCTACTAAATACACGATCTACCGATAGGGTATCGGCAGCCGGAATGTACACGCTTCCTGTGGGCAGGCTTGTAATGTTCTCTATATTATTTCGTTTCCACTGCGTAAAGCTCGTATTGCCATCCAGGTGTTCTGTCATAAGCCCGGTAAGATAGGTTGCAAAACCTTCGTTAAGCCATATATCCTGCCATGAGCCGCAGGTTACTTTATCGCCAAACCATTGGTGTGCCAGTTCATGTGCAATAAGGTCGCGGTTGAAACCTCCCATAAAAGATACAGTGGTGTGCTCCATACCCCCGCCGAAACCGCACTGTGCATGGCCGTATTTTTCGGTATGGAAAGGGTAGGTTTCAAACTTTTCTTCATAAAAATTCATTATGGGCAGGGTTTGTGCAATTTGTATGCGTGCCAAACCCAGGTTTTCTGGGTATACGTAATTTACAATAGGAAAAGTATTTGGCGCCGTGCCTGCCGTTTGTGTAAACACACTGTAATTACTAACCGCAATAGCTACCAGGTAGGCCGGTATGGGGTAATTGTGTGTAAAATGGGTTGTTTTAGTACCGTTGCCGTTATTTACAGCCGATTGCTCTACACCGTTGCTCACACTAACATATTGCGACGGAGCTGTAATATATACATCTATGCCCTCTATTTTATCGTTTAGGTCTTGTTTGCAGGGCCACCAGTCTTTAGCGCCATACGGTTCAGAAAGTGTCCATAATATAGGAGCGCCATTGTGCGTACTGGTAACAAAAGAGTCAAGGCCAGATGAAGGCGGGGCGCCCTCATAGGTAATAATTATGGTTGCTGCTGTTCCTGCGGTTATGGTTTGCGGTAGGGTTATAATCACTTCCTGTGTGTGTTGCGTAAAAGTGAGGGCAGTACCATTTATTGTAGCTGTGCTTACCGTAAGTGCGTTAGTAAGGTCAAAAGTTATGGTAGCCATATCTTCTACAGCGGTAAAAGTAGTTGTAACGCTTCCTGCAATATAGTGTACAGCCGGGTTTACGGTAACATTCAGCGTTTGGTGGTTTACATCATAGTTACCTGTATTAAGGTTTGCCACAGCGTTAATGGTACGGTATGCCGATTTCATTTCTGTCTCAGCAATACTTTCCAGAGTGTTCCGGCTTGTAACGGGAGGTATTGTGCGCTGTGCAAAAGCAGCGGCAATGCTAAAAAGGGATAACAGTATAAAAGTACAGTTTTTCATCAGGAGCAAAATTTTTCCAAATATAGAGATAAAACATTGTTGTTTTGCTAATTGGGTGCATATAGTATAGCAGTATTATTTACGGTAAAATAGTGTTTGTGTATTTAAATAGTGAGACAATAATGCCGTTGTATTTTTTTAAAGCTTTAGTTACTGTGTTTTGTATCCGGAAATTAAAATACACACCCCTCAACGGAAAAATCTTTGTTAAGTTTATGCCAAAAAAGAACTAAAAAATGCTATTTTTGGAAATCAAATTATGCTAATGAAGATCATTTCTTATAATGTAAACGGTATTCGTGCCGCTTTTACCAAAGGGTTTATGGACTGGCTAAAGCAGGCCGATCCCGATATTATTTGCCTACAGGAAATTAAGGCTACCCACGACCAGGTAGCCATTCATGAAATAGAAGAAGCCGGTTACCCTTACCATTACTGGTTTTCGGCACAAAAAAAAGGATACAGCGGGGTAGCGATTTTTAGTAAGCACAAGCCCAACAATGTGGTGTATGGCACCGGTATAGAGCACATGGATTTTGAGGGCCGCAACCTGCGCCTTGATTTTGATACGTTCTCTGTAATGAGCCTTTACCTGCCGTCGGGCACTAATATAGAGCGCCTGGACCACAAGTTTATGTATATGCGCGATTTTCAGGACTATATCACTAACCTTAAGCAGGAACTGCCTAACCTTGTGGTATGTGGTGATTATAATATATGCCATGAGGCTATAGATATACATGACCCAATACGTAATGCTAAGGTATCGGGCTTTCTTCCGGAAGAAAGGGCGTGGCTGGATGCTTTTTTAAAGAATGGTTTTGTAGACAGTTTCCGCCATTTTAATAAAGATCCGCACCATTACTCATGGTGGAGTTACCGCGCCGGGGCACGCGGTAATAACAAGGGCTGGCGTATAGACTATGCCCTGGTTACAGAACCCATGAAAGAACGCCTTACACGAGCCGTTATATTGCCGGAAGCCAAACACAGCGACCACTGCCCGGTACTGCTTGAGTTTGAATAAAAATTATCCAATTAAATTACTAAATAAAACAACTGCAAAAAATGATAAAAAGAGTATCTGTAGCCTTGCTGGTAATGGCACTTGCTACATCGTGTGTATCTAAAAAGGTTTTTAAAGACCTTGAAGATAAATATGCAAACCTTAAAAAAGAGAACCGCACAATGGCCGACGAAAATTCGGCACTAACGGCAGAAAAGAATAAACTTGACCTGCAGGGTAAAAACCTTCAGTCGGAACTGGATAAAACCAAAGCAGAACGCGATAAGCTTGCCGCCGATTATGCTGCTACGCAATCTACACTTGATAATTTAAAAAAATCGTACACCGCGCTCGAAAAAGACAGCAGCAGCGCACTTGACGCTAATGTGAAAAAGAACCGCGAACTGCTTGCCGAACTTGAAGCTAAAGGTAAAGCGCTTGCTGCCGAGCAGGAAAGGCTTAACAAGCTTAAGGCCGAATTACAGGAAAGATCATCGCGTGTTAATGAGCTTGAAAGCAAAATGGCTGCCCAAGAAGCAGGGCTTACCGCCCTTAAAGACAAGCTTAGCAAAGCTTTAAATAGTTTTGAAGGCAAGGGGCTTACTGTAGAACAAAAGAACGGAAAGGTTTATGTGTCTATGGAGAACAAATTATTGTTTGGTTCGGGTAGCTGGATAGTGGGCACAGAAGGTAAAAAAGCGGTTGTTGAAGTTGCCAATGTACTTGCCGATAACCCTGATATAGGCGTTCTTATAGAGGGACATACCGATAATGTGCCTTATGCGGGCAATGAGCAAATAAGCAACAACTGGGACCTTAGTACCAAACGTGCTACTGCCATTGTAGCCATTATAAAGGAAAACAAAAAGGTAGACCCTAAAAACCTTACCGCTGCCGGCCGTGGCGAATTTGCACCGGTGGCAAGTAATGATACTGCCGAAGGCAAATCTAAAAACAGGAGAATAGAAATTATACTTACTCCTAAGCTTGACGAAATATCTAAATTGCTTAACGAGCTTTAGTAGTAATAGCTTATAGCACAAAAGCCCATTGACTGATGTTAATGGGCTTTTTTGTGTTTAAATGTCTCCTGTCAGCATTTCATATCACAGACATATTCTCATTTGATATCCTATTTTTGCAGGTGGCTCATAAAATACGCCTCAAGGGCTTTTAGCTCCTCATCGCTAAAGGTTTTGGTAAGGTAAATGTTGGCCTTCATAGTTTCGTATTGCGACGGGTCTACAATTGGGTCGGCTTCGCCCATAAGGAAGTTAACCATATTGCCTTTTTTATCGCTGTAAATGCGTGCAATTTCCTGTATGCTTGGGCCCACTATCTTTTGGTCGGGCTTATGGCAGGAATAGCAGTTGCCTTTGCCATCAAAAATTTCCTGACCAAGTTTTGCTTCCGGGGTCAGGTTTGACGAAGGGTTGTCTCCTTCGCTAACAGTAGTAGTTTGCTCGGTAGCGGTGTTGTTTTTAGTTTCTTCCTTTTTACAGGAGAGCAATGCAAAAGGTAAAAGAAATATTAGTATCTGTTTCATTGTAACGCGAAATATTTAATCTATACTATAGAAATACGGAAATCAATATGCGGGCGGCCGCAACCGCTATCTGTTCAAAATTATAGCCGCTTCTTTAGCAAAGTACGTCGATATAATATCGGCACCGGCGCGCTTAATGCAATGCAGCTGCTCTATCATAATACGGTCGTGGTCCAGCCAGCCACGTTCGGCGGCAGCCTTAACCATGGCATATTCGCCGCTTACCTGGTATACAGCAACAGGAACATTAACCGCGTTTTTAACTTCGCGCACAATATCAAGGTAGGCCATTCCCGGTTTAACCATAACAATATCGGCTCCCTCGTCTACATCGTGCAGGGCTTCTTTTATGGCTTCAATGCGGTTGGCATAATCCATTTGGTAGGTTTTTTTATCTTTCGGAATTTCAATCCCCGCTTCTTTAGGGGCACTGTCCA
>Ga0247814_10000489_pt1 | contig 30869 bp, 25 predicted proteins | sample UWRJL179409R1_FD_179947 | JGI IMG/M metagenome (GOLD analysis project Ga0247814, IMG submission 179947) | Plant litter microbial communities from Arlington Agricultural Research Station in Wisconsin, United States - UWRJ-L179-409R-1 | ecosystem: Environmental > Terrestrial > Plant litter >... | reverse complement strand
AAGTTCTACTGTTTTAGTAATGTTCCTGATGGTTAAATCTCCTTTAAGAAAATTAATGTTTTTGTTGATTTTTTGAAAAGAAGTCGATTTAAAACTGATGGTTGGATATTGATTGACATCAAAAAAATCATTCAATTTTAAATAGTTGCTAAACTGTTCCAATTTTGTCTCTCTATTTTTAACATTCAAAGAAAATGCGATAGTTGCATCTTCAATTTCGTTATTCCTAAAGTCGGCATGTCCTTGAAAACTATTGATGTTTCCACCTAAATAAGCAATTATTGAATGTCTCATTCTGATTAAAACATCAGATTGGTTTGAATTAACTTTCCATTTTGTTCTCATAATTCTTTGTATTTATAACGTCCAATCTGTTTTTGTATGAAGTACTTCATTTTAAGCACCTCCGAATTTAATTGTTAAATTCTGGTGCAAATATAGAACGGAAACTTTGAACACCAAAATAGTTTCCATTATTTTTTTCGATAATTTAACATTTCATTGATAAACGAAGTTTGTAATCCAGTGTGAATGCTGTAAATTAGCCCGAAAATTATTTTTATGCACGCCGTAAGTCAATACCAAGAGTTTTTAGCCGAGTACCTGGAGTCGAAATTAGAAGTTAAAGAACCAAGAAATTTATACGAACCTATACGTTATATATTAGGTCTTGGAGGAAAGAGAATTCGTCCTGTTTTAACACTAATGAGTGCTGAGATTTTTGGTGCTTCCTATAAGAAAGCTTTATCGGCGGCATTAGCAGTGGAGGTTTTTCATAACTTTTCTTTGGTTCATGATGACATCATGGATGACGCGCCTTTAAGAAGGGGAAGTGTTACCGTTCATGAAAAATGGGATACAAATACAGCTATCTTATCTGGTGATGCAATGCTGATTTTAGCATATCAATATTTCGAATATTACAAACCTGTTATTTTTAGAAAATTAGCCAAGTTGTTTAGTAAAACTGCTTTACAGGTTTGTGAAGGCCAGCAAATGGATGTGGATTTTGAAGTGCGTCAGGATGTGACTATTCCGGAATACCTAAAAATGATCGAATATAAAACGGCAGTTTTAGTTGCGGCAGCTATGAAAATGGGTGCAATTATTGCCAAAACGCCTAAAGAAAATGGAAACTTGATCTATGATTTTGGCTTAAATTTAGGATTAGCATTTCAGCTGCAAGACGATTATTTAGATGCTTTTGGTGATCCAAAAACTTTTGGAAAACAAGTAGGGGGAGATATTATTGAGAATAAAAAAACCTATTTGTATTTAAAAGCAATTGAGTTTGCAGGCGAATCAGATAAACAAAAATTAACCGATTTGTTTTCGAGTCAATTAGAAGATAACTCAGCTAAAATTACTGATGTAAAAGAAATTTTTATCAACTCGGGAGCTGCCACTGCTACACAAAAAGCAATTGAAGAATATACTTTTAAGGCTTTTGAAACTTTAGAAAAAATGAGTATTGGCGATAAAAAGAAACAAATTCTTCGCTCTTTTGGAGAGAATTTAATGGGAAGAAAAGTTTAATTTTTGTCGTTTAAAAGAGTTTATTATGGATGCTATATTCTTTAAAGACAAAAAACAGAATACAAATAAACCGCTGTTTTTTGCTATTGGCTTTCCTTTCTTTACTCTTTTGGCTTTAGGAATTGATAGCGTTTATTTTGCAACAACTTATTTTGACGGCAGGCAACTGACCAACTTTTTAGCAATAGCTTATTTTTCTTTTTTCTTTTGGTTTGCTAATTCTTCTCTGAGAAAGTTGATGTTTGTAATGGTTTTTCTGTCCTATATAGGAGAATTAATTTTTTGTAATCTACTCGGAATGTACCATTACCGGACAGCGGTTATTCCGCTTTATGTTCCTTTTGGGCATGCTATAGTTTATGCTTCGGGTTATGTTTTTGCACATACTGAATGGGCACTTCAAAATGATAAAATCCTGAAAAAATACTTCGCTATTGGCTTTTTACTGCTGTTTTTGTCTGTTGGTGTTTTTTTGAATGACGTTTTTTCGTTGATTTCCGGAGTTCTTTTCTTTTTGCTTTTAAAAAAGAAAAGATGGGAGAACTTGTATTATTTTATAGCACTGTGCGTTATATTTATTGAATTAGCGGGAACTTATTTTCAATGTTGGAAATGGATTCCAAGGATTTTTGGATCAATCTCCACGGTTAATCCGCCTATGGGTGCTGTTTTTTACTATGCTGGAGGAGATGTTCTTTTAGTAAAAATTGTAGCGCTTTGGCAAAATAAAAAATTAAAACAAATAATACCTTCTTAAATGAATTTCATCACGCCAACATCAACCGATTTATTGCTTTCTGAAGCCGAAAGAGAAAACTTGTATCTTAAATTAATTGAGCAAATCAATAAGGATTTTAATTTAGCAAATGAAGGAATTGATTTTCCAATGAGTATTTCTCCTAACGAATTAAAGATTCAATTGGATGAGAAAATCTATCGATTGATTCAGTATAAGTTTGCTGAATACTTGAATTTGCTTTATGTTATAGACGTCTCCGAAGAGGAAATCAAGAAACTAGATGGTTCGGATTTGGTTATTTTAGCAGAACAAGTCGCTTTTCTAATTCTAAAAAGAGAATGGCAAAAAGTGTGGTTTAGGAATAATTTTAAATAAGTTTCTGAGAAGCTAAGATGTGTTTATTAATAAAACCTTAGAACCTTAGCTACTAAATAACCTCAGTAACTTCCTTAAAAATAAAACCGCACAAAAGGCATAAATGCATCGCTGTAAGCACTTTTGTTGTCATCATGTAAAACATTGTAACGAGCACCTATAGTTACATTTCCACTGCGGTAACCAGCGCCTAAAAACAAACCAGTGTTCCAGAAGTTATTGCTAAAATCATTGTTACCCATTCCTTTTACGTTTACTCTTAGTTGTTCCAGTTCGGCTGAAAGTTGAATTTCAGGAATAGGATTGAATAAGGTAATTAAGCTTCCGCCGTATAAATTAGAACTATGAGAGTTTCTTACTTTTACATAAGTGTATTGAGCGCCTAAACCTACTGCAAAATATTGGTTGACATTATAAATAGCACTTGGAGCAACCGAAATATCAGTATAACCTGAACCAAAACTTAAACCTAATCCTCCTCCAAATTGTACATTTTGCCAAAAATCATTGCTGGATTTAAAGTCAGAAGGCTGGTTTTGAGCGGATAATTGGATCGAAAAAAATACGAATAAGACCGTCAAAGTTAAATTTGAGACGTCCAAGGCATGTTTTTTTGTCATAAGTAGTAAGGTATTTAACATTTTAATAGTTAAAAGTGTTTTAATTTTCAAGTAAATTTAGTTGATTATTGTACTTTTGCCAAACTATTTTAACAAAAAGTATATTCACTAACATTATGGATAGGTTTTCATTTTTAAATGCAGCGCATACCGAATTTTTCGCTCAATTATACGATCAATATTTAGAAAATCCAGATAGCGTAGAGCCTAGCTGGAGAAGTTTTTTCCAAGGTTTCGATTTTGGGATGGAAACGTATAATGACGAAAATCCAATTCAATACAGTAAAGAAGTAGCTCCTGTTTCTTCAGTGGCTTCGACTCCAGTAGATAATAGTAAAATATCAGAGCAGCTTCACAAGGAATTCAACGTTGTGAAATTGATTGACGGATACCGAACTAGAGGACATTTGTTTTCTAAAACAAACCCTGTTAGAGAGCGTAGAACTTTTTCTCCAAATTTAGATTTAGAAAACTTCGGTCTTTCTTCAGCTGATTTGAATACTACTTTTGATGCAGCTAAAATATTAGGTTTACAACCTTCTACTTTGTCTCAAATTATCAATCATTTAACTACGGTTTATTGTCAGCACATTGGTATCGAATACATGTATATTCGTAGACTAGAAGTGGTACAATGGATTCAGGAGCGATTGAATATCAATGAAAATCGCCCGACTTTTACTCCTGACGAGAAAAAAGGAATTTTAAATAAATTAAATCAAGCGGTTTCTTTCGAGAACTTCTTGCATACTAAATATGTAGGTCAAAAGCGTTTCTCTCTTGAAGGAGGAGAAACTATTATTCCTGCTTTAGATGCCTTGATTGAAAGAGCTGCCGAAAAAGGAGTAGAACAATTCGTTATGGGAATGGCTCACCGTGGTCGTTTGAACGTTTTGGCTAATATTTTTGGTAAATCTACTCAGGATATCTTCTCTGAATTTGACGGAAAAGATTACGATCAGGAATATTTTGACGGTGACGTAAAATACCACTTAGGTCTTACAGCTGACAAAATCACAAAATCAGGTAAAAAAATCAACATCAATTTAGCTCCAAATCCTTCGCACCTTGAAACTGTAGGTGCCGTTATTGAAGGAATTACAAGAGCAAAACAAGATAAATACTTCCCAGATGATTTTTCTAAAGTATTGCCTATCGCCGTTCACGGAGATGCTGCTATTGCAGGACAAGGTATTCTTTATGAAATTATCCAAATGGCGCAGTTAGATGGCTACAAAACAGGAGGAACAATCCATATTGTAATTAACAATCAGGTTGGTTTTACAACCAATTACTTAGACGCACGTTCTTCTACTTATTGTACAGACGTTGCTAAAGTAACTTTGTCTCCAGTATTGCACGTAAATGCTGACGATGCAGAATCTGTAGTACATGCGATGCAATTTGCATTGGATTTCAGAATGCAATTTGGACGCGATGTATTTATTGACTTATTAGGATATAGAAAATACGGTCATAATGAAGGTGATGAACCTCGTTTTACACAACCAGTATTGTATAAATTAATTGCAAAACATAGAAATCCAAGAGATTTGTATGCTGAAAAATTATTGTCTGAAGGTGTAATCGATGCTAATTTGGTTAAAACTTTAGAAAAAGAATACAAAGACGATTTAGATCAAAATTTAGAAGCTTCTCGTAAAAAAGACTTGACTATCATTACTCCATTTATGCAAAACGAATGGAATGGTTTCAAACAGGTTTCTAATGATATCATGTTGGAAAAAGTAAATACTACAGTTGAAAAATCAATTTTAGATTCTATTATTGAAACAGTTTCAACTTTACCATCAGATAAAAAATTCATTAACAAAATCACTAAGATTGTTACTGATAGAAAAACCGGATATGATAACAATACTATCGATTGGGGAACTGCTGAAACATTAGCTTATGGTTCTCTTTTGACAGAAGGATTTGATATCAGAATTTCAGGTCAGGACGTAGAGCGTGGAACTTTCTCGCACCGTCATGCTGTGGTAAAAGTAGAAGATTCAGAAGAAGAAGTAGTTTTATTAGATAGTATCGAAAATAAAAAAGGAAACTTCCGTATCTTCAACTCATTCTTGTCTGAATACGGAGTATTAGGATTTGATTATGGTTATGCTTTGGCTAATCCAAATGCTTTAACAATCTGGGAAGCACAATTTGGAGATTTCTCTAATGGAGCTCAAATTATGATTGACCAGTACATCTCTTGTGGAGAAGACAAATGGAACAATCAAAACGGATTAGTGATGTTATTGCCACACGGTTACGAAGGTCAAGGTGCTGAGCACTCTTCGGCACGTATGGAGCGTTACTTGCAATTATGTGCACGTCACAATATGTACGTGGCTGATTGTACAACGCCAGCTAACTTCTTCCACTTGTTGAGAAGGCAAATGAAAACAAATTTCCGTAAGCCATTAGTCGTTTTTTCTCCAAAAAGTTTGTTGCGTGATCCAAGATGTGTTTCAACAGTTGATGAATTAGCAAATGGTCAATTCCAGGAAACAATAGACGATAATACAGTAGATAAAAAGAAAGTAAAAACTTTAGTTTTTGTTACTGGTAAATTCTATTACGATATTGTTGCCGAAAGAGAAAATAACGGACGTAATGATGTAGCAGTAGTTCGTATTGAGCAATTGTTCCCATTACCAGTAGAACAATTAAAAGCCATTATCGCCAAATATCCAAACGCTGATGATTATGTTTGGGCACAAGAAGAGCCTAAAAACATGGGAGCTTACAGCTTTATGTTGATGAATTTTGATCTTGTAAAATGGAGATTAGCTTCTCTTAAAGCTTACTCAGCACCAGCTGCAGGAAGTTATACAAGAGCAAAACGCCGTCATGCTGATGCTATCAGAATGGTATTTGATAAAAATTTGTTTAGATAGTCATCGCACAAAATAACGATTCATACATTAAAAAATAAAATTCATAATTTAAAATATAAGGACATGATTTTAGAAATGAAAGTTCCATCACCAGGGGAATCTATTAAAGAAGTTGAAATCGCCACTTGGTTAGTAAAAGATGGGGATTATGTTGAAAAAGATCAAGCAATTGCTGAAGTAGATTCAGACAAAGCTACATTAGAATTACCAGCTGAAGCAAGTGGTATTATTACCCTAAAAGCAGAAGAAGGTGATGCAGTAGCAGTAGGAGCAGTAGTTTGTCATATTGACACTGCAGCAGCTAAACCATCAGGTTCTGCACCAGAAGCACCAGCAGCGGAAGCGCCTGCAGCAGCTCCAGCTCCAGTTGCTGAAGCACCAAAAGCAGCACCTGCACCAGCGGCTCCTGCAGCACCAGCAGCTACTTATGCAACTGGAACTCCATCTCCGGCAGCTAAAAAAATATTAGATGAAAAAAACATCGCTCCGGCAACTGTATCAGGAACTGGAAAAGGTGGAAGAATAACTAAAGATGATGCAGTAAAAGCTGTTCCATCAATGGGAACTCCTACAGGTGGAAGCCGTGGAGTAGAGCGTACTAAATTATCTATGTTACGTCGTAAAGTAGCTGAAAGATTAGTAGCTGCTAAAAATGAAACAGCCATGTTAACTACTTTTAATGAAGTAAACATGACGCCAATTAATACTTTACGTAATGAATACAAAGACGCATTCAAAGCAAAACACGGTGGTGTAGGTTTAGGATACATGTCATTCTTTACAAAAGCAGTTACAAGAGCTTTAGAATTGTTCCCTGATGTAAACTCTATGATGGACGGTGATCACAAAATTGCTTATGATTTTGCTGATATCTCTATTGCAGTTTCTGGACCAAAAGGACTAATGGTTCCTGTAGTTCGTAATGCTGAAAACTTAACTTTCCGTGGAATTGAAGCTGAAATCAAAAGATTAGCTATCAAAGCACGTGATGGTCAAATTACTGTTGATGATATGACAGGTGGTACTTTTACAATCACTAATGGTGGTGTATTTGGTTCTATGTTGTCTACTCCAATTATCAACCCTCCTCAATCAGGAATTTTAGGAATGCACAACATTATTGAGCGTCCAATTGCTGTAAACGGTAAGGTTGAAATTCACCCAATGATGTATGTGGCTTTATCTTATGACCACAGAATTATCGATGGTCGTGAGTCTGTTGGTTTCTTAGTTGCTGTTAAGGAAGCTTTAGAAAACCCAGTAGAATTGCTTTGCGGTGGAAACCCTAAAAAAGCATTTGAATTGTAGTAAATACAAATTCCAATATATAAAATCCCAAATTCCAATTTATGGAGTTTGGGATTTTCTTTTTATATTCGAAAAATAAATAGAAGATTATGAAAACCAAATTGTTATTACTCGCTGTTGTTTTGGGCTTAGGATCTGTTTTTGCAAATCCGCCAGCTAAAAAACGAATTTTAGTATACACTAAGAATGGAAAAGGCTATGTACATAAAAATATTGCTTCCAGTGTAGAAGCCTGGAAGAAAATCGGTGAGGCTAATAAACTAATTGTTGATGTTTCCGATGATCCGGCAGTAATGAATACCGAAAATCTAGCCAAATATAGTTGTTTGGTTTTTTCGAATACCTGTAATGATATTTTTGATACCGAACAGCAAAAGCAAGCTCTTGTGGATTATATTCATGCTGGTGGTGCTTTTGTAGGGATTCATAGTGCGTCTGATTCTGAGAAATCCTGGCCATGGTTTGCAGCAATGGTAGGTGGAAGATTTAAAAGACATCCTGCTTTTCAGTCTTTCGAAATAAAAGTGATTGATAAAAATCATCCTTCTACTTCGATGTTAGGGGAAACATGGACAAAAGAAGATGAGTGTTATTATATGAATGAATTCAATCCGAATATTCAGGTACTTTTGGCCGCCGATATGCGAACGGTCAAAGACAAAGAAAAAGAGGCCTATCCAGGACGTACTTTTGGAGATTACTTACCATTGGCATGGCATCATGAATTTGAAGGCGGTAGAGTGTTTTATACCGCTTTAGGACATGATAGTAAAGATTATGTTGCCCCAGTCTTTATTCAGCATCTTGAAGGCGGGCTTTTATGGGCTTTAGGCGAAAACCAAAAAGTGTCCCATTCGAAGAAAAAAACTAAAAAATAATAGTATAAAAGCCTTCTTTGAGTGTAAAAAAAAGAAGGCTTTGTTATTTAATTTTGATTGAATGTTACCCAATCAAACCAAGCATAATTTTGTTGGTACGGAATGTGATCTCCCGCGAAACTCAGGTTTTCGACACTACATAAAATTTTAAATTTCGTTCTTGGACCATAATTAAGAACAGCCGAAGTAAAAGTTGTGTTGTCAATTTTCCAGGTAGCCACATATTTTTTCTTATCGTTTAGTGTTAGTTCAAGGGTTAGGTTATACCAATTTTCTCTTTTGAGTTTACTTTGAAAAGAATATTCTGGATTTCCTTGTGAAGTCATATAAACAATTAGTTCATCTGATGTAACATTTAATTTTTTACGATCCGCTTGATTGCCATAAGCTATTTCAAAATCAAGTTCGTGATGATCATTATGATATAAAAAAGCTGCAATACAACTCATATCTCCTTCGCCCATAGCAGGTGCATAAACTCTCCAGGTATAGCTTCCTGTAGAAAACGAAGCGGTTGATTTTATTTTGACTCTTTCCCAGCTATCCGGATTAGTAAAAATATGGAGCTTTCCATCTTTAATTGAATAATTAGGTTCGCCAGCCTGAGTAGCATCTTTCCACCCATTCAAGTCGTTGAAATCCCAGGTTTTTGATTTACTAGTTTTCAAAGAATCTTTTTTTGAGGTTACTGAGGGATTTTTTTTGATTAAAGCTTGACCAGAACAAGAAGACAAAAGTAGAGATAGAGCAAAACAACTTGCTTTAAGATAGTTTTTTGTCATTTTTTTTGTTCCGTTTTGATTCTAGTAAATATAGATAATTATTGTAGTAATCTATTATAGCTCTGCCTTTTAATAAAACATCGGCGCCAATAATGCCATCAACTGGTTTTGATTTGTAGGCAATCAAAGCTTCATTAACATGAGATAAATCAAAAATAACCAAATCAAATTCATGATTTTTCCAGGAACCTAATTGTAGTTTATTTTCGGAAGCCGTTTGGGTTAACATTCCTGTGCCTCCAGCGCCCGATGCTTTAGTCTTCGAATCTTCGGCGTTTAAATTAAATAATGCAATATGTTCAAAACCTACACAACTATTAGAAGCGCCAGTATCTAAAATAAAATTCCCCTGAACACCATTAATCTTTGCTTTTATTAGTAAATGCTGGGTTTTAGTAATCTTAAATTTTACTTTTTTATATTGTTCCTTTTTCAGGATTTCGTGTAAGTTTTTCATTTTCTAAATCGGATAAAAAGCCAAATTAACATAATTGTGGATACAATCCCCAATATAATAAAAGTATAATTGGTTTTTTCATTGGTTTCAACAGCTCCATAATACACAAAAGCACTCCAGTAATAAGGAGATTTTTTAGCATTAGAAACATTCGGATTGTTTAAGAAATCACGTTTGGCATTGGCATTTGCTTCGAGATAAGATTGACCGTTTTTGATGTTTTGGTAAAAAGAATCCATAAAAATCGAAGTGGTAAAATCATTGACTTTCCATAAAGAAAACAATAAGTTTTGCGCTCCTGCAAATTGAAATCCGCGGGCAATGCTCATGGCGCCTTCAGATTTATAGAGTTTACCAATTCCCGTTTCGCAGGCACTTAAAACTACCAAATCAGGGTTGATGTTTAAATGATACAATTCGGAATACAGGATTTCCTGATCGTAAAATTTTATGCTTGCAGGAGTAATTATATCACCAGCATCAGCATGAGTGGACAGATGTAAGATGGAATAATTAGTAGCGTTTCTTGTGAAATTTGGGTAAGTGGCATTGGAATTTTCTAAATATTTTCCTTTGAAATTTTTTTGAATCGAATGTAACTCGTCTTTTGAATAAGTTAGTGTGTAAGGTGTGTTTTCGAAAACTGGAAAAATTCCCAAAACAGTTTTTTCTTGTTTTGAAGAAGGTTTTGTATTAAGATAAAAACTCGCTGAATTCTGATATCCAATGTTGTAATCATTCAACAGATAATGCATTTGAGCAAAATTGGTAGTGTTAGATTCTTTGGTGATTAAAGTTTCAAAAGGAAGGAAGTTTAATATTCCGTCAGGAATTATTATCCAGTTCTTGTAGTTTGTGTTTTTTGGTAGCTGCAACACATCATATGCGACTTTTCCATAATGATTAAAGTCTTTGATGTTGTCAGTTATGGAATTTGGATTGTTGAAATAGTCGATGAATTGGACTATTTTTGGAATAGCTATATCAGTTATATTTATTTTGTTTAGGTTTATTTTATTGTTGCCAATAATAAAGTAATATAGATTTTCAGAACCCATAAAATACTCAATCATAATCGCTTTTTCTTTCTCTAATTTTGAGAACAATGCATTGATAGTTATAGTTTCTTTTTTAGAAACAGTATTTTTAGAACGTATTTTTTTCAGCGAAAGCATCAATTCATTTTGTTTTTGGATGGCTTTATTAATTTTTTCAATGTTGGCCAAATCACCTTTTTGTTGTTCTTTCAAGATAATGTTACTCCAGCTTTGCAGTTGTTCGATGTAGCGTTTTTCTTTTTGAGGAATATTCTTCTTATGGAATAAATAATTTTTCAAAACTCCAGATTTGCTTTGTTCAGCCAATTGAAAAGCCGTTTCAATATAAATTTGCTTCTGTTCTTTTTGATATAAAGCGGCATAGATGGTAATGCATTTTTCAGTACGATTGCGAACACGATTTTGATTGACGATTTTTGAGTTTTCATAAACAATTAAGTCAGCTAACAATTCTTCAATATGAGAAGCCAAGCGATAAGCTTGTAATGCTTTTTTAGGCTGGTTTTGTTTCGAATAAATTTCGGCTTGTAAATCCAATACGTCTAGTAAGCTAGTCTCAGTGTATAAAGAATTTTGTTCAGGCAAGCTGTTTTTATTGTTGGAATAATTCGGAATTAAAAGTTTAAAGACAGATTTAATAACGGTGGTTGATTCATTTAATTTTTGCTGTTGAAACAATAAAGAAGCTTCTTCGTATTTGAATTGGGCTATTTTTCGAGGCGAAAGATTTGGGGTTGCGTAGAAATAGCTTTTGGCTTTTTCAAAATAAGAATTAGCCAGTTTAAATTTTTGCCATTGTGCATTAAGGGTGGATAAATTACGGTAACTATTCGCTAATGTTTCCGTTTGATTTTTGTCCGATTGTAATAGTTTGATAGCGGTAAGATAAGAACTCTCTAGCTTATCAAAGATGTTTGGAATAATTTTTACAATTCCATCTCTTTTATTGTAGCTCAGTACGTAACTATTTCCCAGATTATTCCATAAAATCCCTTTTTGAGTTTTGGATAATTTCTCTGATTTAATGGTTTTTTCCAGTAAATCGATAGCTAAATCAATCTTGCCTGAGTTTTGATACACATTCGATAAATTGAGTATTGCGGCTATTTTTTTTTCCGAGGCTTCGGGATGATTTTTTTCCTGGTTGGCAATATAATAATATTGTTTGATGGTGTTTTCGGCATTATCGTAATCGCCTAGAATCGTGTATAGATTTCCTAAAGGTTTCAGGCAATATTCTACAATGTCATAATTTTTGAGCTGGTATTTTTGATAGATTTTCCAGGCTTTTTCATAACTGGAAATTGCTTGCTGAACTTGGTTGAATTGGTTTTCATAATAGGCTTTGTTGCAATTTAAAATAACAATTGCCAGCAGTTCGTTTTTAGTTTTCGGCGTTGGGTTTTTCCAGAATGCGTGTTCGGTATTATTGAGGTTGTTTAGATTTTCTGCTGTTGGACGCGCTACAAAAGTATCTACTGCATTATAGATTTTATCTTCTTGGTTAAGTGGCTTTTGCCCGAAAATTATCAGGGAAGAAAAGAGAAAAAGATAGAAAAAAAGTCTTTTCATAAAGTGCTGTTTCACAAAGATAAACAAAGTATTTCACGGAGATTCACGAAGAAATTATTAAAAATTCGCCTTTTTAGTAATACGTTTGTGAGATTAGCCCACAGATTTGAACCGATGTTACCGATTTTTACAGATAAAAAAAATCTGTTTCAATCCGTTTTATCCGTATAATCTGTGTGACATAAAACTAAAACTTCCATATTCCATACACTTGGAAATAATTAAAATTTTCTTTGAAATTCATCACATAACGTGCTCCTAAACTTGGACCAATACGGGCGAAACCTAGTGTTACATCAAACAGTAAACCTGTTTTTAAATTGGTGAAGGTTTTGCTATTAGAGATACTATTTTCTTCAGTTTTAAGAATTGGGGAGTCTGGTTTTTCTGATTCGAAATATTCAATTCTTGTGTGTTGTTCTTGTTTTTCAGAAGCATTAATGTTGGCTTGCACTCCAGCTCCAATTCCGATGAAATTGTTGATGTTGTAACGAAGCAGTAATGGAACTTCGTTATTGAAATTAGAATAACTCTGCGTTGTAGTAGTGCGTGTAGGTTGGCGAACTCCATTGGCTGTAGTTGTAAATTCAGTAGTAATTGTTGTGGAAGAATTGAAATCATGAATACTATTGATTAATTCCGCTTGCCAATACAAACGATAGGATTTGTATGGAGAAATGGTGGCTCCCACAAAATAACTTCGAGATTTGTCTAAATTAGGGTAGTAATTATAACCGGCTTTGGCGCCAATAGAAATTCCAGGAAGAAATCGGGTAGTGGCGTAATTGGTAATAATGGGTTCGTTTTTGTCGAAAATAATAGCGGTTCGGCTTCGGGTGTTGACTTTGTGAAAGTCCTTGTTGAACTTCATGGAGTATTTTACAAAACCTTTGGTGCTATCTTTTTCTTTTACATTTTTCTGTTCGCTTCCTGGTAAATAAATGTTTTTGAAGGTAAAGAAGATTTGGTTTTGCTTAATTATCGTATCTAAGCAGCTGGTGATTGGGATTTCGTTTTTTGGACAAATAGGACACTCAGGATACATGCCTTCAATTTTAAATGTTTTTTTGTCAAACATATCCGGAATATCAGTTTCAAGACGAATCATTCTAGCCGGACCTTCGCCGTTGTTTTGAAAACGGGTTTTGAAATTGACTCTTTTAAAACGAACGAATCGATAATTCATAAAACTTCCGTTAGATCCCATTTTGTTAGGATCATGAGAAGTTACAATTTCCATTTCCAGATTTTTTACTTTATGGTTTTTATAACTCCTGTTTGGAACATAAATCCCGCGCATGGTGATGGTGGCGCTGGTATCTTTTAGCATTTCGGGAGTAGTTTTGAAAGTATAAAAAACATTTCGTGTTTCCTGCGGATTAGCTTCGTCAAATTCTAAGATAGAAACGTTTTTGAAGGTTTTATGTGCCTCGGCTAATGTGGCGTCTAAATCTTCTTCAGTAGTGGTATTGTCGATTTTTTTTATTGGAAAGTAAGGATTGGCTGAAGCCAGATAAGAAGAGGATCGATCGATTTCGTTAACGGAAACGATGGTGTTCTCTTTTATTTCTCTTTCACCAGCATAGGTGCGAAAATCAGCTAATTCAAAGTTATTGTCTTTAAATTGCGTTTCGTTGTAGAAAAGATAGATTTTGCCATTTGCAACATAGTTTTCCAGGTTTTGATAACTCAGGATTACTTCCATTTCCTGATCGGGAATGGGGTCGCAGTTTTTTTGAAGGACAAAGCCATTTTGGTCAGCAACTGATGCGATTTCGTCAAAGGTTTTATTTGAGACCTCATTAATAACTACTTTTTTCGGTCGCGTAGCGGGTGGTTTTCCGTTGTCGTAATTATTAGTAACAGCTAATCTAGCGGTGTAAGTTCCTTTGTTTTTGTAGGTATGTTTGGGCTCAGCAGCTTTACTGTAATTTCCATCACCTAATTCCCAGAGATAAGAAAAGCTTGGTTTTGGTGCGCCAGCAATAGGAATTAATGGTGGTGTTTCTGGTTTGTATGAAACCGTGTTGCCATTTTGACTGTAGTTTATTGAGGCTCTTCGGGTAACGGTATCTTTTACTTTTTTTTGGGAAAAAGAGATAAGAGAAAACAGAATAAAGAAAATAGATAGAAGTGGTCTCATAATCAAATCTGGTTTTTAGCCCTGATGGTAGCGGCATCCTTTTATGGCTTTCTTTAAGACATAAAAGATAGAGCGGACAGCAGGATTGGCTTCTGAAAATTATCTGAAATAATTTAAAACAGGATTAAATGTAAAAAAAAGTGATGAGCAAATCACCACTTTTTTTTAAAATTTATTTTTGTAAGTTACTGAATAGCATTGATTGCAGCTACTAATTGGGCTTCGGTTCCTACTGTGGTTTCTGCTAATGTGAATGTGAAAATATCGTTAGCCTGAATAGTGACAGCTTTGATGGCGTATCTCCAGTTTCCATTGTCTTCGGTTGCAAAAATAATGTGACAAGCAAGACCTACTGGAATTTGACCGTAATGTTCGCTAAATAAACCTTGGGCAGTGTAAGTATCCAGTTTGGCAAGTGCATTATTTCCTTCGCCGTCATAAGATAAATAAATGGCGCTGTTTGTGTTGTCATAACCTTCGGGAGCATCAACAAGAATGGTGGTTTTAGGTCTTGGATCGCTGTAGAATTTATCGACATTTGTCCAGCCAAAGTTTCCAAAACTTACATAATAATTGTTTCCTTCGGCTTGTACACCGCCTTTTCCACCATTGCCATCGGCTTTACGAGCATCTTCCCAAGCCAGGTTTCCTTCGTTGTCGATAATTCCTTTCCATAAAGTCATGGCGTTATCCACTCCGTCAGTAAGTGCCGCGGGAACTTGTAAAGTAATGTTGCAAGTGGTTGCTAATTCTTTGCCGTTTTGAGTAGCTTTGATAAAAAATTCACCTCCTGAAATTAGTAAATTTCGTTTTCCGTCAGGCATAATTCCCATGGTTGGTTTGTTAGTTACTAACATGTTTCCTTTGTTGAAAATCTCAACATATTCAATTTTTACATCGCCAGTTACAGGATTTCCGTCTTTAGTTAAGCAGTTTCCGTTGATAGTAATTTTTACGCCTTTATCAGAAGTTAATACTTTGGTGCCATCCTGAGCTTTGATGGTAAATTCCTGAGTTATTTTGTCTAAGGCTGCTTGTCTAACATTTGCGAATTCGGCAGCTGTTGCTGGCATTTGATTGTTGTTGTTTTCTTCGCCACAGCTTACTAATGAAATTGCTGCTAAAAATAAAAGTCCGATAGTTTTAATTGTTCTCATGATTTCTTGATTTTAATAATTGTTTAAAATGATTTTCGTTGTTTGTATTGGTATATCCATTTTGGTTTCGAATTGTTACCCTTCAATCTGAATTTATTTCAGATTCTTTTCGTTTTTTTAATTCAGTACACACTTTTCTTCAAAAACATTTCCGTCTTCATCAATGGCAATAAGGATTTCTTTTTTGGGAATGTGTGTCAGTAATAAGTAAATCCAGACTACAGACCAAATTCCGATTGTGATACAAGAAAGTTGAAGATGCAAAGCATGATTGATGCTTTTTTGTTCTTTTATCAAAACCACATAAGGTAATTTTTCGTTGTACTCAGTGATTTTAAAACCGGCCTGAATTTTATTTGAAAGTTTTCTAGAAAAACGATCAATGGTCTTGGGAGTGGATGATTGGTTATTTTTCATGGTTGCTGATTTTTAAAAATTAAAGCTTCAGTTGTATATCTACTTGATTCTATAATTGTTACCCATTAAATCCGTTTTTATTTCAGATTCTTTTTTTTACATTAGCAATTAAATTTTTTTCCTATGTCAAAAAACACGGTGCATGCTGACCAGTATTATATAGAAGGATTAGCGAATAATAATTCGGCTATAATCCAGTCTATTTATAAAAAGTTTGTACCAAAAGTGGTTTCTTATATTAGGAATAATTCAGGCGATGAAGATCAGGCTCATGATGTAGTTCAGGAAATTATGATTTTGTTGTTCAACCAGTCCAAAGCACAGCAGTTGCAATTAACTTGTCCTTTTGATGCTTACTTTTTTTTGTTATGCAAAAGAAAATGGCTGAACGAACTCAAAAAATCTTCTAATAAAGGGGTAACAATTCAGGATGATTTGAAATCTACTAATGAACCTACAGAAGAGATGGTAGCGCAAACAGAAATATTTGAAGAGAAACAACAGCTTTTTGATATGATGTTTCAAAAATTAGGCTATAAATGTCAGGAAGTTTTAAAGTTGAGTTTTACTTTAAAATCAATGGAAGAAGTAGCCGAGAAACTCAATGTAACCTATGGTTATGTTAGAAAGAAAAAATCATTGTGTACAGCCCAGCTAACACAATGGATTCATGAAAATAGTCGTTTTAAATCATTAAAAAATTAAGGAGCCATGAACGAAGAAAAATATACATTATTTGATCAATACTTTCGAGGAGAATTGACAGATGAAGCCCGATTGGACTTAGAAAAACAACTTGCTGAAGATCATGAGTTGGCTTCAGAATTTGAATCATTCAAAGGAGTTCAGTTACAATTAGAAACTAAATTTGGTTTTGAAGCCGATAAGATAGCCTTTGAAGAGAATGTAAAAGTTATTTCGGATCAACATTTTAAAAGAGATCCATCTAAGGTGGTTTCTTTAAAATGGCTGACTTATTTGGTGGCTGCTTCGGTGGTGCTTTTAATTGGGTTATTTATTTTTAATCCAGATTCGAAACCTGATTTTAATGAATACAATCAATACGAGAATGCGTATTTGACTGAAAGAGGAGAAGGAATTGACAATTTAAAGCAAGCTGAAATTGCTTTTAATGCCAAGAATTACAAAGCTGCAATTCCCCTTTTTGAAGTTATTTTGAAAGAAAATAAAACGGCAGAGATTCAGTATTTTTATGGCGTTTCTTTATTAGAAACGAACCAAATCAAACAAGCTGAATCGGTTTTTAATGAAATAAAATCAGGGAATTCAATTTATAAAGATAAAGCGATTTGGAGTTTGGCTTTAGCCAAATTAAAGCAAAAAGATTATAAAGCTACTAAAGAAATTTTGTTGAACATTCCGTCTGATTATGAAGATTACGATAAGGTTCAGGAATTGCTGGATAAATTAGATTAAGTATTATTTCGAAGAAATAAAAAGTTTTTCGTAGAGCCACACAAAGATTTATTAGTTTTTGTGTGGCTTTTACTTTTCTTAATTTAATCAGTGGAGATTTGTTTAAGCTGTATGTTAATTAAGGGTTATATCTCAGAGATTCGCAAAGAGTTTTCACGGAGATTCGCAAAGATTATGTTATTTCTTTGTGCTACTTTGTGTTCCCTTTGTGAATCTTTGTTTAATAGTTTAATTTTACACACTTAAATTTTAGACTTGGAAACAAAACCCATAATTACCGATACCCACACGCATTTATACAGCGAAGATTTTAATGAAGATAGAGAGGAAATGATGCAACGCGCCTTTGCGGCTGGTGTGACTCGGTTTTTTATTCCAGCTATCGATTCGGCTTATACCGCCGCCATGTATGATTTAGAAGAAAAATATCCTGATTATGTTTTTTTAATGACTGGTGTACACCCAACGCATGTTAAGGATAATTATTTGGACGAATTGCAGTTTGTTGAAAATGAATTGCAGAAAAGAAAATTCTATGCTATTGGCGAAATTGGAGTCGATTTATACTGGGACAAAACTCATTTGAAAGAGCAGCAATTGGCTTTTAAAAGACAAATCCAACTGGCAAAACAATACAAATTGCCTATTGTGATTCATTGTCGAGAAGCCTTTGACGAAGTCTTTGCAATTTTAGAAGAAGAAAAATCGGCTGATTTATTTGGGATTTTTCATTGTTTTTCGGGTACTTATGAGCAAGCTTTGCAGGCTTTGTCTTATAATATGAAATTGGGAATTGGCGGTGTAGTGACTTTTAAAAATGGAAAAATCGATCAGTTTTTGAATCAAATTGATATAAAACATATTGTTTTAGAAACGGATGCTCCTTATCTTGCTCCGGTTCCTTTTAGAGGAAAAAGAAACGAAAGTAGTTATCTTGTAAATGTAATTGATAAGCTATCACAGATTTACGGTATTTCAGGAGATGAAATAGCCAGAATAACGACTGAAAATTCCAAAGCAATTTTTGGGATTTAAAGTAGAATTCGCTAAAATTTAATATTTTTTTTGTTCATTTGTTTTTCTAATAGTACCAAAATGCAAAAGTTTGACGAGATTCGGCCTTATTATGATTCCGAAATAAATAAAGCAATAAAAAAAGTGATTAATCATCCAATGTTAAAGTCATTGATGAATTTTTCTTTTCCTGGTGTTGCTGATGAAGTTTGGAAAGAACAATTAATGAAAACGCATTCTATTCGTGATTTCCAATGTAATTTTATATACCAATCGGTTCAAAAAGTATTAGAAAAAAGTTCTGAAGGATTAATGACCGCTGGTTTTGAACATTTAGAAGCTCATACTCCTTATTTGTTTATCTCTAATCATCGTGATATCCTTTTGGATACTACCTTGCTTAACGCTACCTTGTTTGAACACGATTTAGTGATGACAGCTTCGGCTATTGGAGATAATTTGGTAAAACAACCTTTCTTGAATGTTTTGGCAAAGTTGAATCGAAATTTCCTTGTTCAACGTGGTTTGTCGCCAAGAGAGATGTTGCAGAGTTCTAAAACCTTATCAGAATATATCAGTCAGTTGTTGCAACATGAAAATCGTTCGGTTTGGATTGCACAACGTGAAGGAAGAACTAAAGATGGAAATGATGCGACTAATCCAGGTGTTTTAAAAATGCTGGGAATGGCTTCCGATGAAGCTAATTTGATGGATTATTTCAAAAAAATCAAGATTGTTCCTGTTTCTATTTCGTACGAATATGATCCTACTGATGCTTTAAAAATGCCTCAATTATTGGCGGAAGCTAATAATGAAGTCTATGTAAAAGAGGAAAACGAGGATTTTATGACCATTTTGAGTGGTGCTTTGGGACCTAAAAAACGTATTTTCATACATATCGGGAAAGTTTTAGATACTGAAATTGATGTTATAAAAGCTGAAAACGATAATGTAAATAAGCAAATTCAAGCTTTGGCTCAGGCTATAGACGATTCGATTTTGAAAAGTTATAAACTTTGGCCAACGAATTATATTGCTTACGATATTTTACATAAAACCGATAAATATTCACATTTATACACCGAAAACGAAAAAGCAGTTTTTGAACGTAGATTAGAAAAGCGAATTGACGCAGAAAATCCTATTGCACTTCAGGGAATTTTGGCAATGTATGCCAATCCGGTGGTCAATAAATTGAAATATGCTCATGAACTCAAGGACTAAAATTCTTTTAATTTACACTGGAGGAACCATTGGAATGCACAGGGATTTTACTACCGGAGCATTAAAAGCGTTCAACTTTAGTAAATTATTACAAAGAATTCCTGAGTTGAAACAATTGGATTGTGAGATTGAAACTATTTCGTTTCAGAATCCAATTGATTCTTCCAATATGAATCCTTCTCATTGGGCAGAAATTGCTGCCATGATTCAGTCCAATTACGCTGCATTTGATGGTTTTGTTGTGCTTCATGGCTCAGATACGATGTCATACACGGCTTCGGCTTTGAGTTTTATGCTCGAAAATTTGTCCAAACCAGTCATTTTAACGGGATCACAATTGCCTATTGGTGATTTACGTACAGATGCCAAAGAAAACCTCATTACGGCTATCCAAATAGCTTCTTTGCAAGAAAATAATAAAGCGGTTATTACTGAAGTTTGTCTTTATTTTGAATACAAATTGTATCGTGGTAATCGTACCACTAAAATCAATGCAGAACATTTTAATGCTTTTGCTTCGCCAAATTATCCAGCATTAGTCGAATCGGGAGTGTATTTGAATCCCAGACCAGAATTGTTTTTATCCAGAGAGGATCATAAAGAATTAATTGTTCATCAATTATTGGATACTAATGTAATTATCATAAAAATGTTCCCTGGAATTTCTGAAAGTATTTTTAAGGCAATTCTTGAAATTCCAGACCTAAAAGGAATTGTTTTAGAAACGTATGGTTCAGGAAATGCAATTACCGAAGATTGGTTTATTGACGCATTAACTCAAGCAATCTACCGTGGTTTACCAATTATTAATGTCACCCAATGTACAAGCGGGAGTGTCAACATGGGACAATATGAAACCAGTTCAGCATTGAAGCAAATAGGTGTAATTTCCGGAAAAGATATGACTACCGAAGCTGCAATTACTAAATTAATGTTTTTGTTGAGTCAAAATATTTCTGCTAAAGATTTTCAGGCTGTTTTTGAAACTTCATTAAGAGGAGAAATGTCTTTGTAGGTAGTTTACATTAATTTTTGTAATAAACGGGACAGCTGTCTAATTCTTCTGTAATGCTGTGTTTTTTATAAAACAAATAAATGAATACAGAAATCAAACAAATTACCCCCTGGACAGCAACTGTTGTACGAGTTCCAATAGAATGCGATATGTAACCAATTAACAAGCTTCCTACAGGAATCATTCCCTGATATGCCATCATATAATAACTAATAATACGGGAACGCATTGAAGAGCTACTATTGGTTTGGATATAAATATTTATAGATGAGGTTTGCGCCATCATTCCCACACCACTTAATCCCATACAAATAAGAGCGGGTAATAAACTATTTGAAAACGATAAAACAATAATACTACTGCCCAATAAAAAACTAGCGATTATCATAATTTTATTCATGTTTTCGGCTGATTTTAAATTGGCTAAATACAATGCCGATACAATAGAACCAATTCCGGCAGCGCTTTCAAACCAACTGAAAGTTTGAGCATTTCCGCTAAAAATATCTTTTGCAAAAACAGGCATTAAAGTATTGAAAGAAATTACAAACAAGCTGCTACACATTAACATCAAAAGCATTTTTGCCATTTCAGTTTCTTTTTTGACATAATCTAAACCTTCAATAAAATCATCGTACATTTTTAATTTTTCAGTTGCTTTAACGTGTGGTGTGATTTTCATTAACAACAACGAAATTAAAACCGGAATATAGCTTAAGAAGTTTCCAATAAAACAGATGTCTTCTCCATAATTGTGCAAGATAATTCCAGCCAAAGCCGGGCCTGCAATTCGGGCAAAATTAGTTAAGGTTGAGTTTAACGCAACTGCATTTGGCAAGTCTTCTTTATTGTCAACAATGTCAATCATCATTGTCTGTCTGCAAGTCATATCAAACGAATTTATAATTCCCTGAATAAGACTTAGGATTAGAATAAAGTTGATGTCGTATATTTTTAAGTAAATCAACAAAGCCAAAGCCCCAGCCTGAAGCATGGCTAAGGATTGTAGTAAAATCATCGATTTGTGTCGGTCGTAGCGTCCTATAATACTTCCAGCTAAAGGAGCCAGAAATAATGATGGGATCATACTTAAAAAAGTAGCTAATCCAAGTAAAAAAACCGAACCAGTAACGCTGTAAACCATCCAACTTACAGCTGTTTTTTGAAGCCATGTTCCAACAACTGAAACAGATTGTCCGTAAAAGAATAGTTTGAAGTTTCTAGATTTTAAGGCTTTAAACATGATGCTTATTATTTTTTTACAAAGTTCGGGATTATGATTTCATTAGAAAAATTAATAATTTTACTTATAATAAGTATTTAAACTTATCAATATGGAAATTTATCAATTAGAATATTTTATAAAAACAGCTGAGGTTTTGCATTTTACCAAAGCTGCCGAATTGTGTTTTGTAACGCAATCCGGATTATCTCAACAAATAAAAAAATTAGAAGAAGAACTCGGAATGCCTTTGTTTATTAGGATTGGTAAAAAAGTCCAACTCACCGAAGCAGGTTCTGTTTTCCTAATTCATGCCAAACAGATTATCGAAAATGTACAAAGTGGGAAACAGGCTATTGACGATTTGAATCAAATGATTGGTGGAGAATTGCGAATAGGTGTGACTTATATTTTTGGGCTTTTGGTTTTGCCAGTGGTCAATTTATTTGCCAAAAGATATCCAAATTTGAGAATTGTGGTCGAATATGGTTCAACGGAACCATTGGAACAGAAATTAGTAAATAATGAATTGGATTTGGTTTTAGTAATTTCCTCCAAAGAAATAAAGAAAACCATCCAGAAAGTCCCCTTGTTCACTTCTGATTTGGTCATGGCCGTTTCAAAAAACCATACTTTGGCCGTTTTAGATAAGATTTCCTTTAAAAAAATAGAAGATTATCCGCTTGTTTTGCCTGTAACGGGATTTAGTTCGCGAGAATTTCTGGATGAACTGTTTATTAAGAATCACATGAAACCAAAAGTTTCCATCGAATTAAATGCAGTTCATGCACTTTTACAATTGGTGGAAGAAAGTGATTGGGTGACAATTGTAACCGAAAAAGCCTTAAAAGGCTGGGATAATTTAAAAGCAATAAGACTAACAGGAGTTCCCACGCAAAGAGATTCGTTCATGTTGACCATAGAAGGAGCATACCAGAAAAAAGCAGTAAAACTGTTTATGGAAGAATTTAGAAAAAGTATGTAAAGGAATATTGGATTTTGTTTTTGTAACTCAGTTTTTTTTGTGTTATTTGCAAACCAAAATAGAGAGGTGTCCGAGTGGTTGAAGGAGCTAGCCTGGAAAGCTAGTATGTGGGTAACTGCATCGAGGGTTCGAATCCCTTCCTCTCTGCTAAATTAAAAGGTATCAAAACCTCGAAAACCATAGTGTTTTCGAGGTTTTTTGTTTTATGTCTTATCTTGAAAAGAAAGCATGACCTAAATCACCATCAAATTACAACCACGAATATCCGAATTGTCAAAACGACCTAATACTTCAAAAGAATTATTAGAATATTTTTTACCCAAATCTTGTGTGGCAATAAAAGAACAAGAATTAATGTTAGCCAAATCAATTACGTTGATTCCGCCTGTTTTCCCCTGTGGAATATAAGTCAAGGCATCTTCGGTGTCACGAATGAGAATTTGCATCCAGGAAGGGCATTCAAATACGCCATTTCCCAACGAATAGGCTTGCGAAAGTAATTCGGTCATTCCATATTCAGAATGAATTGCCGAAACGCCAAAACCGTTGCTCAACTGCTCGTGTAATTCTTCGCGAATCATTTCTTTGCGTTTGCCTTTCATACCGCCAGTTTCCATAATAATGGTGTTTTGGAGCTGGAATTTTTCTTTTTCGATTAAATCGAGTAGGGCATAGGTAACGCCAATTAAAATAACGTTTTGTCCAGCATTTTCTAATTCGATTAATTTTTTAATCAAATCTTCATGATTGTGAAGGTAAAAACCACTTTCTGGATGGTTAGAAAGTTTGATTAAATCTTCAACCATGTAAATTAACGAAGAACCATCTCTTTCTAGATAGGATGGAAGTAAGGCTAAAACAACATAATTTTCTATGTTGCCGTAAAATTCAGAAAACCCTTTTCGGTAACTTTCTTCATAAAGCGTTACATCGGTTACAAGATGTTTGCTGGTAATCATACCTGTTGTTCCACTACTACTAAAAATAGTTTGAATAGGATCAGAATTTGAAACAACGGGATGACTTTTGAAAAACTGAATGGGTAAAAAAGGAACTTGCTGTATCTTTTTTACACGTTGTACATCTGTTTTTAAGAAGTCGCAAAATTCTCTATACACTAAATTGTTCTCATATTGAAAACGGAATACTTTTAAAGCTATTTTTTCAAATTGCTTTTGATTCGAAATAGTAAATATATCAGTAGCTGTAATCAAGAATTTTTTTGGCAAAGGTATAAATTAATGCTTTTTGTTGGGAATAAAAAAAGCTTCAATTTGAATATTGAAGCTTTTAAATCTATTTCAGAATTTGTATTTATCTTATAATCAATTTTCGGGTTGCCGAAGCATTATCTTCATTTATTTTAATGATGTATACACCTGGCATTAAGCTAGAAACATTCAGCTCCTTAGTAGTGAGGTGTGTTTGAAGTACTTTTTTTCCTAGAAGATCAAAAATAATGATTTCTTTATCACTGTCATTTTTAGTCGAAATGTTTACTATTCGACTACTGTTTACAGGATTAGGATATAAATTCAAACCCTCAATAACAGAAGGGTTGTTTGGGTTTACTTGCTGTTTAGTTGCCTGAGCGTTAATGCTCAAGGAACAGAGAAAAACCATTAAAATGAGACTATAAAAGTAGTTTTTTTTCATTAGCTTGATTTTGAATAGTAAAGATAAAGAAAATATTCCAAATAGTATGCCAAAAAAATGCCCTCCTAATTAAAGGAAGGCATTTTTATTATGATGTTATGTTTTTTGGTTTATTACAAACCTTTTGTCCATCCGTTAGCCCAAGTAGGAACTCCTGAACCATTTCCTGCTCCTGTAGCAGTTGTAGACTCAGTAAAAACTTTACTTACGTCAACAGTTGTTCCAGCAGTAGCACTTCCTTTTGATTTAACTGTTACGTTTTCGAATTTTACGTTAGTTGCTAATAAGCCAGTTCCAACAAATGCAATACTTTCGTCATGTTGTACATCAAAACCAGTTTTCCAGTCTTTTAAAACTACGTTGTCAAATTTACCTTTAGTTCCAAATCTTAATTTTAAAGCTTGAGATTCTGAACTTGTATCATTTGCTCCAGCTCCAATTAATGTAATATTTTTGATATTTGGGAAAGAAATTGGAGTAATTGAAAGGTTGTCACCGCTATTGTCTGCTTCGATACCTCTGTTACCAGCATTTGTTCTGATTCCATACCAATTTTCACCATTACCAATCCATCCTTCAGTCCAGTCAAATAAATCGTCGCCTACGACAGCTGCTTTGTTTGAAACAACTAAGTGTTTTGCATCTACAGTTCCACCAAACCACTCAAAACCGTCATCAGAGCTTTCATAAACCTGAACATAATCAATAGTTGTTCCTCTACCAACTCCAAATAAAGAAAGCCCGTTGAATTCTTTAGAAGAGCTGTAAGCAAAACCTGGGTATTCAATTCTTAAGTATTTGATAGAGCCAGAGTTATCGTTGTCTTCTTTTCCACCATATGTTAGAGCAGAAACCTCTGCACTAGCAGTAAGACCTTTGTTGATAGTTGCTTTACCACATACTACTAATCCTCCCCAAGCACCTGGTTTTTGAACTTCAGATGTCATAATTACTGGACTTGTAGCAGTTCCCTGAACATCAATTGATCCTCCCTGAGCAACTGCAATGTAGCGTACTTCTTCTATCTTATCTTCTGCTACTGCTGTAGCTTGGATGATAACGCCTGGTTTAATAGTTAATTTAGCAGAATTCTTAACGACTAATTTACCTGTAAGTTTGTAAGTTCCAGATTCTAAGATTACTTCTCCAGTATTGATTTCTCCTTGTAGATTGTCTCTAACTACTACGAAATCTGATTTTGGTTCATCGTTTTTGTTGTCATCGTTTGAGCAAGATGTTGTAAGTGTTACAAGCGATAAAGTTGCTAAGCCTAAAATTGTTGAAAGTGATTTTTTCATTACTTTTTTTATTAGTTATGTTTTATGCAAAGATTAAAACTTAAGTCTGAATGTATGTTAAGCCTTTGTGATGTGTTTGTTATTTGTGTTTTAAAGAAACATTAAGCTAATGCTAACTCAATGTTTCTTTAATGTTTCTTAGAATTGGTAGTTTATCCCAAGTCCAAAAGTGATTCCTCTTTTGTAGTTCATTACTAATACATCGCTGTTAGAATTTTCCTGAACTCTTTTAAATTCTGGATTCAATAAGTTTCTTGCTCCAAAATCAATCCCAAGACTTTTGTTAAGTCTAGTTTTAAAAACAAAATCTAAGGTTCCCATGGCTTTATCAACTAAATTTCCTTTTCCTAGATTTCCAATTGCATAAAGCTTGTCGGAATAGTGGTTGTAAGTTAATGTTGCTATAATTCCAGCATCCTTTTTCCAATTCTTAGCATACGATAAGTCTGCGTTTAAAATCAAGTCTGAAGCACCAGTAAATCCTGAATTAGTATCTGTTGAGTTGATGTTTAGCGTGCTTCTTGTTTCTTTTTGAACTTTTTCAGCGTCAATATCTTGGTTTGTTTTCATGTAAGAAGCGTTAAAACCAAAAGAAAGCTTGTTTGTTAACTCTTCATCAAAGTCAAAAATATTTTTTCTTGCTTCTAATTCCACTCCGTAAGCATAACCTGTGTCTCCAATATTTACCCAAGAAATATCATTTGAAGCTGAAGCGATAATAATTTCATTAATTGGGTCAAGTATATATTTTCCAAAAGCAGTAACTGAGAATAACTCGTCACTTTTTGGGAAAATTTCCCATTTTAAATCAAAGTTGTAGTTTTGAGATGGATATAAGTAAGGGTTACCTATTTTTGATTCCATTACATCTTCATAAACGAATAATGCACGTTCTTTAAATTGTGGTAAAGTATAAGTTTTACTAGCTGCTAAACGAAGATTTTGTTTCTCATTCAATTCATACTTTAGCACTAGATTTGGCAAAAATTCATTTCTGTCAAAAGTATTAATTCCTCCTCCAGCGTCAAATTGTGTTCTCCATTCTACTGTTTGTGCAATTTTTTCATATCTGAATCCTAAAACTGAGCTTAATTTATCTGTTAGCTTATATTCAAGGTTGGCAAATCCTGCGTGGATGTCCTGATCTCCACTATAAGTTTGTGGTGTCATTCCGGCAAAAGAACTTGTTGAGAATACACCGTTATTATAATTTTGTTGATTGAAAAAATCATCTAAACTATTAGGGTTAACTCTTTCTTGTAAACCTGCTTCAGTTACTTGGAAGTTAAACTGTATCGCTTCGAAATCACGTTTTTTAAATTTACCATTGTAACCAGCTATAATTCTACCTTTTGAATCTCCATTTTTTGGATCACCCAGTTTGTAAGTAAAAGCCATATTTGCGGCTATTTCATCTTCTTTTAGGTTTTGAAAATATCTTTGGTTGTCAGTAGTTGTTCTTTGGGCAATATTATAATAATTATTATCTCTGTAATGGAACAGCATATTTTGAGTTCTATCAGGCATATTACTTTCTACAGTGTTGTAAGAAGCTCCCCAGTTGAAATCTATTTTATCCGTTAGTTTATGGGTTCCTAATAATTGATTGATAAAAACTGAATTTTGAGTAAATGTTCCTCTTTGAACTTGTAAATCAGCATTGGCATTATCATAATCAGTATTGCTACCTACATAAATATCTCTGGTTTGCTCAGAAGAATTTACATATAATAAATTGTATCCAATTTTGTGATTCTTATTTAAACGATAATTGGCATTAAACATACCAGTGGTATTGGTGTTATAGGATGATTTTTCCTGAAAAAGAGATTTCTGGTCAACACCTTGAGAACTTACGGCTTTTGTTATTCCTTCTCTAAATTCATATCCATTACTAAAACTGGCAGTAGCAAAAAGGCTTAATTTTCCTTCTTCACCAATGTTGAAATTTTTTCCTGCTTTTAAGCTAAAGTTTCCAGCAAGTGGCGTTTCTTTTTTCGGGTTTAAACTGTTCTCAAAAGTAAATGCCGATAAAGGATTGTTAGGAACACCGTAAGAAACAAAGCCTGTTTTATTAGGTCCTTGCTGTAGCATAAAATTGTTTTTTCCTAAAGCGTTTGTGTTTGCTTTTGATCCTACTGAAATTTCAAACAATCCATCTCCACGGTAATCTTTAGAAACAATATCTACATTACCTCCAGCAAAGTCACCATAGATTCTTGAACCGTAAACTTTATCTATTGAAATGTATTCAACGATATCTGTTGAGAAAATATCTAAAGCAATATTTTTTCGTTCAGGATCATTTGAAGGAATTGGTAATCCGTTCATAGAAGTTGAGTTGTAGCGGTCTCCTAATCCTCTTACGTAAATATTGTTGTTGCCCTCTTGTTTAGAAACACCAGCGGTTTTTACAACAGCGGCAGCGACATCTCCCACACCTTTTCGTGATAATTCCTGAGCTCCGATGTTTTGTTTAATTTCAATAGCATTTTTCTGTTCTAATAACAATGCTGTTTCTTTTTGTCTGTTGACTGTGTTTTTAATAACAACATCTTGAAGAGTAACAGCTCCTGATGATAAGGTCTGATTAATGATAAGTTTAGCTCCATCAGTTATTTTTACTGGAACTTCTTTTGTTTCGTAGCCTACAAATGTGTATTGAATAACATAGCTTCCTGGGGCGATACTGATAGAGTATTTTCCATCAATATCAGTAGTAGTGTTGATTTTAGTTCCTTTTACAAAAACGTTTGCAAATGGAAGTGTTTCATTATTAGAATCTTTGTCCGTTATTACTCCTGAAATCGTACCTTTACTTTGAGCAAAGCTAAGTGTAGTAATAAAAAGTGTTAGAATGAATAATCTAAGTTTCATAATTGATTAAATTTTTTGCAAAGAAATACTAGCTTTGTAAAGTTGGTGTTAATCGGCTGTTACGTTTGTGTTTCTTGAATATTACTAAATTGTTATCTCTTTAAATTACGGTTAACAGGAGTTTTATGCTGTTTTTTTATTATTACATTTACAACGCAAAAGAAAATTTGCCCCATTATGAAAAAGAAAAACACAAAGATTTTATTGGTTGATGACGAACCAGATATTTTAGAAATTGTTGGTTACAACCTATCTCAGGAAGGGTATCAAATTGTTACTGCTTCTAATGGAAGAGAAGCAATCGCAAAGGCTAAGAAAGAATTGCCGGATTTAATTATTATGGATGTAATGATGCCTGAAATGGATGGCATGGAAGCTTGTGAGAACATTAGAAACATTCCTGAATTGAGCGAAGTAATCATAACTTTTCTAACAGCAAGAAGCGAAGACTATTCTCAAGTAGCCGGTTTTGATGCTGGAGCCGATGATTATATTACAAAACCAATTAAGCCAAAGTTATTAGTAAGTAAAGTAAAAGCTTTGTTGCGAAGATTAAAAGAAGCTAACGAACAAGACAGCGAAACGCTAAATGTAGGTGGTATCGAAATTAATCGTGAAGAGTATAAGATTATAAAAGACAATGTAGAGATTGCTTTGCCGAGAAAAGAATTTGAATTGTTTTATCTATTGGCTTCAAAACCTGGAAAAGTATTTAAAAGAGACGAAATTTTAGATAAAGTTTGGGGGAATGAAGTAGTGGTAGGAGGAAGAACTATTGATGTTCATATTAGAAAACTTCGTGAGAAAATAGGCGATGATCTTTTTAAGACCATAAAAGGAGTAGGTTATAAATTTGAGGTATAATATTGGTTTTTAAAACCATATAAGTCATATAAGTTTAACTGATATTATGGTTGGGCTTTTCTTTATATAGTGGAAGTTCATATAAGTATTGTCTAATAGTTAAATATTCTGTTTTAGTAGTAATAACAATTTAAGGTGATAAAATTTTCTTTTTGTTCTTATGCTTATATGCTCTTATTTTAAAAATTATATTTTTGTCAATAACCAAAGACAAAAACTTATCTGACTTATATGTTTAAATAAGATAGAGTTGTTGTTGTTAAGAACAAAGACGAATACATGAAGATTAGTTTTAAAAAAACATACAAGTTTGCCATAAAATCGGCATTTTATATCAGTATTTTTTCCACAGCTTTTGTTGTTTTTTTGGCAATGGTTATTTTTAAAGCCAATACTAAAGATCTTCTGTTTTTTGGGGTCACTTTTCTTTTTGCGATTTATCTTTTTTCCTTTTTAGTATTGCAATATCGCGTAGAACGTTTTATTTACAGAAGAGTAAAAAAAATCTACGACGATGTTTCTTTGTTAGAATCCAGTACGCTCATCAATCAGCCCATTACAACGGATATGGAAACTTTGACTCGTGAAGTAAAGAAGTTTGCTACCGATAAGAAATTGGAAATCGAAATGTTACAAGTTCGTGAAGAATACCGAAGAGAGTTCTTGGGGAATATTTCGCATGAATTAAAAACGCCTCTTTTTACGGTTCAGGGATATATTTCTACGTTGTTGGACGGAGCAATGGAAGACAAGACTATTCGAAAAAAATATTTAAAACGTGCCGATAAAGGCGTGGAACGTTTAATCTATATAGTAGAAGATTTGGATATGATTACCAAATTAGAATCGGGAGATTTGAATTTAGAAATCACTGAATTTGATATTGTCGAATTGATTCGAAATATTTTCGAATTGTTAGAAATGAAAGCCGATAAGAAAAAAATCACATTGGCATTCGAGAACGAATACATTCGTCCCAATTTTGTAAAAGCCGATAAAGACAGAATCCAGCAAGTTATCGAAAACCTAATTGTCAATTCGATTAAATACGGTAAAAAAGATGGAATTACCGAAGTAGCTGTTGTTAATTTAACCAAAGAAAAAGTATTGGTTCGAATAAGTGATGATGGTGAAGGAATTGAAAAACAAAACATACCACGACTTTTTGAGCGTTTTTACCGTGTGAACAAAAGTGGTTCAAGATCTGAAGGAGGTTCTGGATTAGGATTAGCTATTGTAAAACATATTATCGAAGCACATAAAGAAAAGATATATGTAGAAAGTGAATTTGGGATAGGTTCCGAATTTTCATTTACCATCGAAAAAGCC
>Ga0247814_10000486_pt1 | contig 31053 bp, 29 predicted proteins | sample UWRJL179409R1_FD_179947 | JGI IMG/M metagenome (GOLD analysis project Ga0247814, IMG submission 179947) | Plant litter microbial communities from Arlington Agricultural Research Station in Wisconsin, United States - UWRJ-L179-409R-1 | ecosystem: Environmental > Terrestrial > Plant litter >... | reverse complement strand
CTGTAAACACTAGCGGTTTATTTGAAGACGATCACCAATTGATGGATTACTTAAAAGTAGGTCATGATAACGTTCACGGTTTAGCAATTGATGTCGATTTTACTATCGAAGCAATTACTGTTTCTGAGCCAGCGGAATTGAACCAGGAATTGTTCGACAAATTATTCGGAGAAGGAAATGTAGCTTCATTAGAAGAATTGAAAGGAAAAATCAAAGAAGATGCTGAATCTCAATTTGCTCAACAAGCAGACCAAAAATTATTAGGTGATGTTACTGAGTTTTTAATTGAAAATACAAAATTCGAATTGCCTTCTGAATTTCTTAAAAAATGGTTGCAAACTGTAGGTGAGAAAAAATTAACTCCAGAAGAAGCTGAAGTAGAATACGCACGTTCTGAAAAAGGATTGCGTTTCCAATTAATTGAAGGAAAAGCATTGGCTCAAAATGATATCAAAATCACTTTTGAAGACTTAAAAGCTTTTACAGCTAAAAACATCAGAGTTCAAATGGCTCAATTCGGGCAAACAAACCCTACTGACGAAGAAGTTCAGGGAATTGTAGCTAGAGTTTTGTCTAACCAGGACGAAGTGAAAAGACTTTCTGATCAGGTAGTTGCTGAAAAATTATTGGAATTGTTTAAAGAAAAAGCAAACCCAACAACTAAAGAAGTGACTTACGATGAATTTATTGCTGCTTCTTACGGAGAATAAATAATTTCGTGAATAGCTGTAGGCATTAGCCAAAAGTTAAAAAAATAGTTATATTTGAGCGTCAGAAGTTTTTTTGACGCTCTTTTGTTTTTAATTGTTTCAGGAGCTAAAACAAGACATAATGGCATTATTTGTAAAGAGGTATAACCTTTGTACAAATAAAAGAAAACAAGATATAACGTAAAACTTAGAACCAATACATATGAACTACGGTAAAGAATTTAAAAAGTTTGCTACAAAGCACCAAGGAGTAAATGCAATGTATTACGATAAAATCGTAGCGGCAATGAATCCTACTAATATGACTCCATATATTATTGAAGAACGTCAATTGAATATTTCTCAGCTTGACGTTTTCTCAAGATTAATGATGGACAGAATCATTTTCCTTGGAACAGGAATTGATGACCAAATTGCAAACATCGTTCAGGCACAATTACTTTTCTTAGAAAGTGCTGATGCTTCTAAAGATATTCAAATTTACTTGAACTCTCCAGGAGGAAGTGTTTATGCAGGATTAGGAATTTATGACACGATGCAATACATCAAGCCAGATGTTGCAACTATTTGTACAGGAATGGCAGCTTCTATGGGAGCAGTATTATTGTGTGCAGGAGCAGCAGGAAAACGTTCGGCTTTACCGCATTCAAGAGTAATGATTCACCAACCATCAGGAGGAGCTCAAGGAGTAGCAACTGATATGGAAATCAACTTACGCGAAATGTTGAAACTAAAAGATGAATTGTATCATATTATTTCTCAACATTCAGGACAAACTTTTGATAAAGTGCACAAAGACAGTGAGCGTGATTATTGGATGAAAGCTGATGAAGCTAAAGAATACGGAATGATTGATGAGGTTTTAATAAGAGGATAAATAAGTGTTCAGTGTTCATGTTTTTAGTGTTCAGTTTTTAGAAAGTTTTCTATCTTATAAACTGAGCAACTGATTACTAAATACTGATTACTGATTACTAAAAAAAAGAATGGCAAAAGAAGTATTAGAATGTTCATTTTGTGGAAGGAAAAAGCCAGAAACCAATTTATTGATTGCTGGTATTAATGCGCACATTTGCGACAGGTGTATCGAACAAGCTCACGGAATTGTTCTTGAAGAATTAAAATCAAGCGGAAGTTCAAAATTAGTTGGTGATTTGATTTTACAAAAGCCAAAAGAAATCAGAGCTTTCCTTGATCAATATGTTATCGGGCAGGATCAGACTAAAAAAGTAATGTCGGTAGCCGTTTACAATCACTACAAACGTCTGATGCAACAGCAACTGGACGATGAGGTAGAGATTGAAAAAAGTAACATCATTATGGTGGGACAAACTGGAACCGGAAAAACATTGGTTGCTAAAACTATTGCTAAAATGTTAGACGTTCCTTTGGCTATTGTAGATGCTACGGTTTTAACTGAAGCGGGTTATGTAGGAGAAGATGTGGAAACTATTTTGACTCGTCTGTTACAAGCTGCTGATTATGATGTGGCTAAAGCCGAACGCGGAATTGTATTTATTGATGAAATAGATAAAATTGCCCGTAAAAGCGATAATCCATCCATAACTCGTGATGTATCAGGAGAAGGTGTGCAACAAGCTTTATTGAAATTATTAGAAGGAACAGTTGTAAACGTACCGCCAAAAGGAGGACGTAAACATCCAGACCAAAAATTTGTAGAAGTAAATACTCAAAACATTTTGTTTATTGCAGGTGGTGCTTTTGATGGAGTAGAACGTATTATTTCAAAACGTTTGAACCGTCAGGCTGTAGGATATTCGACTTCAAAAAATGAAGATAATATTGATAAGGAAAACTTATTGCAATACATTATTCCAAAAGACATCAAAGATTTTGGATTGATTCCGGAAATTATTGGTCGTTTGCCAGTATTGACACACATGGATCCTTTAGACAGAGATACATTGCGTTCTATTTTAACGCAACCTAAAAATGCATTAATCAAACAATATCAAAAATTATTTCTAATGGATGATGTAGAATTTTCTATTACGAATGAAGCTTTGGATTTTATTGTAGATAAAGCATTAGAATACAAATTAGGTGCTCGTGGATTGCGTTCATTATGCGAAGCAATTTTAACTGATGCGATGTATGAATTACCAAGTTCTGATGACAAAATATTAGAAATTGATGTAGATTATGCTAAGGAAACTTTGAATAAAAATTTATTGAAACGTTTGGAAATTGCATCTTAAAAAGATTCCTTTTTTATTACAATACTTAAAACCTGTTCGTTAATTTGAGCAGGTTTTTTAGTTTTAAAATAGTGTTGAAGTTTTAAAGTTATTTAATAATTTGTATTTTTATAAATAATAAGTAGTTCTTTATTAACGTTTTGTATTTAAAAATACTGATAGTTATTTGGAATTATTGTTGTGTTTTATAAATTAATTTAAATGATTAAGATATGGAAAGATTAGAATTTACAATTAGAATTAAAGCTACTGTAGAAAAAGTCTGGTCCGTTTTATGGGATGATAAAACATATAGAGATTGGACAAGAGCTTTTTGTGAAGGTTCGTATGCGGTTAGCGATTGGAACGAAGGAGATAAAATTCATTTTATGTCACCAAATGGTGAAGGGATGAATAGTATTATCGAAACCAAAATCCCTAATGAGTATATGGCATTTAAACATATTGGAGAAATCAAGAATTTTGAAGAACTGCCACTTAATGATGAAACTAAAAAATGGAGCGGTTATATGGAAATTTATAAATTGACTCCAGATGGTGAATTTGTTATTCTGACTTCGATGGTTGATGTTATCGAAAAGCATATCGATTATTTCAAGGATGCTTTTCCAAAAGCTTTAGAGAGAGTAAAAGAATTAGCAGAAAAATAAAATACAGATAGATTATTCTGATTCAGAAGTATATTCGTTATGTTATTTTGAAAAGCTTAAATTCTTCTGTGGTTTTTCTTTTCAAAAAACCATTCAATATTCTTTTTTATCAACAATAGATTACCGATTTTTGTCGCTTCTAAAATCAATATAGATTAAAAATGGCAATTGAGGATAAAGAGATTATTTTATTAAAAGTTTCTGGTCAGGACAAACCAGGAGTAACGGCTGGTTTAACATCAGTGTTGGCAACTTACAATGCCATTGTTTTAGACATTGGTCAGGCTGATATTCACGATACACTTTCGTTAGGAATTTTGTTCGAAATTGAAGCAGGTTCTTCTTCGGCTCCAGTTTTAAAAGACTTGTTGTTTAAGGCTTACGAGTTAGGAATTAAAGTAAAATTTACTCCAATCACGATTGAGGATTACGAACACTGGGTAAAAGCGCAATCAAAGCAACGTTACATTATTAATATTTTAGGCGAAACATTAGCTGCATCTCAATTGGCTGCAGTAGCTCAAATAATGTCCGATCAAAACCTGAATATTGATTCTATAAAGAGATTAACAGGAAGAGCATCTATTGTAGAAACAGAAGTATATCCTCGTTCTTGCATACAATTATCCGTTTCTGGAGAGATTGTAGATAAAACGGTTATGACTGCTAGTTTTATGCTTATTTCAAGAACTTTAGATGTGGATATTTCTTTCCAGGAAGATAATATTTACAGAAGAAACAGACGTTTGGTGTGTTTTGATATGGATTCTACATTGATTCAAACCGAAGTAATTGATGAATTAGCCGAATTGGCAGGTGTTGGTGAGCAGGTAAAAGCAATTACAGAATCGGCAATGAATGGTGAGATTGATTTTAGCGAAAGCTTCAAGAAACGTATGGCTTTGTTAGAAGGTTTGAGCGAAGACGTATTGCATAATGTAGCGATCAATTTACCAATTACAAAAGGAGCACACCGATTGATGAAAGCCTTGAAATATTACGGTTATAAAACCGCTATTTTGTCAGGAGGATTTACCTATTTTGGGCACTATTTGCAAAAAGAATTAGGTATTGATTACGTTCATGCCAATGAATTGGAAATTAAAGACGGGAAACTAACCGGAAACTATATTGGTGATATTGTTGACGGTCAAAAGAAAGCCGAATTTTTACAAGCTATTGCCGAGAAAGAAGGAATTCACATCAATCAAACTATTGCTGTGGGCGATGGAGCGAACGATTTACCAATGATTAATTTGGCAGGATTAGGAATTGCTTTTCATGCTAAACCTACGGTAAAAGAAAGCGCAGCCACTTCTATTTCAAGTTTGGGGCTTGATGGCGTTTTATACTTATTAGGATACCACGACCGACATATTGATATGATGGACGAAATATAAAACACTAAAAATATTTTTTAAACCAACCTTAGTTCTTAATCGAGCTAAGGTTTTTTTATGGAATTTAATTTAAAATTGTATTTTTATAATACCAACTTAAATTAGAAAACAATGATTACAGTTCAAACTAAAGTTCAGGCTCCTTTAGATAAGATTTGGAGTTTTTGGACAGTGTCTGAGCATATTACAAAATGGAATTCGGCATCAGAGGATTGGCATACACCTTATGCGGACAATGATTTAAAAGTAGGTGGAAAATTCAAATATACTATGGCTTCTAAAGACGGAACAATGAGTTTTGATTTTATAGGAACTTATTCGGTTATTCAGGATAAAAGAACAATTGCTTATACTATCGAAGATGGAAGGGAAGTAATTATTGTTTTTGAAGAGCAAGAAGATGGAGTTATAATTAGAGAGTCTTTTGATCCTGAATTAGAAAATCCAAAGGAATTGCAACAACAAGGATGGCAGGTGATATTAGATAATTTTAAGAAATATGTTGAAGCTAATTTGACATAATTTCAATAAAGAGGATTAAATCATGAGTGACTTTTTATTTTAAAGAGAAACAAGAATTGTTGTATAATAAAACTAATAAGTATGAGAATTATCAAAAAAATAATAATTGGAATCTTGGCTTTTATTGCACTACTTTTAGTAGTGGCTTTGTTTATACGCAATGATTATACTGTTTCAGTTTCTACAGTAATCAACAAACCAAAATCAGAGGTTTTTGATTATGTGAAAATGATTAAAAATCAAGAAAAGTACAGTATCTGGATGATGGAAGATCCAAATGTGGTTATGGATTACCAGGGTACTGATGGTACAGTAGGATTTAAAGCTTCTTGGAATAGTAAAGATGATAATGTAGGCGAAGGTTCACAGCAAATTACGGCTGTTTCTGACGAACGTATTGACGTTGATTTGCATTTTGAAAGGCCAATGAAAGGCGATGATAAAGCAGCAACTATAGTTGAGGCTGTTTCAGAAAATCAAACCAAAGTTACGTCTGAGTTTTACGGACATTCTGCTTATCCATTGAATTTAATGTCGCTTATTGGTAAAAAAATCATCACCGACGCACAAACTCAAAATTTAGCAAATTTGAAAAAGATATTGGAAGAATAAAATATTTGAGACATACAAAAAAGCCTTAATTCATTCGAATTAAGGCTTTTTTTATAAGATTACTTTTTCCTGCATGTTTTTCAACTGTTCCAGATAATCTCTTTCATTTGATAATCTTGGAATTTTGTGTTGACCACCTAATTTATTATTGTCTTTTAACCAATCGTAAAATAAATTTTCTCTGGCTACATTAATCACTAAAGGATTTAAGGTCATATTATTGTAGCGTTTGGCTTCGTAGTCGGAATTTAGAGATTGTAAAGTTTCGTCCAGCGCTTGTTGGAAAACCGCCATGTTTTCTGGTTTTTTCTTGAATTCAATCATCCATTCGTGTGCTCCTTTTTCTTTTTCTTTCATGAAAATTGGGGCAACGGTATAATCTACTATTTCAGAATGAGTGATTTGGCAGGCTTTGGCTAAAGCCTGATCCGTATTTTCGACCATCAATTCTTCACCAAAAACATTGATATGATGTTTGGTTCTTCCGCTTACTCTAATTCTGTATGGATTTAAAGAAGTAAAACGCACCGTATCTCCCACTAAATAGCGGAATAATCCCGAATTAGTAGTAATAACTACAGCATAGTTTTTGTTCAATTCTACATCGGCTAAGCGGATCGTTTTTTGGTTCATTGTGCCAAAAGTATCCATTGGAATAAATTCGTAGAATATACCATAATCCAGCATTAACAATAAATCGCTGGAATGATTTTGATCCTGAATGGCAAAAAAACCTTCAGAAGCATTGTATATTTCGTAGTATTTAAATTCTTTTTTAGGAAGTATATTTTTGTATTGTTCGCGGTAAGGATTGAAACTCACGCCGCCATGAAAATACACTTCGAGGTTAGGCCAGATTTCAAATAAATTTCCGTTTCCGGTTTCTTCGAGCATTCGATTCATTAAAACCAGCATCCACGAAGGAACACCAGCAAAACTAGTCACATTTTCTTTTTTAGTTTCATTAATGATGGCTGCCATTTTAGATTCCCATTCGCTCATTAACGAAGTTTTGTTGCTCGGCGTACTACTGAATTCAGCCCAAATAGGCATGTTTTCGATTAAAATAGCCGACAAATCACCAAAAAAACTATTATTGTCTTCGTAAATTTGAGAACTTCCTCCCAAACGCAAACTTTTGCCAGTAAAAAGCTCGGAGTTTTCGTTGTTATTCAAATACAGGCACAATAAATCTTTGCTGCCTTTGTAATGACAATCTTCTAAGGCTTCGCTGCTTACAGGGATAAATTTGCTTTTAGCATTAGTGGTTCCGCTAGATTTTGCAAACCATTTTATGGGCGTTTCCCAAAAAACATTTTGTTCTCCCTGGCGCGTTCTTTCAATTAAAGGTTGCAATTCTTCGTAAGTAGAAATTGGGATTCTTTCGGCAAAAGTGGCATAAGAATGAATCGAAGCATAATCATATTCTTTGCCTAAAACCGTGTTTTTTGCGGCAGCAATTAAATTCATAAGTAGTTCTTCCTGAACCTCGTTTGGGTATTTTACAAAAAGTTCAATCTGATGGATTCTTTGTTTTAAAACCCATGAGGCAAATGAATTAATTAATTGTATTGGCATTTTTAAAAAAATAGGGTTATGAAATTTACCTTAGGAGTAATAACTTTACCAAAAATAACAAAATTTACGAAATATCAAACTTTTAAAATTCAAACTTAATGCAATACGAAGGAGTACTTACAAAGATGGAAACTGAATACGGAAAACCAATTCAATACTATCTGGTTTTTGAAAATAGTTTTTTGAATGTAAACCAACTTTTAGACAAAAATATCGAGATTAGCTTTGTGGGTTTTCAATGTTTGAATTGTGGAAAAAAGAAAAAAATATTCCGACAAGGTTTTTGTTATGATTGTTTTTATTCCAGTGCTGCTGTAGGCGATTGGATTATGAAACCCGAATTGAGTACGGCGCATTTAGGAATTGCTGATCGGGATTTGGTTTATGAAGAAAAAGTACAATTACAGCCTCATATTGTTTATCTGGCTTTGTCTAGCGAAATAAAAGTAGGGGTGACACGTAAAACTCAGGTTCCAACCCGATGGATTGATCAGGGTGCTAATGAAGCCATTTCGATTATTGAAGTGCCTAATCGGTATTTAGCTGGAATTACGGAGGTGGCTTTGAAAAATCATTATGCCGATAAAACCAATTGGCGTAAAATGCTTACTAATGATATTGAGTCAGTAGACTTAGTTGCCGAACGCTTGAAATTACAGTATTTAATTCCAGCTGAAGCTCAGGAATACTTTTATTTGGATAAAAATGATTTGTACCAAATGGAATATCCGGTTTTGCAATTTCCTACAAAAGTAAAAAGTTTGAGTTTAGACAAAACACCTCATTTTCAAGGGAAATTAACCGGGATAAAAGGACAGTATTTGTTATTTGAAGACGGAACTGTTTTTAATGTTCGTGGTTCAGAAGGTTATATAGTTAGTATTTTAGTATAAATAAAAAAAGGATGGTTTCTACTTAACTTAGAAACCATCCTTTTTTTATGGAGATAAAATTTATTTCACTTTTGTAGTATCCGCTACTTTTTTCTTTTTGTTGAATAAGCCGTTTAATAAGTCGGTAGCTTTTGCTTTTACTTCTTCTTTTGCTTTTTCCTGAGCTTCTGCTTTGGTTGCAGAAACAGTCGTTTTAGTCGTATCTCCAGCTTTTTTATTCTTATTGATAAAATCAGTCAATGTAGAAGTTCCTTTGTTGACTAATTTTGTTTTTTGTTGCTGAATCAACTGATTCGTTAAATTAGTTGCAGCTGCTTTTAAATCGGTTGTGATTTTAGGTTTCGAAAAACTACCTGTTAATATGGCATTAATAGGAATGCTTTCTAGTTTTTGTGCATCAGCAGCGGATAATTTTGAAATCAAATTATTGGCTTCCGTTCCAAGATATTTTGCAGGAACATTCAGTTTGATGTCATAATTCATAGTTTGGTCAAAACCGTGCGTTCCGCCAATGTTGGCTTGAATATCCTGATATTTAATATTAAATGGTTTTACGTTAACTCTTCCGTCTTTGAACGAAATTGCCGCTTTCAAATCATTCAAATTAAGTTTACTTGGATCTAAAAATTTAATATTAGAACTCAACGCAGTCAATAAAGTCGAATTACTAGAATTGATAGTAGTAGAAAGAAACTGACCTAATAAATCACCTGTAATGGTTTTTAAATCGGGAGTCAGTTCATTTGGATCCAGATTACCATTCAATTTAATTGTTGAGTTTAATTTTCCATTTACAATTCCTGCAATAGGAGCTAATTTTTTTAGCATGTCTAATTGCGTGAAAGATTGTGCAATATCAACTTGGTTTAGACCTAAATCCATGTTGAATGTTGGTGTTTTTCCTTTGGTAGAAACATCACCATTTAATCCGATTGAACCACCAAATATGGAAGTTTTAACGTTTTCCATTGTTAGTTTTTCATCTTTAACAATTAATTTTCCAGAAACATTTTTCAATGTTAAATTGTCATACAAAACCGTATTTGCTTTTGCAGTAAGCGTACAATCTAAAAAGGCGGGAATTTTCATTGCTTCCGTTTTCTTAGTTTCGGCTTTTTGAGTTGTTGTACTTTCTGTTTGCGCTTTAGGAGCTTCTTTTTCAGAAGTTACAAAATCATCAACAGATATTTGGTTAGATGTCAGGTTAAAATTCCCCTGTAAGTTTTGATTTTTAAAAATAAAACCATAGAAATTTTCTAAAACTCCGGTAACACTCAAATCACTTTTTCCGGTTGAAGCATTAAATTGTTTTAAGTTAACTCTGGAAGGATTGAATGCAATTTCGGCTTTACTAATGTTCATCGCTTTGCCATTTTCATCAGTGTATTTAAATCCTGATAAACTCATTGTACCTGCATTGTTGATGTTTTGATATTGGCTTTTTTCTACCGATTGCATATCGAATTTAGTAGTAATATCAGCTTTTAAAATTCCGCTTAAAGGTTTGTCCAGCTTTATCGGATACGCTTTTGATAAGTTGGCTAAGTTGATTGTTCCTTTTAACATGGCATCAACCAGCGCATTTTCGGTAATGTTTTTAATATTGGCTTTAGCATTAAAAACATCCTGATCAATACGGAAAGATAATTTGTCTAAGTTGACATAAGTATCATTTAAAATTCCGGTTTGATTAATGATTTTAGTGTCTATGATAATGTTTTGTACTGATTTTGGTAAATTAGGATATTGAAAAGAAGCATTGTTAGATGCAATTTCGATATTGAATTTTGGTACGGTAGTATCTGAATACAAACCTTTGGCAAAACCAACAATTGTGAAATCACCAGTGGTTTTTACATTATCTAAACTGGCAGTATAAGCAGCAGGAATAACCCCTAAGAAGTTTTTAAAGGAAGAAGTAGGTGTTTTAAATTTCAAGTCGTATTCCTGACCAGCATCAACTATTTGGATAAAACCATCAAATTCCAATGGCAATTGGTTGATTAAAGCTTTATTTTCTTTGAAAGTGTATTTGCTGTTCTCTAAATCAATTCCTAAAACTGCATCCAATGTCAAAGCTACATTGTTCATGTAATTGACTTTGTCCATATTCAGGCTTATTTTAGCGGTTGATTTAGTATCTAAATCTAATTTGGAAGCAGAAAAATCTCCCGTTCCTTCGTGGTTTAGGCTATCAATAACCATTTTTATTTTCGAACTCTCATCAAAATATCTAAATTGGAAGTTTTCTATTTTGTAATTCTTAATATTTAAAGCAAGCGGTTTGCCTTTAGATTCATCTGTGGAAGGCTTATCATCTTTTATGGCAATGTCATAATTCCCAATGCCATCTTTGTTGAAAATAATATTGATTAAACCATTTTTAGAACTAATTCCGTCAATATTTATTGGTTCGTTATTTCCTTTAAAAAGTTCTTTTATTGACATTTTTAAATTCAATTCGCCTAATGAAACCAAAGTATCTCCTTCAAAAGGCGCTTTATTGATAATGGCTAATTTTTCGATAGTAACATTAGCATTTGGAAAGTTTTTAAACAAACTTAAATCGGCATCAGTAAAACTGACTTTAGCATCGACTTTTTGATTGATAGCGTCAATAATTTTAGCTTTTATCTGATCCTTGAAAAAGTATGGAATTGCAAATAATGATCCTATTAACAAAAGGAATATGGCGGCTGTGATGATGATTATTTTCTTAAACATGACAATGAAATTTTCGTTTCTAAAAAGGTAATGTATAACAAAAATAGCGTATTAAGGGATAAGAACTTTATAATATTTTCATAATATCTTACATTTTATTCGGCTTTGCATTATACAAAAAAGTCCGTTTGAAAATAAATCAAACGGACTTTAGAAAATGTGTTTTTATGAATTTTAATAGATTGAAATTTCAAATGGCAAGATGGCCTGAATGCCTTTTCGAGATTGAAACTTTTTTACTTGCTGTAAGAGTTGGTAATTCTCAATACCAATTTCTTCTTTTATCATGTTTTGTTTTGTGCCTGCAAAAGGAAAACGAGAAATTACATCGTTAAAATCTTTTTCGTACTCAGGATAATTTTGAGTAGAATAGTTTTGGGTTTTAGACAAACGAGCTGCCTCAACAATAGCTGCATTTAATCCGCCAATTTTATCTACAAGACCAATTTTTAAGGCTTCTGAACCTGACCAAACTCTTCCTTGAGCAATAGAATCTACAGCTGCAAAATTCATTTTTCTACCTTCGGCAACGTGACTTACAAAGGTTTTGTAAATGTGTTCAATTCCTTCTAATGTAACGGCTTTAAAGTTTTCGTCTATTGGAACAAAAGGACTATAATTAGCCGCATTTGCATTTGTATTTACGCGTTCAACGTTAATTCCAACCTTTTTTGTGAGCTCACTAAAATTAGGTAAAATCCCAAAAACGCCTATAGAACCAGTGATAGTGTTTTTTTGAGCAAAAATAGTATTGGCGTTACAAGCAATATAATAACCTCCGGAAGCGGCATAATTTCCCATAGAAACCACTACTGGTTTTACTTTTTTAGTTAATTCTACTTCTCTCCAAATCAAATCAGAAGTCAAAGCATTTCCTCCTGGGCTGTCAATTCTTAATACAATAGCTTTTACTTTTTTGTCTTTGCGAGCTTCTTGCAAAGAACGACGCATTGAACCTTCGCCAATAGTATTTACATCACCTTCTCCGCTTTGGATTTCGCCTTGAGCATAAATAATGGCTATTTTGTCATCACTTTCAGAAACAATAGAAGTCCGAATCATTTTATTAGTGTAATCACTGATTGAGATTTTGTTGTAATCCTTGTCAGCATTCACTTTTAATGCTTTTTTAATGTCGTTATGGTAAACATCTTCATACGCAATTTGGTCGATTAGTTTTTGTTGTTTTGCCATTTCTGGAGTTCGGGCTAATAAACCAGTGGCGATTTCGTTTAATTGAGAAACTGAAATACTTCTGCTTTTAGAAATCTCCAAACAAACAGAATTCCAAATCGATTGTAATAACTCAGAGGTTTGTTCTCTGTTGGCATCGCTCATTTTATTGTCTAAGAAAGGTTCTACGGCACTTTTGTATTTTCCGTGTCGGAGCACTTCCATTTTTACGCCTGTTTTTTGCTGTAAATCTTTGAAAAACATAATTTCAGAAGACAATCCTTTAAAATCTAATTCGCCCACAGGATTTAAATAAATACTATTGGCAACCGAATTCAAATAATATTCTTTTTGCGAATAACTATTGGCGTAAGCCATTACAAATTTACCAGACTTTTTAAAATTTTCTAAAGCATTGCGTAAATCCTTGCTTTGAGCCATTCCTAAAGCAGAATTGTTGTTTAAAATAGAAATTCCTTTGATGTTGTCGTCTATCGAAGCTACGTCAATTGCATTGATTACATCAGTCAAGCCAATGTTTTTTTCTTCCGAAAAAAAGCTCATCCAGGGATCTTTGTATTTACCAGCATAATCAAATTTTACATCTTTAAGATTTAATTCGATTACAGAATTATCTTTAAGGGCTTCTCCACCGCTATCGCCACCAAAAAGCGCTGCGATAAAAATGATTCCGAAAAAAAATAACATTACAAACACAAACAGACCTACAACAGTAGCGATTACATTGCTTAAAAATTTCATAATACGATGCTTTGATTTTGAGGGTAAAAGCAACCTCATTCTTGTTTTTTGTCGAACTCGAATAGGGGTACTTTGTGCAAATATATTGCTATTTCTAAAATTCTTTAGTTAATTTGTGCTTAATATGAAAGCACAACATCAGGTTATTTTATCCATTGGCAGTAATCAAGGCGACCGACTTGAAGTAATAAAAAACTGTATTGCATTACTACATCAGGAAATAGGAACGGTAATCGAGGTTTCTAAAGTTTATGAAACCGCTGCCTGGGGATTTGATAGTGATGCTTTTTACAATTGTGCCTTGGTTTTGCACAGTCATCTTTCGGCTGAAGAAGTACTTTTAAAAGCTCTGGCAATCGAAAAAAAATTAGGTCGTATTCGAAAGAACGAAAGCGGTTATCAATCTCGAATTATAGATGTTGATATGATTGCTTTTGATGAAGCTATCATCGAAACCCAAACGCTTACAGTTCCACATCCATTGATGCAAGATCGAAAGTTTGTCTTGCTTCCTTTTCAGGATTTAAAAATAAATTGGATGCATCCAATTTTGAATAAAACCATTTCAGAATTGGTAGAAAATTGCAAAGATACAGGAGATTGTATTGCCGTTGCCGATTTAGAAAATCCATTGGAACCATTTTCCTTTAAAAAAGGATTCTATATTGCTTTTGAAGGAAATATTGGAGCAGGAAAAACTACATTGGCTACAAAAATAGCTGAAGATTTTAATACCAAAACACTTTTTGAACGTTTTGCTGAAAATTCCTTTTTAGCTAAATTTTATAAAGATCAGGAGCGATATGCTTTTCCGTTAGAATTATCATTCTTAGTAGATCGTTACCAGCAACTTTCAGCAACATTGGCATCGCATGATTTACAAAATGATATTTTAGTTGCCGATTATCATGTTTTTAAATCTTTGATTTTTGCTAAAGTGACATTGGATGAAGAAGAATATCAATTGTATGAGAACCTTTTTGAAATAATCTATAAAGAAATTCCAAAACCTGATTTGTATGTTTATTTATTGCAAAGTCCAGAGCAATTATTAAAAAATATTCAGAAAAGAGGCCGGGATTACGAACAAGAAATTTCAGTTGACTATTTAGAAAAAATCAATAAGGCCTATTTATCTTATTTGGATTCTCAAACTAATTTGAATATTTTAATTGTTGATGTTACTAATAGGGATTTTGTAAATAATCAATCGGATTATCTTTTTATTTTAGAAGAAATTCAAAAGAAAATAAATAGTTAGGTTATCTTTTTAAAGAAAAATGACCTCGTTTCTCAGTGCCCGAATCATCAATTTTAAGTATGTACCAATAGTCAGAAGCGGGAAGCATAATTTTATGATAGGTTCCGTCCCAACTAGGATTATTACTGTTTAAAATGCTAATTAATTTTCCATACCGATCAAAAATAGTGACCGAAGCTTTTGGATAAAAACTCAATCCATTTATTTCCCATCGGTCATTGAAAGAATCGTTGTTTGGTGTGAAAAATTTTGGAACAATCAAAACAATAAATTCTTTAGTGTCTATTCCGCACGAATTAATTTCTCTCGCATAAGCTGTGTGTAAACCACTTGAAACATTAAAAAATACATTGGAATTTTGATAGTTAGTGCCATCAATAGAATATTCAAAATAGGCTTCTTCTTTTTTTAAATAAACAACTACAGTAGTTTCGTTTACATCGATGTAATTAATTTCAGGAATAGTATGCTCGGTAAGTTTAATCGTTTTTCGGCTGCTACAATTGTTTGCGTTAGTAACGTCTACGGTGTAGATTTCTCCGCTAGAAACCGTAATTTTTTGTGATGTTGCTCCTGTTGACCATAAATAACGCATTCCTATTACTCCTGCATCAAGTTCTGTATCGCTTCCTTGACAAAAAGTCATTTCTTCGTCATTAACGTTTGGAAAAGCATATACAACAATGTTTATTGGAGTTCGAACGCCTGAGGTACAGCCATTGTTAAAGGCTTCGGCGTAATAGGTTGTGTTTTGTGTAATAGCAGGTGTGGTAAATTGATTTCCCGTTCCTAAAATAGTATTATCAGTTGATGAAGCATACCAGTTGATAGTTCCAACATCAGTGGTTGCGTTTAAGAAGATGTTTCCTGTTCCACATAAAGGAACTGTGGTGTCAGTAACGTTTAAGGTGGGGATGATGTTGATGGTTGCTGTAATTCTTACTCTGTTAGATTCACATTCCGAAGCCTGAACATAATAAAATGTGGTGGTGGATAGAGAGGGTGTTATAAAACTATTTCCAGATCCTAATGGACTTCCTCCGGTAGGGGAATCATACCAGTTGATTGTCCCGACTGAAGCTGTAGCTTGTAAGGTTACAGTACCTGTTCCACATCTAGAAGCTGGAGTAGTGCTAGTAATTTGTGGAATATAAATAGTTATACTTGCCGAAAGTTGTAAATCAGGATCGTCTGGCATTCCGCCATATTCTACAATGTAACCTCTGGGATGGTAATTTCCCGGTGGATCACCTTCATTAGAAAGGTCGTTCCAGGCTCCGGGTCTTCCGATTACAGGTGCTGTAATATGAGCATAATTTTCTCCATTTGGTTTAAATGATTGTATATTGTGATTAGGTTCATTATTATTCCAATTCGCAAAGAAATCAGGCGCTGTTGCTGTTCCGTTTGATCTTCCTATCCAAAAAGTTCTGCCATTACCTCCGTTTTCAAGACCTTCCGGTCCTGTCACCCATCTCCATGTACCTTCAGTTTGTTCGTCTGTTCCTCCAATCCATCCTGTTCCAGGAGCCTGTGCACCTGCTAATTGTGCTTCATCTGCTGAGGTTAAAGTCGCTAAATATCCTTGTAAACCGTAATATTTTCGAATACCAGCCTCGTATTTTGCACTTGTCCAATTGATTCCATAAGAAGCAACATATTCGTAATAATGCCCGTTTCTAGGCAAATAACTAAGATTTCCAGTTCCTATGCTGATAGAAAAACTTCTTGAACCAGATGGATTGGGAGACGAATTGTAAAATTCGACTGCTTTTATGGCTTCGATAAAATCAGTGTAAGGCAATAGACTGGCTGTTGGACTGTATATTTTTAGTTTTCCCTCTGAGGCATTGAAATAGTTTGTTATTTCAGGATGAGCAGCAGCGTAAGCATCATTTAGTTTTAGTATGTCTTGTCCGTTTATGTATCCGGAAGCTATTTGAATGTAAACTGCATCGGTACTCGTTTCTGATGGATGAGTAATGGTTACATCTGTGGCAATCTTATGATAGGTATTTGGGCAATATATTTCGTCTCCATTGGCAGTTATTATTGGAGGATCAATAAGTACGGCAGCGAAAGAATAGGATTGATTTGTAAAAAATAATACTAGTGTTAAAATACGTAAAATGGTGTTTATCATATTATAAAAGTATTATTTTTTTGAATATGGAGTTATTTTGTCCAATTCATTTTTTGAAATAAATCCCAAACTACAATTCCTGCACTAACTGAAATATTTAAAGAATGTTTTGTTCCTAATTGCGGAATTTCGATACAACCATCACATTCAGCTACAGCTTCCTGAGCTACACCATGAACTTCGTTTCCAAAAACCAATGCATATTTTTGATTTTTTTCGACATCGAAATTTTGTAAAAAAACCGCACTTTCCACCTGTTCGATAGCCAGTGTGATCACTCCTTGCTGTTTTAAAGTAGTTATAGTATCAATTACATTTTCATTGTGTTCCCAATTTACGGTTTCGGTTGCGCCTAAGGCTGTTTTGTGGATTTCCTTATTTGGAGGTGTTGCAGTAATGCCGCATAAATATATTTTTTCGATCAAAAAAGCATCAGCTGTTCTAAATACGGAACCAATATTGTGCAAACTACGCACATCGTCTAAGACTAAAATAAGAGGTGTTTTGTCTGATTTTTTAAAGTCTTCAATTGATTTTCTTTCTAACTCGCTGTTTTCTAATTTTCTCATTTTTAATTGGCATTTATTTGAATAAAAAAAGCTTCCGATTTTAGCAAAAGGAAGCTCTTAGGTAGTATGTAATTTTAAAATTAACTCTTTTTGTCATCAAGGACAGTTCCTTTGATAGTTAAAGTTTTTGTTGGTTGCCCAGCAGCGTTAGAAGATACAGTTACTGTTTTTGAAAAAGTACCTACTCTGTCAGTTGCATATTTTACGCCAATTACACCTTTAGCTCCTGGAGCAATAGGCTCTTTTGGAGTTGAAGGAACTGTACATCCACAAGAACCTACAGCATTTGTAATAATTAATGGCTTGTTTCCATTATTTGTAAAAACAAATTCACGTTTTCCATCTGCATTGTGTGCAATTGTTCCGTAATCGATAGTTTCATTTTCAAAAACCATTCCTGCTCCGTTTACTTTTACCGTTTTAGCAGCTGTTGCTTTAATTTTTTTAGTTGTTTCCTGCGCTTTAGAAGTGCTAATTCCAAAAACAATTAGTCCTGCAAGTAAAATTATTTTTTTCATTTTGTTGAAATTTAGTTTTATAGAACAAAACTAAAGAAAAAATCATGCCATTGACTTAATTTTTCCTTAAAAATGCTTTTAATTTTTGAAGTAATAGTTATTCGATATAAAATTTTTAAATTCGCTTTCGCATTTTTCTAATAAAATTAAAATAAAATAAATTGGCAACTAAAGAGAAAGTAGTTAAGGAGACCCCATTAATGAAGCAGTACAATGAGATAAAAAGAAAGTATCCTGATGCTTGCTTGTTATTCAGAGTTGGTGATTTTTACGAAACATTTGGAGAAGATGCGATTCGGGCTTCAAAAATATTAGGAATTACATTAACCAAGCGTGGTGCGGGTTCAGAAACAGAGACTGCTCTAGCCGGATTTCCACATCATTCTATTAATACTTATTTGCCAAAATTAGTCAAAGCAGGTCTTCGGGTAGCCATTTGCGATCAGCTGGAAGATCCTAAAATGACTAAAACCATTGTAAAACGCGGGGTAACTGAATTAGTAACTCCGGGAGTTTCGATGAATGATGAGGTTTTGCAATCTAAAACCAATAACTTTTTAGCTTCCGTTTTTTTTACAAATAAATCAATAGGGATTTCTTTTCTGGATGTTTCTACCGGAGAGTTTCTTACGGCTCAGGGAAATGCAGAATATATTGATAAATTATTGCAGAATTTTAGTCCGTCAGAGGTTTTAATTCAAAAAAATAATAAGAATGATTTCAAGGACAATTTTGGCGATGATTACCATTGTTTTTATCTCGAAGACTGGATTTATAAAGAAGATTATGCTTTTGAAACCCTGACTAAACATTTTCAGACTATTTCTTTAAAAGGTTTCGGAATTGAAGATTTGAAAGAAGGAATTATCGCTTCGGGCGCTATTTTATATTATTTGTCCGAAACGCAGCATAACAAAGTGCAGCACATTACAGCGATTCAGCGTATAGCCGAAGATGCGTATGTGTGGATGGACCGATTTACAATACGAAATCTCGAGTTGTATCACAGTTATAATCCTAATGCGGTTACGCTTCTGGATGTTATTGATAAAACGCTTTCGCCAATGGGCGGTCGTTTATTGAAACGCTGGTTGGCATTGCCATTAAAAGATATTAAAAAAGTACAAGGCCGTCATGATGTGGTTTCTTATTTGAAAGAAAATCAGGAGGTGTTGCAAAAAATACAATATCAGGTCAAACAAATTTCCGATTTAGAGCGTTTGATTTCGAAAATTGCCGCTGGAAAGGTTTCTCCTCGTGAAGTGGTTTATTTAAAAGAATCATTAGACGCTATTATTCCAATAAAAACTTTGGCTCTCGAAAGTCCGCAAGAAGCGGTAAAGGTAATTGGAGATAGTTTGCATAGCTGCGAATTATTGAGAGAAAAAATCAAGACGACTTTAAATCAGGATGCTCCAGTGGCTATTACTAAAGGAAATGCCATTGCTAAAGGAGTGAATGAAGAATTGGACGAATTGCGTGCTATTTCTACATCCGGGAAAGATTTCCTGGAAGGAATTGAAGCCAGAGAATCGGAAAGAACAGGAATCAGTTCGTTAAAAATTTCTTTTAATAATGTTTTTGGATATTATATCGAAGTTAGAAATACTCATAAAGATAAAGTTCCAGCCGAATGGATTAGAAAACAAACTTTGGTTAATGCTGAACGTTACATTACCGAAGAGCTAAAAGTTTACGAAGCTAAAATTCTTGGCGCTGAAGAAAAGATTCATAAAATAGAAACAGAATTGTTCGAGCAATTAGTAGCCTGGATCGCTACTTATATCAAGCCCGTTCAGTTGAATGCTAATTTGGTAGCGCAACTCGATTGCTTGTGTTCTTTCTCACAATTGGCTATCGAAAACAAATACATTTGCCCGGAACTGGATGAAACTTTCGAATTAGATATTAAAAAAGGAAGGCATCCTGTTATCGAAAAACAACTGCCTGTAGGTGTTCCCTATATTGCTAATGATGTTTTTTTAGACAGAGAAACACAGCAATTAATTATGATTACTGGTCCCAATATGTCCGGTAAGTCGGCTATTTTGCGTCAAACGGCTTTAATTGTGCTGTTGGCTCAAATGGGAAGTTTTGTTCCAGCTGATAGTGTAAAAATGGGAGTGGTGGATAAAATATTTACCAGAGTAGGAGCGAGTGATAATATTTCGATGGGAGAATCGACTTTTATGGTCGAAATGAATGAAACGGCTTCAATTCTGAATAATATTTCAGATCGAAGTTTAGTCTTGTTGGACGAAATTGGGAGAGGAACGAGTACTTATGATGGGATTTCGATTGCCTGGGCTATTGCCGAATTTTTACATGAGCATCCTTCAAAGCCGAAAACGTTGTTTGCAACGCATTATCATGAACTGAACGAAATGAGTGAATCTTTGACTCGAATTCAGAATTATAATGTGTCTGTCAAAGAATTAAAAGATACAGTGCTTTTTATTCGAAAATTAGTCAAAGGCGGAAGTGCGCATAGTTTTGGTATTCATGTGGCAAAAATGGCAGGAATGCCTCAAATCGTGATTTTGAAAGCCCAAAAGATTTTAAAGAAATTAGAGAAAGATCATTCTAGTGATGCGCTAAATGGAATCAAATCTGAAAAAGAAGAAATGCAAATGAGTTTCTTTAATCTTGATGATCCATTGCTGGAAGAGATAAAAGAAGAGATTTTAAACATCGATATCAATTCGGTTACTCCTGTGGAGGCTTTGATGAAACTCAATGAAATTAAAAGGATGCTGACTAGAAAATAATTTTTTATTTTTTAAAGTAAAGTAAATCAAAAGCTTAGTGTAAATATTGATTTTTTTTTCAAAAAAGGCTTGTGTAATCGAAAAAAGGTCTTAAATTTGCATCCGCAATACAGAACAAGTATCGCGGTTCTTTTTAACGATTGAAAATGCGAAAATAGCTCAGTTGGTAGAGCGCGACCTTGCCAAGGTCGAGGTCGCGGGTTCGAGCCCCGTTTTTCGCTCGAAATCACATCATGCTCGGATGGTGAAATTGGTAGACACGCTGGACTTAAAATCCAGTGAACAGCAATGTTCGTGCGGGTTCAAGTCCCGCTCTGAGTACAAAGAAAGCTTCAAACTAATGTTTGGAGCTTTTTTTATTTTATATCACAATCAGTTTGATGGTTTGTTTTAAATTAGTGTTTCTTTAATCTTTAAAGAGATTTTTAATTAATTACTTTGTTTGAATAAAAATATGGGAACTTTTGTTATTAGTAAAAGATTTAGTGGAGATTATAAGTTTGAGTTTACTTCTAGAAAAGGGAAAACTATTTTTACAAGCAATGCTTATGAATTAAGGATGGATTGTGAGGCAGATGCGGAGTATTTACGATCTGTATTCGAAAGTTGCTCTTACGTGAAATTTAAAACGTCTAAGGGGAAGTTTTTCTTTAGAGTTGTAGTTGATGGTAGAGTTGTGGCTACAAGTCGAAAATACAGCACGGAACTAATGGTTCAAAAAGGAATTGATGAAATAGTAAAATACGGCTCTAAAGCGGAGATTTTAGATTTTGCTAATAATGATTTTGAATTCATTGACTAGTTTAAAACGGAGTTTGTTTTTTAAAATCTAATTTTTGGGCATAAAAAAAGCCGTCACAATGTGAACGGCTTATTTTTTACTGTAATTTAAAATTACTCAGCAGCTGGAGCTGCAACAGTGTCAGTAGTTGTAGTAGTTGAGTCAACAACAACAGCAGTAGTATCAACAACTACAGCAGTAGTATCAACAGCTACTTCTTCAGCAGGAGCTTCAGCTTTTTTACAAGAAACAACAGTTAAAACAGCAACAACAGCTAAACTTAAAAATACTTTTTTCATCTTACTTTATTATAAAAGGTTAATTATTAATTCGAGGCAAAGATATAAAATTTTTGATATGTAAAATATTTTTTCATTTTTTTTTTAAAATATTATTCAATTATATTATCAATCTGGAAATACAGCTTTTATAACTTAATTAGTTTTGACAATAAAGAGTTTTGTTTAAAATTCTTAAAATTGATTTTTGGGAGTTGGTTTTTTAGTGATTTGATTGTTAGTGATTTATGTTTGTTTTGGTTTGTGAGAATCGGTTATTTATGAATTATGAAATCTCTAAGTATGTTTTTTGAGAAAACAATTTTTTAAAACAATAATTTTTGTAATTCAGTTAGTGTGCTTTTATTTTTGTTATTTGACGTAAAAATGGAAACTCAAAATGAGAAATCCTGATTTTTTCATCTTTATAAATCTTAGATATTCTCTAAAATTAATTGGGTAGCTCCTTTATTTTTATTTACAAACTCACTGCATATTCCACCTTTTTTCTTACGAATTATTTCATCTGTAATTAAAGTTTCAAAAGTGTGAGTTAGTTCTTTACTGTTTGTGATACTAATACAAGCTGTTAGATTAACTAAATCAGTGGCTTCAGCAAAATGTGAAAAGTTAGGCCCAATAATTATTGGAATGCCAAAAGTAGCTGGTTCTAATATATTATGCACGCCTGGATTGCCAAAACCTCCGCCTACATAAGCAATATCGGCATAGCTGTATATTTTGGTTAAAATTCCGATAGTGTCAATAATAAAAACATCAAAATCAGCTAAGTTTTTAGATTCTTTGTCGCTAAACAACACCGTTTTTTTATTGATACTGTTTTTTAATTCTTGTATTTGTTCGTTCTTAATGTTGTGTGGCGCAATGATGAATTTTACATCATGTGTATTTGAATTAATGTAATCGATGAGTAAATCTTCGTCTTTTGGCCAGGAACTTCCAATAACTACAGTTAGGGTGTTGTTTTTAAATTGGGAAATGAAATCTAAAGTGTTGTCTTTTTCTAAAATTGCAGCTACCCGATCAAAGCGTGTATCGCCAGAAACACTAACGTTAGTTTTTCCTAATTGAAGTAATAGTTTTTTAGAAGCTTCATTTTGAACAAAAAAGTGAGTAAAAGTATTTAACGCATTTCTATAAAATTGACCGTACCATTTAAAAAATAATTGATTTTCTCTGAAAATTCCAGAAATTAAATAAGTAGGAGTGTTTAGTTTTTTGAGTTCATTAAGGTAGTTTGGCCAATATTCGTATTTAATAAAAAATGCCATTTCAGGATGAACAAGTTTTATGAATTTTTTGGCGTTCTTTTTAGTATCCATCGGTAAGTACACCGTTACATCTGCTACAATATTGTTTTTTCGTACTTCATAACCTGAAGGAGAAAAGAAAGTCAAAACAATTTTATGCGAAGGATATTTTTCTTTTATTTTTTCAATTACAGGAAGTCCTTGCTCGTATTCACCTAGAGAAGCAGCATGAAACCAAATGGTTTTATCGTTTGCGTTTATTTTTTGCGAAAGCGTACTAAAAACGCTTTTTCTGCCAGAAACAAATAGTTTCATTTTTGGACTAAATACTGCGATAATTTTCAGGAAAAAATCGGCAATTGTAATGATGAAATTGTATAGAAAAAGCATTCGGATATTTTTTGGGGCTAAAATACATTTTCTTTAGCTTAAAATCATTGGTTTGAAATCAATAATACCTATTTTTGTTTCCCTTTTGTGAAAGTTTTGTTGTTGTATAAGAAGTGTAAAAACAACAGCTTTCTAACTATTAATAAAGTTGAAATGAAGAAAATTCAAATGGTTGACTTAAAAAGTCAATACGATAAAATTGCTGCTACTGTAAACGCTTCTATTCAGAACGTTTTGGATACCAATACTTATATCAATGGACCTCAAGTACATCAATTCCAAAAATCATTGGAAGATTATTTAGGTGTAAAACACGTAATTCCTTGTGCAAATGGAACTGATGCTTTGCAAATTGCAATGATGGGATTAGGATTGCAACCTGGTGATGAGGTAATTACTGCCGATTTTACTTTTGCAGCTACAGTTGAGGTAATTGCTTTGTTACAACTAACGCCTGTTTTAGTCGATGTTGATTTGGATAATATGAATATCTCATTAGAAAGAATCAAAGCAGCGATTACTCCAAAAACTAAGGCGATTGTTCCGGTACATTTGTTTGGTCGTTCGGCTAATATGGATGCAATTATGGCTTTGGCAACAGCCCATAATTTATATGTTATTGAAGATAATGCTCAAGCTATTGGTGCTGATTTTATTTCGACTTCAGGTACAAAAACTAAAGTTGGAACTATTGGTCATGTGGGGGCAACTTCATTTTTTCCTTCTAAAAATTTAGGTTGTTACGGTGATGGTGGTGCAATTTTTACTAATGATGATGATTTGGCACATATCATTCGTGGAATTGTAAATCACGGAATGTACGAGCGTTACCATCATGATGTAGTAGGAGTGAATTCTAGATTAGACAGTATTCAGGCTGCAGTGTTGAATGCTAAATTACCTTTGTTGAATGATTACAATACAGCGCGTCGTGCAGCAGCAGCTAAGTATAATGCTGCTCTAGCGGGTCATGCAAATATTGTTACACCTTCATTTGACGGAGATAAAAACGATCATGTTTTTCATCAATATACTTTGAGAATTATTGATGCTGATAGAAATGGATTGATGCAACATTTGTTAGACAAAGGAATTCCATGTGCTATTTATTATCCAATTCCGTTGCATTCGCAAAAAGCATATGTTGATGTAAGGTATAAAGAACAAGATTTTCCAGTAACCAATCAATTGGTTCAGGAAGTGATTTCGTTGCCAATGCACACCGAATTAGATGACGAGCAAATAAAATTTATTACTGATAGTGTTCTAGAATTTTTAAATAAATAAAGATGAAGAAATATTTAATAGTTTTTGTACTGGTTTTGATTTCGTTTTCTAATTATGCTCAAACAAAATCAGTTTCGAAAGAAGAAACAGCGGTTGCAAATAGAGTAGAATCTTTTCGCAAAGCCTTAATTGATCCAACAGAAAGCAATTTGAAAGCTTTAACTTCAAAAGATTTAAGTTACGGTCATTCTAGTGGCGTACTTGAAGATCAAAAAGTTTTTATTAAAAAATTACTTAGTGGAGAATCTGATTTTGTGACCATTGAATTTCAAAACCAAAGTATTCAGATTGTTGGAGATGTTGCAATTGTAAGACATAATCTGGCAGCACATACTAAAGATAGTGGTGTTGAAAAAGATATTAAAATTGGAAATGTATTGGTTTGGCAAAAGCAAAAAAATAAATGGTTGTTAATAGCAAGACAAGCTTTTAAATTGCCTCAATAAGAAAAACTACAAATAGGAAAAATCCCGAATTGTCAAAATTGATGATTTGGGATTTTTTGTTTTAAAGTATTAGTTGTAAATTCGTTAGAAATTAAATGCAGTGATTATGAGTGCTAAAGAAAAAAAAACTAAAATAGATAAAGCCGAAGAACCAGCTGTTAATTATGATATTTCTAAACCAAAACAACAAGGTATAGATCACGCAACATTTGACTTTGATGCTGAATTTGCAAATGGGTATACAGCAGAAGAATTTAAAGCTGAAATGCATAAACGTATAAAAGCTTATCCTTGGAAAAAGTAATTTTTAAGAATAAGGTTTTAGAATATTTTGATGAATTAGTTTTTTTGCTATTCAAAGAGGAATATTTTAATTATGCTGAAAATGCACAACTTTATGTCGATAAAATTGTAGATTTCGTTCTCCTTGAAATAGACAGTTTTCCACATAAATTAACACCTCAAAAATTAAAATACTTAGGTTCTAATTATATTTTTTATAAATCCAATAAAAGAAGTACCTGGTATATTTTCTTCGAAAAAAAGAATCGTAATTATTTAGTTACCGGAATTATCAATAACCATTGTGAAGAAGCGAAGGATTTATGAAAAAAAAATCTCAAAGTATCAGGAGATAGTTTGAGATTTAATTAGCTTATTCTTTAGCTGCTTCTTTTAGTTTTTCAGCCGCTTTGTCCAGGTTTTTTGCTCCTTTTTCAAGTAATTTTCCTGTTTTAGATTGAGTTGAATCAATAGCTGTTTCTACTTTTTGAGATACAGTATCTATTTTTTGCTCTACTTCGGCACCCACTGCTTCATGAGCATCTTCAATCTTATCTTTTGTTTTTTCTTGGCAGGAAACCATTGCAACAGCCATAAAAGCTAGTGCTAAAATTGTTTTTCTCATTTGTATTTTGTTTAATGATTGGTATAAAATGTTGTCTTTCAAATATAGAAAAAAATACTGTACAGAAACCAACCAATTCTTTGTCACAATACTAATTCAGTATATAACTTTTCGAAAGTTTTATCTAAATCAACACTGAATCCTGAATGCGGTCTTGAGGTTTGAATACTCGAACTTTTAATGGCTGTTAACCATCTAAAACGTTCGTCTTTTTCGAATAGTGCAATTGGTCCAGCATCTTTTTTGCCTTCACAGATGGCTACAAAAGAATCTAAATTGACTTTGAGTTGGTCTAAGTCAAATTCGCTACAAAATGAACTGATTTTAGCTGTAGGAATTTGATATTGTATACGTAAATATTTCTGACGCTTGCAATAAAGCATCAAACCTACATTTATAAATTCTTCGCGTTCTACTCTTGGTACCACACGAATGACAGCATAATCATATAAGTGTTGTTCGGGCATCTTGAGCTTGTTTTAAAAATACATCAGCATTTTTCAAGCGTAAGCTTAAAAACTGAAAATAGATTGCTTTAATTTCGTCAGCAGTTATTGTTTGGTCTTCCCATTGCAACCAATCTTCTGGAATTTGGTTTACAATTTCTTTTAAAATCGAATCATTTAATATTGCAATACATTCCTGATGTGCTTCTTCAAGTTTTGATGCCTTTGGTAATAAAACATGATCTTTAATTAGCACAAATGGAGTAAGGGCTGATTTTTCCCAATTAACCCAGGAATGATGAAAATAAAAAGAAGCGCCATGATCGATTAACCAAAGTTCTTTTTTCCAAATTAAAAGGTTCGTGTTTTTGAAAGTACGATCAACATTGGTAATAAAAGCATCTAACCAAACAATTTTTGAAGCCAGTAAAGCTTCACAATCATTTGCGGCAGCATCATACGTGATGGCTCCAGATAAATAGTGTAATCCTAAGTTTAAACCCTGGCTAAATTTTAATAAATCCTGAATTTCTTCATCGGCTTCTGTTCTTCCAAAGGCTTCATCTAATTCTGCAAAAACTAATTCAGGAATGGGTAATCCCAATTGTTTCGCTATTTGACCACCTAAAAATTCAGCAATTAATGCTTTTACTCCGTGACCTGCTCCTCTAAATTTTAATACATATTTAAAATCATCGTCGGCTTCTGCCAAAGCAGGTAAGGAACCACCTTCCCGAAGTGGAGTAATGTATCGGGTGACGTTTACTGTTCGTAAATTTAAATCCATAAGAAGATATTCTTAAAAACAAAGATAGCTAATACCGTTTGTAATTTTATAATAGCCCAATTTCTTTTTAAAACAAAAAAATCCTCACAAACTTACGCTTATGAGGATTTTCTATATAATTACTGCAATCTAAATTTTAAGCATTTGCAGTAGCCGCTTCTTTATTGATTTTTCCAATTAATCCAGTCAAAACTTTTCCAGGACCTACTTCGGTAAACAAAGTTGCTCCATCGGCAATCATTTGTTGAACCGATTGTGTCCATTTAACAGGAGCAGTTAATTGAATGATTAAGTTTTCCTTGATTTCATTTGCATCCGAAACTGCACTTGCAGTTACGTTTTGGTATACTGGGCAAATTGGTGTAGAGAAAGTAGTTGCTTCAATTGCAGCTGCTAGTTCTTCTCTTGCCGGTTCCATCATTGGTGAGTGAAAAGCACCACCAACAGGTAATAACAATGCACGTTTTGCACCTGCTTCTTTCATTTTTTCGCAAGCTAATTCTACAGCTTTAAATTCACCTGAAATTACTAATTGTCCTGGGCAGTTGTAGTTTGCAGCTACAACAACTCCGTCTATAGAAGCACAAACTTCTTCTACAATATTATCCGCTAATCCTAAAACAGCAGCCATTGTTGAAGGTGTGATTTCGCAGGCTTTTTGCATTGCTAAAGCTCTTTGAGAAACTAATTTTAATCCGTCTTCAAAAGACAAAACACCGTTAGCAACTAAAGCTGAAAATTCTCCTAAAGAATGTCCTGCCACCATTTCTGGTTTAAAATCTTCTAATGTTTTTGCTAAAATTACAGAGTGTAAAAATACAGCGGGTTGGGTAACTTTAGTTTCTTTTAATTCTTCGGCAGTTCCTTCAAACATAATATCTGTAATGCGGAAACCTAATATTTCGTTTGCTTTTTCGAATAATTCTTTAGCTATTGGAGCGTTTTCATATAAGTCTTTGCCCATTCCTGTAAACTGTGCTCCTTGACCTGGAAATACGTATGCCTTCATATTTTTTAATTTAAAGATTTAAATATTTGAACGATTGAAAATTTACTCAATCGGGATGCAAAAATAGTATTTTTTTAGGATTTATCAGGAAAGATAAAAACGGCTAAACTTCAGTATGAAATTTAGCCGTTTTTATATGAAAATTAGTTATTGAAATTCCTTATGCTTGTATTAATTGTAGTTCAATGTTCAAACGAACTTCTTCGCCTACTAGAACACCGCCCGCTTCTAAAGCTGAGTTCCAGTTTAATCCCCAGTCTTTACGGTTTATTTTTCCAGAAATATTCAATCCTGCTTTAGTATTTCCCCAAGGATCTTTCATTAAACCGCTGAATTCAGCTTCTAATTTTACAGGTTTTGTTACTCCTCTTAAAGTCAAATCGCCTACTAATTCAAAATCATCTCCTTTTTTAGTGAAAGAAGTCGCTTTGAAAGTAAGTTTTGGGTGATTTTCAACATCAAAAAAGTCGCCACTTTTTAAATGATTGTCTCTGTCGGCATTATTAGAGTTGATCGAATTGATGTCAGCTGAGAATTCAATACTAGCATTTTCGAAATTATCTCCATCTGTGATAATTGTCGCTTCATAAGAATCAAATTTTCCTGAAACGTTAGTAAACATCATGTGTTTTACTTTAAATCCAATTTCTGAGTGTGTCGAGTCGATTGTCCATTTTGTAGTTGCCATAATTTTATATTTTTAAATTGTTATTTTATTTTGATAAGACAAATTTACGGTATCGATAGGAGCGGAGCACTTAACCTAGATTAAGAAATGAAAAACCAGACAATAAGAATCTATTATCTGGTTTTTATTTAGTGGATTAAGCTACTATTTCGTTACAAAACAAAATATGGATTTTTTTCGCTACAAACTTCTAGATTTTCGGCTTCAGTCTTTTTATGCTGAACTTCAAATTCATCACGGAATTCGTTAATCATTTGCATCAGATTCTTTTCAATTGTTCCACAAATTGTAGTCATTGGAGTATCTGTTGGTTTGTTTTCGAATGGATCCTGCAAATGGATTGCCATTTTTTCGATAAGGAAAAAGGCAGCTCCAATAGTTGTTACCAGCGGAATTTGTAACCAACCTAATAAATCAGTTAATGCAAAAGGCAATAAGATAATGAAAAGACAAAGTGTAAATCTCATGTACATACTGTATGTTGTGGGGAAAATGGTGTTTTTAATTCTTTCGCATTTTCCCATATAATCACACAATCTTGTTATTGTATTGTCTATTTCGACCTGTTGATAGGTGTTTATTTTATTGTTTTCGTAAGCTTTTTTCAAATCTTTTGAATGCAACATCAATATGGCATTAGGCACGTGCTTGTGTTTTTTTACATATTGAAAATCATGTTCGTTTAGAATTTTTTTAATCGGTTTGTAAGGATCTTTTTCTCTAAGCGACTGACTCAGGCTGTAACACCAGGCTACTTGTCTTTTAGCAAAATTTTCTTTGAAATCATTAGCTTCTACTGAATAATCAGGGTCTTTGTAGAAAGTAATCACTTGTCTCATTAAGGTTCTGGAATCATTAACTATTGCTCCCCAAACTATTCGGGCTTCCCACCAGCGGTCGTAAGCCTGATTGGATTTGAAAGCAAGTAATAAGGAAATAATTGTTCCCACAATAGTAGGAATTGCAATAGGAATATTGATGGCTTCATTATCGTAGTACGTATTAAATATTTCAAAAGTAATGGCGTATATAATTACCAGAAAAAGCTCCACTCTAATCTTTCCCAAAACATATTTCATTGGGATTTTCTTCTTTAACAGCATAGTCTTCTTTTTTATGTTTTAAACAATCGTTTTTGATGTTTATGCAATTTCTTCGTACAGCGACAGAATTGGTAAACCAAAACTCTCGGTTGTGCTTGCACTTTGTTTTTTTAGTTTAATCTTTTTAGGTTTTCTGGTTTCGATTAAAAGGTCAATTTGGTTTTTCGAAATCGCTTCTTCTAATAGTGAATGAATTTCTTCGGGCTTTTGATCATTAAAAATTTTAGCCTGACTAACAATTTTAAAATTAAAATGATGCGGAATTAATTCTTGTAAATCTTCCACTTGTAGGCGGGACATGGTTTGTTCCAGATACATTGCTTTGGTTAAATCCTGTTCTTCAAAGTTTGTACTTAGATGTAAAATGGGGCATTTGCTGTTGCTCAAAATTTGTACAAACTGGTTGTGGATTCTTTTTTGCGCATTTTTAAACGAAGGAGTCAGGATGGTTAATTCAATATCAAGATGCTCCATCAAGTTTTTCATCAAAGGTGCCGAAATTCCATATTGATGGTGGATTTTTAAACAGCAATTTTGAGAAATAGTGATTAATTCTCTGCAATAATCGAGTACGTTTTTTTGCGAAACGGTCATTTCGCTTTTCATACTTCTTAAAAAACTTGCCGAAGAATAAGTGTCTGGTACTTCGCTAACTAGTGCTAAAAAGATAGTGCAGTTTTGACCGTTAGATTGTTGGATTGCTACTTTGATAGCATTGATTGTATCTGATTCTAAGTTGGAAGGTATTAATAGATTTTTCATATGTATCATTTTTAGTATACATACAAAATAAGGGATTGGACATTAGGCTGTCCTTTGATTAAAATTAGAATTTCCTAAAATTCTACATTAGAATTTCTAATGTTGCTTTTTTTCGAAGGTAATATTTACAACGGTTCCTTTTCCTGTTTCCGATTGAATTTGAAGTTCTCCATTGTGCATTCGGATGATTTTCATGGCTAATGGAAGCCCAAGTCCGTAGCCATTATATTTAGAAGCAATTTTTCCTCTAAAGAAGGGTTCGTACAAATAAGGAATATCTTCGGGTGGAATTCCGATTCCAATATCAGTAATGGCAATTTTAATTTTAGATTTATCGGCCATAATGGTTACAAATACTTCGTCGTTATCCGAATATTTTACACCATTTGAAATAAT
>Ga0247814_10000485_pt1 | contig 31129 bp, 17 predicted proteins | sample UWRJL179409R1_FD_179947 | JGI IMG/M metagenome (GOLD analysis project Ga0247814, IMG submission 179947) | Plant litter microbial communities from Arlington Agricultural Research Station in Wisconsin, United States - UWRJ-L179-409R-1 | ecosystem: Environmental > Terrestrial > Plant litter >... | reverse complement strand
ATCTGCACCTGCACGGCCTTGCTGATCCTGCTGTCGGGCTTCTATACCCCGGGTTTCGAAGGCGACGGCATAGCCCTGACCCAGAACTCCCTCGCCGCCGTGGTCGGTGACTGGGGCCGGATGTTCATTTCCGTGGCGCTGGCGTTGTTCGTGTTCACCTCGATCCTCTACAACTACTACCTGGGCGAGAGCAACCTGCGCTTCCTGATCGGTGAAAACCGCAAGGCACTGATGGGCTACCGTGCGCTGGTGCTGGTCCTGATTTTCTGGGGCGCCATCGAAAACCTCGGGACCGTGTTCGCCTTTGCCGACATCACCATGACCTGCCTGGCCTTCGTCAACCTGATCGCCCTGGCCATGCTGTTCAAGGTCGGCATGCGTGTGATGCGCGACTACGACGGGCAGCGCCGCGCCGGCGTCAAACAACCCGTGTTCGACTCGAGCAAATTTGCCGATCTTGATCTGGACCTGAAGGCCTGGCCGGCCAACCCGTCTGCCGCTGCCGGCAAGACGCAAGCCGAGCCGCAAGGCGTACCTGCAGCGCAACGCTGACAGGTAAATGACGGGCGCATCCCCTGCGCCCGTCAGTTATTGTGATGCAATAACCTGTAGGAGTGAGCCTGCTCGCGATAGCGGTTAATCATTCAACATTTATGTTGGCTGAAAGACCGCGAGCAGGCTCACTCCTACAGGAACTCATCGTTTCGGAGAATCCTATGAACCCTTCGACTTATCCCGCCGCTCAAAACGTCATGGTGCTCTACACCGGTGGCACCATCGGCATGCAGGCCAGCGTCAATGGTCTGGCCCCGGCGTCCGGTTTCGAAGCGCGGATGCGCGACTACCTGCACAGCCAGCCTGAACTCGTCGTGCCACAGTGGCGCTTCCGCGAAATGTCGCCGCTGATCGACAGCGCCAACATGACCCCGACCTACTGGCAGCAACTGCGTGAAGCAGTGGTCGATGCTGTTGATGTGCAAGGTTGCGACAGCGTGCTGATCCTGCACGGCACCGACACCCTGGCCTACAGCGCCGCAGCGATGAGCTTCCAGTTGCTCGGCCTGTACGCCCGTGTGTGCTTCACCGGCTCCATGCTGCCGGCCGGCGTTACCGACAGCGATGCCTGGGAAAACCTCGGCGGCGCACTGGTCGCCCTCGGCCAAGGTCTGGCACCGGGCGTGCACCTGTACTTCCACGGTGAACTGCTGGCGCCGGCCCGTTGCGCGAAAGTGCGCAGCTTCGGCCGGCATCCGTTCAAGCGCCTGGAGCGTCAGGGCGGCGGTGTAAAAGCGCCTGCGATTCCAGTGCCGTTGAACTACAACCAACCGAAGCAACTCGCCAAGGTTGCGGTGCTGCCGCTGTTCCCGGGTATCAGCGCCAAAATCCTCGACGGCCTGCTCGACAGCGGCATTCAGGGCCTGGTACTGGAATGCTACGGCAGCGGGACCGGACCGAGCGACAACCTCGAGTTCCTCGCCAGCCTCGGCCGGGCACGGGACAACGGCGTTGTGGTGGTGGCGGTGACTCAGTGCCATGAAGGCGGTGTCGAGCTGGATGTGTATGAAGCGGGTAGTCGGCTGCGTAGCGTCGGCGTACTGTCGGGCGGCGGCATGACCCGTGAAGCGGCGTTCGGCAAATTGCATGGTTTGCTCGGCGCCGGCCTGGAAAACGCCGAAATACGTCGCTTGATCGAACTCGACCTGTGCGGCGAACTGAGCTGATCGCTCCGACTATCAGGATCAATACCGCACAGCCTATATATATCTACCACCATCGCTGAATCGTGCCCCCCTAGCATGAAGCAACCCCGAGGCCCGGCCTCGGGAAGCTCCGTCACCAATGCAGGGATGCACGATGATTTCACCCAACTCCAGTTCCACTCCGCCAGCCATCAGCGACGCCAACCCCGTTGACGCGCTGATCACTCAACTCAGTGTCGGACCCGACTTGCGCGATGTGGCGGCCGTCCTGCTGCGCCAGCATTTGCGCGAAATGTATCCCGCGCTGGATCTCGACCCCGCCATCACAATGGTGGGTAGCCCGTCCTGGGCGCTGATCGACGACCAGGTTTTGGCCGGACCTGTGGCCTATCAGGCACTCACTGAAATTCTCGCCAGCCAGGTCGTGCACGGCATCCCGGCCTTGTACATCGAAGGCGAACACTTTCTGGCGCAACAACCGATCAGCGAGCCCGCCGTACATTTGCCGGTGCGAATCGACGAGATCGCCAACCTGCTCAATCTGTTGGCACCCGTGATGCTTACAGCCTTCCAGGAACAGCAACTGGTGTTCTGGAACAGCCCCGACAACAGCTCCGGACCACGCTGGCATGCGTTGTCCGACACCCTGCGCGAGCTCTGGAACGTCAATCAGGTAAAAGGATGGAGTGATGCTGACTGCGCGATGGCCCGCACGCTTTTTCAAACTCCGGCGCAAGTCGACAGAAAACCCGACGATCTCTATCAGATCAACGCGTACCTGATCGCCATCGACCTGGTCGATGGCGACAACATCAAGCATCAGAACGAAGTTTCGATGGTCGTGTTGATCGGCAAACAGAAGACCGAGACAGTCATCCTTGCCCACTCATTACTCAACGGCTACCAGAAGTTCGACTCCCTGGAAAAGCTCGGAGCAACCTTGCCCGAGCACATCACCCCCGCCGAAACGTACCGCAATTTGCAATGGCGGCTGCTCGAACCCCCCGGCAGCATTTTTGACTATCAGGCCTGTGCCTTGGTCTCCATTCAAATCGATGTGATCGGTTCGCTGGATTTTTCCGACAGCGTTTCAACCGAAAGCGAAAAACCGTTATCCACCCCGACACCTGAAGTACATGAGTCTGCGAAGAAAAACAGCCCGGGACTGGACTGGTTCAGGGACGCCCTGCCCGACTGGCTGAATCAGGCTTCCCTGCCGGACTTGAACAATTACTCCCGGCACCTGAAGGATCTGGCCGCGCTAAACAGTCAGAACACGGGAAAGTCCTATCTGGATGGCATCCTGCCGATCAGCGAATACGCATTGGCCGAACTGAATGCCCTGCATGCCAAGACCCTGCATGAGCACGCTGAACAATTGCGCACCGCACCGGAGCTGGAAACGGCGCTGGAGTCACTCCAGTTGCGGGTAAAAAGTCCGGTGATCTGGGGTACGTTCACCGTCCCGGGAAAGATTGACACCTACAACTTCAGCGCCGTCGATCTGGCATTGCAGAACCTGATCGCAGTGCACCCTCTGGGCGACAAGACTCTTGTTTCAACACGTGGCAAGACGCTGCCTGCGTGGTTGACCGTGGATTACCTGGAAGATCTCGTCACCCGCGCGGACATCGGCACCAGCTACCCGGCGCTGATCGAGAAACAACTGCTCGAAAGCACCCCGGCATCGACCGCCCGGCAGGCTCTGTTTGCCCGTCAGTTGCGCATCCAGCTACCGTTGCTGGCCCTGCAGTGCAAGATCCGCGGCGAGGCTGGCATTGATGCGCAGGGATACCGCTATGTCATGGCCGTGCTGGAACCCGACAGTAAAAATCGTGTAGTCGAGGACCAGACCATCGTCATGCGGCCGCTGGCCTTTATTCCCAAGCGCAGGAAGGGCAGTACTGACGACAAAGTCACCAACATGTTCGTCATCGGTCCCGAAGACCCGACCGCTGGGCCATGCCTGTTGTATCGCCCGATGCTCGACCAACCCCTGAGCCAATATCCGTCCACCAGCAACTTGCTCTACGCCATCCAGCAATCGGCCAGTCTGCGCGACTCGGTGTTGGCCTGGTTGCCGGACAACGCCCGCAGCGACTATGCCAACTATGTTTTCCCCGGCACCTTGCCGTCGCCCTGGGCGGTCACCGAGTTTCTGATCGACTCCAGCAAATTCACACTCATGAGCGGACCGATCGGCCTGAGCTCGAAAAAACTCGACGGCGACCTCCCCACCGCTCTGTTCAAAGCCAACGCACAGGCAATGGTCACGCTTGCCGACCGCCAGTCTGTCTCCAACAGCGAGAATCGCTGGGCCAGCTTCAAGCGGGCGGGCTGGATGCTGTTCAACGGCGTTCTGCCGTTTCTAGGGCGCGTCGCCGGTGTCGCTACGTGGATCTGGCAAATCATGGATCAATTGCAGGCACTGCAAGAAGCCCAAGAGCAAGGCGACAAACCCGCGCAATGGGCAGCGCTCACCGATGCGCTACTCAATCTGGCCATGGCGATCACTCTGCATATCGCCGCTCGCAGCCACCAAAATCCAAAATTTCGCCAGGAAGCAGCCACTTCAACGCCAGCGAAAGATCCGCTGCCTGCTGTGCCGGCACGCACCCTCAAGCAACTCTCCAAGGGCGCCCCCCACGAAGTGGCAGACTTGCAGAAAATACTGAACATCAGCGGCGCGGTGAATCGCACACCGACAAGCCTGAGCCTGGTGCTGAACCACTTCAAGATCGAGCGTCCGCAAGGACTGGGGGTCGCGAGCACGGAAAAAGGCCTCTATCTTCATCTCTATCGCCAAGGTAAAAAATGTTACGCGCCGGTAGGCAACGACTGGTACGAAGTCACCGTAGACGATAACGGCACCGTGATGATCATCGATGCGCAAACAGGGACGCGCTCGGGTCCGGCGCTTATCAGCAATCTGCGCGGAGACTGGTTCGTCGACACCCGTTTGCGCTTGCGTGGCGGCGGCTCAACCAGCCTGACGCGTGCGGCTGAAGCTGAAGGACAGCGGCAGGCAGACAAATTGCGCACCCGACTGACGGCATTCGAAAACCGCAAGACGACTGCCCAGCAAGAGCTTGAAAAAACCCATCAGGCGATGAACACGGCCACCGCCGAAACGGCGGCGACTCACCGCGAAAAATACCTCAAGGCTCTGGAAACACAACGCGCCGACTATGGCCAGGCCCTGGCCGATCTCACCGCATTGCATGTATTTTCGCCAACGGCCGACTATCAGCAAAAATCCCTCGGCTACCTCAAAGCTCAACTTGAACTCACGCATGCAGGTATTCGTGAAGCACTGACCGTGTTCACACCAAAATTGCGCAGCATACTCAATCATCTCGAGCGTCAGGCCGAGGCGCGGGAAGATCGGCAAATTGCCGAAGCGCAACAGATGATCGAGCTCAATCAGGACATGATTGCGCGACTTGAGAACATTCAAACGCGGATGCAAGAACTGAAAACGTTCAAAAGGGAAGGCTTGCGCCTGATTCAATACACGCGCAAAACACTTCCGGCGTATTCGATCGACGACCTTAAAGCGTTGCAGGTGACGCTGGCGCGCAACACTTGCCTGGCCGAACACTCGGTAAAAACCGCTGCTGATGCCTGGCGCAACCTCGACCATATTGTCGACACCGCCGACATTGCCGTGCAGGCCTTGCGCGACACCGTGGAGGAGCGCAGCGTCGCCCGGCTCGACGAGTGCATCGACAGCCTCAACGACCTTATCGAGCAATTCAACGTACTCGATGAGCGCCTTGCCGACTTGAAAGCTACCTACCTCGAACAGGTGCTCGAAGCTCCCTTTGCGCGCTTGCGCGGACAACTCGAGCAGTTCAACCGCCAAGCAAAGCGCAATCTGGTGCTGCTGCTCGAAGAACGAGACACCTTGAGACGCCAGCCGGTACCCCACCCACAACCGCCGCGGCCGAAAAAGAAGTTCATCCACACGCGCTACAACGGCGTGCTGATCGGCGAGCCGCGCCTGACTGAACAGGGGCTGGAAACCGATATGGTCGACATCAAGTCGCCTCTCACCAACAAGGTGATCGCCACATTCCATCAGAAGCCACCGGGAACCTGGGTTGAACGTTTGAGCAGCGAGTCACCCAGGATCCCGAACCCGGCACTTGAAACCAGTCTGAATAACGGGCAAACCTTGCTCGATTCGCTGGCAGCGTTTACTACGCGCATGAAAGAGCTCATCAAACAGCCCGGGCGCTCGCCAGTCGGCGTCGAGTTTCTGTTTCATCAACAGGCCCTGCAACTGGAACACATCAGCAGCGCCATTGAGCAGGCACTGACGGACAGCAACGCCACCGAGAGCACCCAGCGCTCGGCTGCAGTCATCAACAAAAAGCTCAGCGATGCCGTCGAAGATCTCTACCAGCAGGCCAGCACGGCCCTGCTGAAGATGACCAAAGAGCAACCACCTACGCCAGCGGCTGTTCTCCGACTGCAGGAAAACAACGCGATCACTATCGCGAAAACCGTCAAACGGCGACGTATCAAGGGTGGCAAGACACTCTATCTGGACGAATACACCGTCACCGACCGGGCCACGCGCAAAGTGCTCTGGTTCGCGCACTTCCTGTATTCCACGGCATGGGTGCCGAACAAGTCGTTCCTTTATGCGCGCCTCAAGACCCCGCAGGAGCAGCAACTGGGGCAGGAAGCCAATAGTATTCGCGGACTGAACGGTGCACAGCGACTGGCCTACTATCGCAGCATGATCGGCCTGGATAAGGCACAAACGTTGTTTTTCAACAACGATTGAGTCGCCCGGACCAGCCTTGGGAGCGCCCGCCAACGTGCGGGCGTCTCGCGCGGCACGCTACTTGCTCGCTTCCTGCGAACCCGAACGGAGGCGACCATGCTGCACTCCCATCTCACCACCCTCAACGCCGTCTCGCTGATACTCAACACCTTCAAGGCAGAAGGCTTGTCGAGCGAAGCGCTACTGGCCGGCAGCGGCATCAGTGCGGCGGATCTGCACCGGGCCGATACGCGCATCACCACCAATCAGGAGATGCAGGTCTGCGCCAACGCGGTCGCTCTCAAACACGACATCGGCCTTGAATTGGGTCGTCGGATGCACGTTTCCTGCTACGGCATTCTCGGTTACGCGTTGCTGACCTGTGCCACCTTCGGTGACGCTTTGCGCCTGGCAATCCGCTATCCGGCGCTGCTGGGAACACTTTTCGAACTGAGCCTGGAAGACGATGGCCAGCGCGTCTGGTTCGTCGCGGCGGACTACCGCGAGAGCCCTGCCATGGCGGTGTTCAATGCCGAGTTCTGCCTGGTTTCGCTGAAAGTCATTTGCGATGACCTGCTCGGCCATGCGCTGCCGCTGCTTGCCACACGTTTCGAACACGCCGCGCCGGATTATCGCGACCGCTATGCCGAGCACTTCGACAGTGCACTGCACTTCGATGCCAAGGACAACGCGTTCGCCTTCGACCGCCGCTGGCTCGATCAGCCGCTGCCGTTGGCGGATGCCATCACCCATCAAGCCATGGCGGAGCGCTGCCGCAAACAGAACCTGGAATTCACCGGACGCCAGGCGTGGCTCGGGCGAATCCGCCAATTGCTCAGCGCTCAACTGAACGCCGCGCCGGGGCTGGAGGGTCTGGCGCAGCAGATGAACTGCTCGCCACGCACGTTGCGCCGACACCTGAAGGACATGGGCAGCAGTTATCAGGAACTGCTCGATGAACTGCGCTTTGAACGGGCCAAGCAGATGCTGTGTGAGGATCAACTGCCGATTTACCGTATCGCCGAAACCCTTGGCTTCAGCGAAACCGCGAGTTTTCGCCACGCCTTCGTGCGCTGGAGCGGTGTCGCCCCGAGCCAGTTCCGCCCGCATTGATGCCCTTTGTGGGAGCTGGCTTGCCAGCGATGGCGTCGGCATATCCACTACAGATGTCGACTGTTACTCCGCTATCGCTGGCAAGCCAGCTCCCACAGATTTTTGTTTTGCACGCCCAATACGGGGGCAAGCCTGTGTGAAAAGGGGCGAATTTCGGTCAGGACTTTTGGCCATATCGATCCCCTTTTGGCCTTTCCTGCCGTTCTCCGATTCGCCTCGCGCCGTAACACTGGGGCAACCGAATCAGCCCTGCGGAGAACAACAAATGCTGACGATCTACTCAGACGATCACCACCTGCACCATGGCCGCTGCGAACTCATCGATGGTCAGCTAAAGCCGTGTTTCGAAATGCCGTCGCGCGCCGACCATGTACTGCAACGGGTGCACAACCAGAACCTCGGCCCGGTCGAGGCGCCGAAGGATTTCGGCCTCGAGCCAATCGCGCGCATCCATAGTCGCGACTATCTCGACTTCTTCAAGGGGGCATGGGATCGCTGGACCGAATTCAACACCGACGGTGATCTGCTGCCCTACACCTGGCCGGCGCGCACCCTGCGCGCAATCAAACCGACCAGCCTGCACGGCCAGCTCGGATATTACAGTTTCGACGGCGGCGCACCGATCACCGCCGGCACCTGGCAAGCCGCGTACAGCGCAGCGCAAGTTGCCCTGACTGCCCAAGCGCACATCCAGGCTGGCGCGCGCAGCGCCTTCGCCCTGTGCCGTCCACCGGGACACCACGCCGCCAGCGACTTGATGGGCGGTTATTGCTACCTCAACAACGCCGCCATCGCCGCGCAAGCGTTCCTCGATCAGGGCCACAAAAAGGTCGCGATCCTCGACGTCGACTATCACCACGGTAACGGCACGCAGTCGATTTTCTACCAGCGCAGCGATGTGTTGTTCACCTCGATCCACGGCCACCCGGAAGCGGAATTCCCGTTCTTCCTCGGCTATGACGACGAACGCGGAGAAGGCGCCGGTGAAGGCTTCAATTTCAACTACCCGCTGCCGGCCGGTTCTGGCTGGGACGTGTGGAGCGCAGCGCTGGATCAAGCCTGCGACGAGATCGACCGTTACGGCGCCGACATCATTGTCGTCTCGCTGGGTGTCGATACGTTCAAGGACGATCCCATCTCGCAGTTCAAACTCGACAGCCCGGACTACCTGGCGATGGGCAAGCGCATCGCCGCCCTCGGCAAGCCGACGCTGTTCGTCATGGAGGGCGGTTACGCGGTGGAAGAAATCGGCATCAACGCGGTAAACGTGCTGGAAGGTTTTGAACAATGAACCAGCTCAGGCACCTCATCGCACCCACACTGTGTGCGGCGCTGCTCAGCGCCGCGGCCCACGCAGAAGAGCGCACGTTGCGCGTCTACAACTGGTTCGACTACATCACGCCCAAGGCGCTCGAAGACTTCAAGGCGCAGAACCCCCAGACCAAACTGGTCTACGACATCTTCGACACCAACGAAGCGCTGGAGGCCAAGCTGCTCACCGGCAACTCCGGCTACGACGTGGTGGTACCGTCCAACGTGTTCCTCGCCAAGCAGATCGAAGCCGGGGTGTTCCAGCCGCTGGACCGCAGCAAGCTGCCGAACTGGAACCACCTCGATCCGAAACTGATGAAGCTGATCGAAGCCAACGATGCGGGCAACAAATTCGCCGTGCCGTACATGTACGGCACCATCCTGATCGGTTTCAATCCGGCAAAGGTCAAGGCGGCGCTGGGCGACAATGCGCCGGTGGACAGTTGGGACCTGATCTTCAAGGAAGAGAACATCAGCAAGCTCAAGCAGTGCGGCGTCGCCCTGCTCGATTCGCCGTCGGAAATTCTGCCGCTGGCCCTGCAACACTTGGGTCTCGATCCGAACAGCAAGAACCCGGCGGATTACGCCAAGGCTGAAGCGCTGTTGATGAAGATCCGTCCGTACGTGACCTATTTCCACTCGTCCAAGTACATGGCCGATATCGCCAACGGCGACATCTGCGTGGCGGTCGGCTATTCCGGCAGCTTCTCGCAAGCCGCCAACCGCGCCAAGGAAGCCAAGAACGGCGTGGTGGTCGATATGCGCCTGCCCAAGGAAGGTGCACCGATCTGGTTCGACATGCTCGCGATTCCCAAGGGCGCGAAAAACACCGAGGACGCTTACACCTTCATCAACTACCTCCTGCAGCCGGCGGTGATTGCACCGGTCAGCGACTTTGTCGGTTATCCGAATCCGAACAAGGACGCCACGGAACTTGTCGACCCGGCGATCCGCAACAATCCCAACCTGTACCCGACGGATGCGGCGATGGGCACGCTGTACACCCTGCAACCGTTACCCCGTGATGCCGAACGGGCACGCACCCGGGCCTGGACCAAAATCAAATCCGGGACCTGAGCCATCCGCTAAAAAACCACCCGCACACCCGCGGGTGTTTTTTTGCCGGCGATAACTATGTACCACCTGCCGCCATGGTCAACACCCTAACGTGCTGTCGTCCGGTGCTGCGCATTGCAGCGGCCGCTAACGTCAGACAAGGATACGGTCATGCCAGAAAAACCGGCGCCCAGCGCCATTGATGTACTCAGCCAACTGGTGAGTGGCCCCTCGCTCAGTGAAGTGGCGGCGAATGCCTTGCGTCCTGCCCTTGTAAAGCTGTACCCGCAACAGCTCATCGATCCGACATTGGCCATTGTTGCGACGCCGTCCTGGCGCTCCGATGGCCGGCAAATCGTCGCTGGACCCTACCGTTTCGAGTCGCTCACCGACGCGTTGGTACGGCTGGCCCTTTCTGGCACCGCGATCACGCTCATCGACGGCGAACATTTTCTCACTGAACAACCGGATGTCTTGCCTTGCGTCCAGTTACCGGTGGATATCGAAACGATTGGCGCCTTGCTCAACGAACTGGCCCCGCTGCTGCTTACGGCGCTGGAAGAACAGCAAATCGACTACTGGAACGAGGCCATCGGCCCTTCCGTGCCACGCTGGCACCAGCTATCAGAGACCTTGCAGCAGGTGTGGAACGTCAGCGCCGACAACGGTTGGGATGCCGATCAACGGGCAATGGCGCTGGGCGTTTTCAACCACCCGGACAAAATCGACCGGGCGCTCAAGGACACCTATCAGACCCGCACCTGCCTGATCGATATTGATCTGGACGAAACCGCCGACCGCACTCATCTCAATGTCCTCGACACGGCCGTTCTGATCGGCAGCAAAGGCGCGCGGACAATTATCCTTACGCATTCGGTGCCTCAGGGTTTCCAATGCTTCGACAGTTTCACCGACCTGGAAAAGTCGTTGCAGTGGCCTCTGCAGCCTGGCGCCGAGGCGATCCACGTGCAATGGCGGCTGTTCGAGCCAACAGGTAATTTTTTCGATCAGCAAGCCTGTGCGCTGATTGCGCTGGAAGCCCAGGCAATCGGTGAGGTCGACTTTTTCAAGCGCCGTAACGACTCGATTGCTCTCGCCCATCTGGGCAGCGGCGCCAGTCCGGCCGCCGAGTCAAACCTGTCCCGTCGCTTCACCCACACCGAACACGCCCTGCCGTCCTGGCTGGACAATGCCTCGCCCGCAGACCAGACCCGCTATAGCCGGCACCTGCTGGATCTGGTCGCCGTGCAGCAGCAGAGTTCGGGCAAGAGTTTTCAGAAAGAAATCCCCGATATCCAGACCTTTACCCTGGACAAGCTGAAAACGGCGATCAACCGAACACCAACCCAGAACTTCAAACTGCAAGACGTGGAAATAACCGATACCAGCGTGGTGGTCTGGGGCACATTTGTCGCACCGGAACAGTCGCAGACCCTCACTTTGTCGCTGGTCGACCTGGCGCTGCAGAATCTGGCCGGTTTGCCACTCGGTGACCTGTCGGTGGGCTATCGCAACAGCAAGACACCGGTGCCTGTATGGATGACCGCCACGTACCTGAAAAACCTGGTCACTACGGTCGATATCGGCAAGAACTATCCACAGTTGCTCGAGCAGCGCCTGGTCAAAGACAAAACCCAGGCTGCACGCCTGCAGCAACTCTACAGCCGTCAATTGCCCGTTGAGTTGTCGTTGCTGGCGCTGCAACACAAGATCCGCGGCGAAGCAGGCGTTGATGAGCAAGGTTATCGCTACGTCGTGGCGGCGCTGGCCATGGAACCGACGGACAGACGCGTCGATGGCGAAGATATCGTCGTGCGCCCACTGGCGTTCGTCACCGGCGCCAAGGCCAGCGATAGCGCAGACGAAGTGGTCAACATGTTCGTGATCGGCCCACGCGATGCGGACAAGGGTCCGTGCCTGCTCTATCGTCCGTTGTTCGATGCGCCGCTGCTGCAATACCCTTCAAGAGCAAATCTGCTGTATGCGATCAAGCATTCGAACACCCTGCGCCAGTCGGTACTCGCCTGGTTGCCGGACAGCGTACGCTTCGATTATTCGCAATACGTTTTTCCCGGAACCCTGCCTTCGGTCTGGACCATACCGCAACTGTTGATCGACCCCGGCTCAGCGGCAGATAACCGGGCAAGCGTGACATGGGGTAACCGCGTGATCGAGCCGGACGTACTGGCAAGCCTGTTCAAAGCCAACGCCGAAGCACTGATCACGTTGGCTGATCGCGTATCCGTGTCCAATGTCGAGGCACGCTGGGCGACCCTCAAGCGCGGCGGCTGGGCATTGTTCAATGCGGCGCTGCCATTTCTGGGGCGTAGCGTCGGCACTGCGGCGTGGATCTGGCAAATCATGGACGACCTGCAAGAGGTCACCGATGCGCAAAACCAGCAGCAACCCGTGCCATGGACCGCGCTGACCGACATCCTGCTGTCGCTGGGCATGGCCCTCGCGCATCGAGCGGCGACACGCAAGCAACCGCAGCGAGCGCCATCCGGCGTTCTCCCCGAGAAGATCCGTCCCGCCAGCAAACCTGTTGTGCCCGCCAGCATTCGCTTCAGTCGCCTTGGGGATATCAGCGGCGCTGAACTGCCGGGCGATCACGAGCTGTCGCTGCACGTGCTCGGCGCCATGGAACAATCATCTTCAAACCTGGGCACGGTACTCGACAGTCTGAAGGTGGACCGACCGGAACCGCTGGCAACGCCGGCGACAGAGGGCGCGTACCGACACCTTTGCAGTGCCGGGCTAAAGTGGTATGCCGAAGTCGGCGAACGCTGGTTTGAAGTTGCTCTTAATGACAATGAAGATGTGCAGATCATCGACACACGCCAGCAACCGACGCGCACCGGGCCGCTGTTGATCGCCAATGCGAAAGGGCAATGGTTTGTCGACTTGCGCTTGCGCCTGCGCGCTGGCGGTCTCAACAGTCAGCGCAAAAAATTGCTGAAACAGAATGCGAAGAAGTTAGAAGAGAAAAAACGCGACATTGCTGTATTCGACGCCGGCCTGGCTGGCAAGCGCAGCGAGTTGGTCAACGTTCGACGCGCCATGCTGGAGGCCACCACGCAAAACGCTGAAGGCGCCCGTCAGACGTTTCTCGATACGCTCGACGCTCAAGTAAAGGAATACAGCGCTAACATCGACAGCCTGAAAGCGCTGAATCTTCTGGAGGCAATACCCAACTATCGCAGTGCAATGATCGAGCGGCTTTCCCTGCAATTGTTCCTCATGCAGAGCTGGATCGACGAGACTTACACAGCATTTCGCGAAAGTCTTGCACAGACACTCGTGCTTCTTGATGAGGACGCAAGCGAAGCTGCTGCAGAGCGCTCCGAACCTTTCGAAAAGATGTCTGATCTGACGAAGGGCATCATCGACAAAATCGAATTTGCCCACACCCGTTTCGCCGAGCTGAACCTGCTTGGCAAAGAGGCCGTCGACGTCATCCGCGAGTACAAGGCCAGGCTGCCAAAGTTCTCGCTGGAAGACTTGAAGCTGCTGCAAATCACTTTGGGTCAGGAGCTATGTCTGTCGGCCGCAGAGGGCGAATCTCGCGAAGGAGCACGTACCGCCCTGGAAAATCTCGTCGAAGATGCCTCTCTGAACATTCAGAGCGTGCTCGACTTGAGCGCGGAAGAAGGTTTCAACCAGCTCGGTGAGCGCGTGGAGGCGATGAACAATCTGGTGGAACAGTTCGAGGTCATCGACCAGCGGTTTGGCGACCTGGTCAGTGAGTATCCGCAATATCTGGTCAGCGAACGCCTTGATCAGGTGAAACGCCACGTTGGCGAATTTCAGCAGGACGCCGTACAGCAGCTGTCCAACCTGTTGCGCGAACAACGCCTGGTAGAGCCCGTTGCCGGGCCGTCAAAATCGTCGACGCCGCCGGTGCGTAAAATCATCAAGACCCGCTACAAAGGCACACTGGTCGGTCAGCCCAGGCGCAGTGGTGGTGGGCAGGACGGCGATCTGGTCGATGTCGTGGCGCCATTGACCGGTAAAGTGATTGCCACCTTTCACGAAAAAACCCCAGGCAACTGGGTCGAGAGGGTTCCTGCCAAACCGGTCGGATTGCCAAGGCCAGGCCCTGGGCTCTCGAAGAGCCTGCAGGGAGCCAGGGAATTGCTCGACGAACTGCCAGCCTTCAGGCAGCGCACCCAGTCACACATCGCACGGGCGCAACGCAACCCCACGGAGATCGAGGAGATCTATTACCTGCACGCCACGCGTCTGCGCGATGCCATGGACAAGATCGACAAAGCACTCACCTCTGGCAATCACGTCGAAAGCAAAACCGCTTCCGCTACCGAAGTACGCCAGCAACTCGAAAGCGAAGCCACGGCACTCTATGCCAGAGGTCGAGCCGCCCGGATCGAAATCACCAAACAGCAGGTGCCGACTGCTGCGCGAGTCGAATGGTTGTACAGCAAGCAAGAAGTGACGATTACTCGATCCACCGAACGCCGCCGGCTCAAAGGCCCACGCAAAGACTATCTGCTCGAATACCCGATTCTCGACAAGCAGACCGGTAAAGTCCTGTGGTACGCCCACTTCCACTACGCCAACCCTGACGATCCGTTGCCGTCATTCACCGCCGCGCATTTGAAAACCGTCGAGCAGCGTCGGCTGGGCGGTGCCTATGTCGAGCGTGAGGGCCGCAGTAATCAGGAACTGATCGCCATCCACCGCAGCGTCATAAGCCATGCCCAGGCCGCTTCATTGTTCTTTTCCTGATCACTCAACCGGATCAATTGCCCGCCATGTGCGGGCTTTTTTTTCATCCTATATATATCTACCACCCGTGCTGTTGGACGCCTCGCTAATGTCCGTGGCAGGCGGCATTTGCCGCACCGTCCAACTTCTAACCGGTGTCTACCCAATGAGTGAATCTACCCGAACGATCATCGCCCCGCCGCTGCTCAAAAAAAGCCGACTGGTGGAACAGACCAGCGGCGGACCGACCTTGCAAGAGGCTGCTGTAGAGATGCTGCGCAAAGCCCTGAAGACAACCCTTGCGCAATTGCAGCTCGATCCGGACGACATCATGTTGATGACGCCGGTCTGGCACCGGCAAGGGCAAAAACTGCTCAGTGACAGCAGCCAATTCGAATCACTGCCCCACGTACTGGCGCGCCTGGCGTTTACCGGCGAGACCGCCAACTACATAGAAAGTGAACACTTTCTGACGGTGGCGCCCGAGATGGAGGACCCGGTCCATTTACCCCTCGGTATGGATGCAATCAGTGCAATGCTCAACGAAAATGCGCCGGCATTGTTTCTCGCTTTCGCCCAAAGCCAACTGGACTACTGGAACGCCACTGAAGAAAACATTCCGCGCTGGCAACAGTTGGCTGACACCCTGAAAGAAACGCTGGATGTGCAGTCAATCAAAGGCTGGGATACCAACGAATGCAGCCTGGCACGTCATGTCTCGGCATTTCCGGACAAGGCTTCGCGCGCAACAACGCACGCCGGTCTGTCGGATGTGCGCGCCAGCCTGATCGATCTCGACTTCGCCTTCGAGCTGGCAGAAGGCAATCAGACCCGCCACCTGATGGTCGCCGGCGCACTGGTGTTGACGGCGAAGCTGGGCAGCCGTGAGCTGGTCACGATGTACACCATCGATGAAGGCTTTGAATCGTTCAGCTCCCTGGCGGAATTGGGCGCCACTCTGCCTGAACGAATCGACATGGATCTGAGCGGCCAGACCTTGAAATGGCGATTGTATGAACCCGACGGCAATATCTTTGACGCCTTGGTCCGGGCATTGGTGAGCTGCCAGATCGATTCGATCGACGCGCTTGACCCGATGAGCCGCTCGCCGCTGGTCAGGTTCATTTCGCCCCAAGAACACGGCGGTCATGAAGAGATAGCCAACGATGCGCGCGCCGGGGTCCTCGACGAAGCCATCCCCGATTGGCTGATTACCGGATCACTGGACGATATCCAGGCCTACGGCGGATACCTGACGGAGCTGGGCAGGCTGAGAGACGCTGACAGCGATGCCTTCGACGTCAACAAGATTGCGCTTATCACCGACTATGCCCAGCAGAAAATGCGCGACGCCATTATTGCTGCCAAGCCCGCCAAAGAGCCTGCGCTACTGCATCCGGATCAGCTACGGATCACCGTCACCCAGAGCTTTGAGGCCGGCGGATTGACCTTGCCCGATCCCTTCAGCACTCGTGTGCAGACACTTGGCGAATTTGCTCTGCATAACACCCGGCCCTACCTCGCCAAGATCGCCTACGCTGACGCGGCGCCCACGCCGGGCTGGCTGACCCTGGATCTGCTGGTGAGCCTGGCAGGCAAGGTCAACATCGGCGAAAACTATCCGAAGCTGATCAAAACCAGCTTGATCGACGATGCGCCTCAGGCGCGACTCTACAAGGCCCGTTATTGCCAGCAGTTACCCCTGTTGCTGCCGCTGCTGGCGCTGGAGTGCAAACTCAAGCGCCAGGGCGATGTCGACGAGCAGGGTTATCGCCAGGTTCGCCAGTTGGTCAAATCGATTGCCGATAACAGCGCCGTCGCTGACTGGCCCATGCAGATCCGCCCCTTGGCGTTCATGCCGCGCTTTCGTCCGGGCAGCACTCCTGACACCGTTGCGAACATGTACATCATCGGCCCACCTGCGGGTAAGGACGGCCCCTGCCTGCTTTATCGGCCACTACTGGATCAACCGTTGCGGCAGTTTCCCTCCGCGCAAAACATGCTGTATGCGTTCTACCAATCCGGCGAACTGCGTGACTCGGTATTGGCCTGGCTGCCCAACCGATCCTTGAGTTTCGATTACGCCGAGTATGTTTTCTCCAGCGGCCTGCCATCGCCCTGGACCATCACCGAACTGGCTTTCGAGCCTTTCATCCACCTCGACCTGACGGCGGCTGTGACACTCGCCGACACGCCAATGAGCGGCGACATCTACAAGACCCTTTTCGCCAGCCACAGCCAGGCACTGGCAGATCTTGCCGATCGCCAGTCGACCTCCAATGCCGAGCGCCGCTGGGCGATCCTGGCAGACAGTGGCTGGGCGATATTCGGCGTCGCGGCCAATTTTCTCAGCGGTCCGGCCGGCACCGCTGTCTGGGTCTGGCAAACCATCAGCCAGATCCAGCAGGCACTGGATGCCCGCGACCAGGGTGACACGTCCGCTGAATGGTCATCGATCGGTGATGTTCTGCTGACTCTGGGTATTCTGCTTGGGCAGCGCATCGCTGTTCGCCGACTGCGGCTTTCCAGGCCGTTGGGTGAAAGCAAAGCGCTCGAGCATGCGTCTGGCACCGAACTACCCCGACCTGCTCCGTTGCTGCGCAAGGAACCGAAAATTACGCATGACAACACGCCCATCACTACACCATTGCCCAAGGCCCATCTTTCCTTGCTGGCGCCGGCAAAATTGACGCGCATCGACTCGCAAAGCGCTTTTTTGAAAACCATCGATCATATGAAGGTGACCAAGCCCTCCCTGCCCAAAGACGCGCGGCCCAATACCGAGCACCTCTACGAATCCGCAGGCAAGCTCTACGCCCAGGTCGGCGAGCGCTGGTTTCAAGTCAGTGCACAAGTCGACGAACCGGTATTCGCGCTTGATCCGGCCGACCCTGCTCACCCGGGTCTGAGCATCCGTTTCGACACCAAAGGCGCTCGCTGGCACTGGGAACTCCGCTTGCGCCTGCGCGGCGGTGGACCGACCGGGCGGATCGAAGCACTGCGCCGCGAAAAGGCCAAACGCATGGCTGAGACGTGGAAAGAACTGCACCGGTTCATCGAACAGGAAGCCGGCCGCAAGGCCAACCTGAGCGAAGCCTTGGAGCCCCTGAACGAGGCTGACGAGCAAGCACCGCTGTCCGAGGCTGAAATCACGCTCTACATCACCAAGGCCGATGAGCTCGCCAGCTCCTACACCGGGGCGCTGGCGACACTGGAGCAGTGGCGTGAAGCCGGCGGTGCCGGGGTGTTTTATCAATCGCAACTGATGCGCATGACCGTCGAACAGCATCGCTTCCTCAGCGGCTGGATGCGCATGAAGCTGCGCGAATACGCAAAAATCGTCTTGCCACAGATCAACCCGGCAGAGCCAGAGCAAACCCGTTCACGCCAGACCCAGATGACAGCGGCTCGCGACGCCATCGCCGTGAGCGACGAGATGGTCGAGCGCCTCGATCAACTGCACGCCTCGCTCGAAAGGTTGAACCATCACTCCGGCGTCACTCAGAAAGTCGCTGGCGACCTCAGGAGGCTCCTGCCTTCATTCTCGCGTCGAGACCTGCACGCCAATGAAATCGGCATGTCCATCGAGCTTTCATTGCGCGAGGCACCGGACAGCACCCTGGATCCGCTGCGGTTGTTGATTGTGCCGGTTTTCGAGGGTGCGGCCGAAGCCGGGCATGCTTTGGTCGAAAGACGCAACACGGCGCAACCCGCCGAGACACAAGCGCTGGCTGTGGTGAGGCTCAGTGCATTGGTCGACCGTCTGGCAGATGCCAAGCGGCGCCTGCAAGAGGTCTTTGACAGCTCCGCCGCGCACCTTGAAACCCAACGTTTCCAGCGGGTTCAGCAGTTGGTGAACGAGTTTCACGAATTGGCCCGTGAGCGCCTGCTCGAAGCATTGCCGGAACCGGAAGAGCTTCCGATTGCGGCGATGGCCAGACTCGAACCGGCCCCCCCGGCTCCACGTGCGGTCGGGCGGGTCAACCGGGCACGGCCACAGATTATCGAACCGCGCAGGGCTGCTCCCGAGCCACCACCAGTGGTCGAGCAGATGCCCATCGTGCGTGCTGCGGCCAGGCGCATGGTGCCCGTAGCGGCTCTGGGCGACGAACCGCTGGTGGACAACGCCATGTCGATGATCGCCGGACTCGAAGCGTTCATCAAACGCCTGCGCATCGATGCGCAACGACCCTCGCGAATTCCGGCCGACATGAAGGATCTGTTCGATCAACAGGCCACTCGCCTCGATCAGGCGGCGCTGAGTGTTGATGAAATATTCGCGCGCAGAAGTGCCGACTTTCCGATTGCAACCCTGGCTGCCGAACTGCGCGCGGCCGCGACACGTTTGCGCGGCGAAGGCATCAGCGTCTACAGCGGCATGCTTACCGGGCGCAGGCCGCGAGAAAGCTACCTGCAATGGTTGCACCAACACGGTCTGGTGCAGATCGTCAGAGACGAGCGTGGCCGCATTCGCACGAAACAACGCAAGGACTTTTTCCAGGAGTATCGAATCCTCGACATCAGGCGCCAGAACAAACCCCTTTGGGTCGCGCACTTTCATTACGATAATCTGGCTGATCCGGCTGAGCGGTTCACTGCCGCGCACCTGAAGTTTGCCGACAGTTATCTGCAAAGTCTGCCGGTCAAATCGCGCCAAGAGCTGGAGCACTTCGATGCGGTGGACAATCTGCTGCGCCGGATCGTCACTCCGGCGGTGCGGGATCTGTTTCTTCATCCTCAACAGGCGGGCCCCGCCGAGGCGTAAAACCCTGATGCGGTCACTCACACCAGACACTGCGCAAGCGTGCCAGAGCCGCTTCAATTTGCGGCTCCGGCACCGCGGCGAAGCCCAGTACCAACCCGGCGCACTGCTGCGCCGGCCGAGGCGAGTCGGGTAACCAATAGCTACTCAGGCCGTTGACCTCGACACCCACTTGTTCGGCCTGTGCGATCAGCTCGCGTTCACGGGCAATGCTCGCCACCGGCACTGTCAAGTGCAAGCCTGCAGCTACGGTCGGCAAGCCGCCAACGCCGGCGATATTTCCCGGCCAATGCGCCAACAGGCAGTTGCGCCGGCTCAGGGCGGCACGGCGCATGCGCCGGATGTGTCGTTGAAAGTGTCCAGCGGCCATGAACTCGGCCATCACTGCCTGAGTGCTCACTTCGGAGTGGCGAACATCCACCGCTCGCCGCCTGGCGAAAGCTTCGACCAGTGCGACCGGCAACACCAGATACCCCAGACGCAATGCCGGGAATGCCACTTTGCCGAACGTCCCGACGTAGAGCACGCGCCCTTGACGGTCCAGCGCCGCCAGCGGGGCCAGTGGCGCGCCGCTGTAACGATACTCACCGTCGTAGTCGTCTTCGATGATCCACCCCTGATTGCGTTCAGCCCAGGCAAGTAGCTCCAGCCGGCGAGCAAGGCTCATGACCACCCCGGTCGGGTATTGGTGAGAGGGGGTGACATACGTCAGCCGGCAATCGGCAACTTCAGCCAATGCGCGACAATCGATGCCCTCTTCATCCACCGGCACACCATGCAACTGACCACCCGCTACCGCAAAGGCGTGACCTGCGGCCCGATAGCCCGGATTTTCGATCCCGACCACATCGCCAGGTTCCACCAGCAGCTGTGCACAAAGGCTAATGCCCTGTTGCGCACCACTGGTGATCACAATTTGCTCAGCAGAGCACTGCATGCCGCGCGAACTGCGCAAATAGGCGGCGATCATGCCGCGCAATCGCGCGTCGCCTGCCGGATCGCCATAACACAGTTGCTGTAAATCGGGTTTACGCCAGAAAGCCGCGTTGAGCTTGGCCCATACCTCAAAAGGAAACAGATCAAACGCGGGCACACCGACGCGAAAAGCACGTGGCGGACCACTCGGAGGCAGGGCCAAATGGTTCTTTTCTATACGTGCGAACGTATCGCTGTGGATAACTTTACTGGATGAAACAACAGGTAAATCCAGCCAATTTGTGGATAAGACTGTGGGTAAGCCTGTTGAAAAACCTGTGGATACTTTTGTGGATAGTTTTTTCGGCGAGCTTGGCGTTTGGGGTAATTGCGCAACGTAAGTGCCGTCCCCTACTCGCCCCTCGATGAACCCCTCGGCATACAACTGATCGTATGCGCGCACCACGCTATTGCGAGAGATGGCCAATGCCTTCGCCAGATCGCGACTGGCCGGCAAACGCGTACCGCTGACCAGACGACCATCCAGCACGCGCAGGCGCAAAGCCTGATAGAGCTGACGACTCAAGCCCTGACGGCGATCGAGCTCGATTCCGGCCGGATTGAAGGGCATTGACAGGGGGGGTTGCTCAGGCATGGCAATGGACCTATGAAATTGGTCATCAATGGCTCTTACAACAGACCAATAGCCTGCCTAGGATGCAGGCATTCGCCAAGGAAAATCTGTCCATGTACACGCCACGCGCCTTTGCCATCGAAGAACTGTCCCAACTGCACGAATTGATCCTCGCCACTCGCCTCGCGATCCTGGTCACCCACGGTGAAAACGGTCTGCAAGCCAGCCATGTGCCGGTGCTGCTGCATTGCGAGCAAGGCGAGTACGGCACGTTGTACGGGCACCTGGCCCGCGCCAACCCACAGTGGAAAGACCTGCGCGACGGCGCCGAAGCCATGCTGATTTTTGCTGGCGCCGACGCCTACGTCAGCCCGGGCTTTTACCCGAGCAAAGCCGAACACGGCAAAGTCGTGCCGACCTGGAACTACATCGCCGTGCATGCTTATGGCCACGCCGAAACCTTCAGCGATGGCGGGCGTCTGCTCGACATCGTCAGCACCCTCACCGACCGTCACGAGGCCGGCCGCGCCCAGCCGTGGTCAGTCGACGACGCGCCTGCCGATTACATCGACGGCATGCTCAAAGCCATTGTCGGATTCGCCATTCCCATCGACCGTCTCGAGGGCAAGCGCAAACTCAGCCAGAACCGCAGCGCCGAGGACATTGCCGGCGTGCGCGAAGGCCTCGCTGCCAGCCCCGAAATCAACGACCAAACCCTCGCCCGATTGATGCGCTAAGGAAATCACCATGAGTCAGATCGACATTCGCCAGGTCAGCGCCGCCGACCGCGCCGCTTGGTTGCCGCTGTGGCAGGCCTACCTGCGTTTCTACAACACCGAGCTGCCGGACGCGGTCACCGACAGCACCTGGCAACGCTTTCTCGACCCGAGCGAACCGACCCACGCGGCATTGGCCTGGGCCGATGGCAAAGCCGTGGGCATGGTGCATTACATCTATCATCGCTCGAACTGGAGCATCGAAAACTCCTGCTACCTGCAAGATTTGCTGGTCGCTCCAGAAACTCGAGGCACCGGCGTAGGCCGTCTGCTGATCGAACATGTTTACGCCACCGCCAAGGCTGACGGCTGCGGCAAAGTGCACTGGCTGACCCACGAAACCAACGCTACCGCGATCCAGCTCTACGAGCGCATCGCCGAACGCCCGGGTTTCATCCAGTTTCGCAAAGCCATTTAAGGAGACGCACGCATGAGCATTTCACCGGCCGACTGGAAAGGCGTCCCCGCCCCCACCGCCACCCTGCTTGAAGGACGCTTCATCCGTCTGGAACGACTCGACCCGGCGCGTCATGCCGACGAGCTGTTCGCCACACTCGAAGGCCCCGGTGCCGATCCGAAGCTGTGGGATTATTTGCCCTATGGCCCCTTCCCGGAACGCAACGTTTTCAACACTTGGCTCAACAACCACGCAGCTGCCTGCGACCCGTATTTTTTCGCTGTCATCGACCACGCGAACAACCAGGTACAAGGCATCCTCAGCCTGATGTCGATCGTCCCCGCCCAAGGTCGCATCGAAATCGGCCACGTCACCTTCGGCGCGCCGATGCAGCGCTCGCCGAAAAGCACCGAGGCGGTGTACCTGCTGGCCAAGCACTCCTTCGACCTCGGTTACCGCCGCCTCGAATGGAAATGCAACAACGGCAACGCCCGCTCCAAGTACGCCGCCGAGCGCTTGGGTTTCAGCTTCGAAGGCGTGTTCCGTCAGCACATGGTGGTCAAGGGCCATAACCGCGATACCGCGTGGTACTCGATTCTGGATGGCGAGTGGCCGGCGATTGCGGCAGGTTTCGAGCAGTGGCTGTCGGATGAAAATCAGACGCCCGACGGGCAGGTGAAAGGCTTGGTTGAGTGCCGTTCCTGATTATCTGAAAAGCAAAAGATCGTCCGAAGGCTCGGGCCGCGTTCGGACGATCTTTTGATCTGCGGTTACACCAGTTTCTGCGCCAGCACCGCAATGTGTTCCGGCCCGATCCCGCAGCACCCGCCCAAATGGCTCGCACCGCGCTGCTGCCAGTCAATCGCCCAGTGCAGATAACCCGGCGGATCCAGATCCTCACGCAGCGGATCAAGTCCGTCATTGGCCGTGGCTTCTTTTGGCTGCGGCGGAAACGCATTGGCGTAAGCACCAATGTTTATCTTCACCCCCAGACGCTCGAAGGTTTCACGCGCCGCATCAATCGCGCCACCGATCACTTCCGGCTGACTGCAATTGAACAGCAACGTCTCGACGCCCAACTCAGCCGCCACCGCCGCCGCTTCGGCGACTGGCTCACCAGAGCGCAGGCGCGGCACTTCATCGGTGTCTTCATCCTTCAAAGTGAACGACAACCAGAACGGTTTGCCATCCTTCGGCAACCCGGCGTGGATGGCTCGCGCCTCGATGATCGAACTCTGGGTTTCCGCCAGCCACAGATCAACGTGCGGTGCCAGGCCATTGACCAAGGGGGCCAGCAACTCGGTCACTCGGTCGGCGTTGAACAGATCCGGACGATAGGAGCCAAACAGCGGCGGCAATGAGCCGGCCACCCGCACGGATTTCCCCGAGACCTGCACCGCACGTCGCGCCAGCTCACCGGCCAACGCGGCCAGCGCCTGCCCTTCTGCGGCGAAACGCTCTTCGCCAATATGGAACGGCACCACGGCATAACTGTTGGTGGTAATCACATTGGCGCCACTGGCGATATAAGCGGCATGCACCCCCTCAACCGCTTGCGGCGCCTCGCTCAACGCCAGCGCCGACCACTCTGGCTGACGAAATGGCGCCCCGGCGCGCTGCAACTCACGGCCCATGCCGCCATCGAGAATAATCGTGCTGCCTGCGCCCATATGCTTTTCACTCATATGCTTATGAAAATAACTCACTATCAGAGTCGTTCTTATAACTATTTAATACGCACCATTCCGTTAAAAACAACCTCTTTTTTACCCAGGGATCGACTGTGAAATTTCAACCGCTACTGGCCCTGGGCCTGACGATTCTGGCCGCTTCCACTCAAGCCTTTGCTGGCGCCACGCTGGATCGTATCGAGCAGAAAAAAGAGCTGGTCGGTGTGCTGATGGAAAGCTATCCACCGTTCTCGTTTCTCAATGACCAGAATCAACTTGATGGCTTCGACGTTGATGTCGCCAAAGCCGTGGCTGACAAGTTAGGCGTCAAGCTGCGACTCGAAACGCCGTCCTGGGACGTCATTGCGGCCGGCCGCTGGAGCGGGCGCTACGACATCTGCATCTGCTCGATGACGCCGAGCAAGGCCCGCGCCGAGGTATTCGACTTCCCGGTCGAGTACTACGCTTCGCCGGCAGTGATCGTGGTCAACGCCAAGGATGAGCGGATCCACGCTGCCAAGGATTTGAGTGGCAAAAAAGTCGGCCTCACCAGCGCGTCCAGTTACGAAAGCTATCTGAACAAGAACCTGGTCATCGAAGGCGCTGAAGACACGCAGTTGCAGTACCCGTTCGACGATGTGCAGATCGCTCCGTACGATACTGACAACGTCGCCTTCCAGGATCTGGGCCTGGGCGCCGGCGTGCGCCTGGATGCCATCCTCACTAACCTCGTCACCGCGCAGCCACGCCTGAACGAAGACAAACGCTTCAAACTGGCCGGCGCGCCGCTGTATTCGGAGCCGAACTCGGTGGCCATCGAAAAGGGTGATGCGCAATGGGACGCCAAGGTGCGTGAAGTCTTCGCCCAACTGAAGCAGGACGGCACCCTGAGCAAACTGTCGCAAAAATGGATCGGCGCTGATATCAGCCAATGACTTCTTTCCCGACACCGCCACAGCCGCCGCAACCGGTGGCTGAATCACGCCTGCAACGGATGTTCGGGTTTCGTACGCGGCTGTACCTGACCTGGGCAACGCTGTTCTGCCTGTTCGCCGGGTTCTTCCTGAGCTTCGACCTGAAGTTCTCGATCATCCTCGACAAACTGCCCAATCTGGTCGGCCTGCACCTGGCGCCCAACGGTTTCTTGCAGGGTGCAGCGCTGACGCTTTTCCTCTGTGCCTGCTCGATTGTCGCATCGTCCCTGCTGGGCTTCATCACGGCACTGGCACGCCTGTCGAAAAGCGCGGTGGCGTTCGGCATCGCCAGTTTTTACACCTCGTTCTTTCGCGGCACGCCACTGCTCATCCAGATTTTGCTGATCTACCTGGGCTTGCCGCAATTGGGTATCGTGCCCGGCGCGATCGTCGCGGGCATTATTGCCCTGTCGCTGAACTACGGCGCCTATCTCAGCGAAATCTTCCGCGCTGGCATCCTCGGGGTCGACCACGGCCAGCGCGAAGCTTCGCTGGCATTGGGGATGCGCGAGACAGTGATTTTCTGGCGCATCACCCTGCCGCAAGCCATGCGCACGATCATCCCGCCCACGACCAACCAGTTCATTTCGATGCTCAAGGACTCGTCGCTGATTTCGGTGATGGGCGTCTGGGAAGTGATGTTTCTCGCCCAGTCATACGGGCGCTCAAGCTACCGCTATATCGAAATGCTGACGACGGCGGCGATCATTTACTGGCTGATGTCGATTGGCCTGGAGTTGATTCAGGCACGCATGGAGCGGCATTACGGCAAGGCTTACGTGCGGCGGAGCTAGGGCGATCGGCACATTGCGGGCTGCGTCGGGTTTCAATTGGTCTCTCGGCGTACCCGCACGACGCCCATTTTCAGGCCAAACAATCGGAATATTGAGTCCAACGACTTCAACGTCTGATTACCCTCAGCGTGCTCTATGTGTATCAACGTGCGGACCGAAATTTTGCACATCTTAGCGAATTGGATTTGATGCAGCCCTGTCACTTCCACTCGTAAACGGCGGACGGCTTCGCTGATTTCCAATGTCCCGTCGGCCAGCGCTTCTTGGATGCTTTCGATGAGCGCCATGCGCTCAGGTACCGTCAGGCTCATTGCAGATCCCACGCTTTCATTTCCTGTACTTTTAAATACATTTCAACAGAGCCTTCATTGAGGCCGGATGCAATGTAGTGCATTCAAAGCCTGATAGAACGCCAAAATCTGCAACAAAATGCAGATTTACCCCTAACAAGCGAAATCTGAATGCAAAATAATGCAGATCAACCACCGACATCATTCTGTAAAAACCCTTCGCTATACAGGACGGCCCGCTTATAACAAGAAGGCCGTCCGACCATGCCGTTTCCGCCCCAGCGTCTGTACCTCGCCATTGCCCTGTTGATCGCTGCCACCTCGGCAAACGCTAAAACCGTGCAGATCGACACCGCCACTACTGCAGCGCAAACGCTGGGCGGCAGCGACACGTTGACGATTTCGGCGCCGGGCAGCATCACCAACAGCGGCAAGGCCGTGAGCCTGAAAGACAAGACCAGCGGTGCGGGTGTGGTGATCGATAACGCCGGCAAAATCGTTTCCACCGGCGGCCGGGCCATCGACAGCAGCGGCGACCTGACCCAGGCGCGCAATTACACAATCTACAACCGCAGCGGCGGGCAGATTCTCGGCGCCAACGATGCTTTGCGCATCGACAGCAATTTCGTCAGCGGCAGTTTGGTGATCGATAACAGCGGCGTGATTCGCTCCACCACCGGCCAGGGTCTGGACCTCGATGCGCTGCGCAGTGACGGCGTTAAGACCACCATTATCAACCGCGTCGGCGGGCTGATTCGCGGCGACGCCAGTGACGGCATGAAGACCGGCGCCAACGCGAGCATTACCAACTACGGCGAGATTTCCACCGGCGATTCGCACAACGCCGACGAGAAGTTCGACGGCATCGATATCGACTCCGCCAGCGGTGTCAGCGTGACCAATTACGGAGTGATTTCCGGTGGCCGTCATGGCATCACCACCGACCTTGGCGCGACACTGGTCAACTACGGGCAGATCACCGGCCGCAATGGTTCCGGGTTCGGTTCCGACGGCGATGGCACGGTGATCAACCACGGCACCATCACAGGCGCTTACTCAGGCTTGCAAACGAACGGTGACGGCGATGGCGTGGACATCGACAAGATCGCCCACATCGAAAACTACGGCACCATTCAGGGCGTCGGTGCCGGCGGTGTGGACAAGGGCGGTTTCGCCAATGGCAGCGAGGGTATCGCGCTGGGTGGCGGTCACATCCTCAACGCCAACGGCGCGCTGATCAGCGGCGCTGACAGCGCCATTCTGGTCGACGATGGCAGCGGCGGCTCGGGGCTGGCGGCGACCACTCTGGAGAACTTCGGCACCATTCAAGGTCTCAACGGGTTCGGTGTGAAATTCGTCGGCGAGTTCGCCGACAGCGTCATCAACGGCGGCACCATCAGCGGCAGCAACGGCCTCGCGCTGGACCTGGGCGGCGGCAACGACAATCTGACCTTGCGCAATGGCAGCCGCTTCATCGGCGTGGTCGATGGCGGCGGCGGTTACGACCGCGTGGTGATGGATGATGTGGCCGGCGGCAGTTTCGGCGCCAGTCGCCACTTCGAATGGCTGGAGGTCAAGCAAGGCGCGTGGACACTCACCGGCAGCGGTGACTTCAGCGACGGCGGCGCGGTGCGCAACGGCGCGACACTGATCAACCAGGGTGGTATTGCCGGCAGCCTGACCGTCGACGCGGGCGGGGTGTATGCCGGTGGCGGTTCGGTGGGCAGCCTCAACGTCAACGGCACATTACGCACCGACACCAGCCTCGGTCGCGCAACCATCGTTCGCGATTTGAACATGGGCAGCACAGCCACCCTCGCTTACGGCGTCAACGCCAACGGCAGCAGCGCGCCGGTACAGGTCGGCGGCATCGCCAATCTCAACGGCGCAACCCTCACGGTGAATCCCGGCAGCGGCACGTATCCGTGGCAGAGCCACTACACCGTGCTGCAAGCGGCACAGGTCAACGGCACTTTCGGCAAGGTCAGCAGCGACTACGCATTCTTGACGCCGACCCTCGCCTACACCCCCACGCAAGTGGATCTGACCTACACCCGCAATGACGTGGCGTTCAATGAGTTCGCCATGACCGGCAACGGCAGCAACGCCGCCAACAGCCTGGCCTCAATCGGTAAAAACAGCGCGCTGTACAACGCCTTGCTCAATACCAGCCAAAGCAGCGCCGGCGCAGCAATCGAGCAGTTGGCGGGCGCCAGCAACGCCAACCTGACCAGCGCCACCCTCGGCGCCAGCAGTCAGGTCGGCAGCAGCATGCTCTCGGCCATGCAGCAAATGGGCGGCAGCACGGGACTGATGGTCGGTCTCGATCAGCGCGACACCCCCGTGCTGGCGGCCAATGGCGTGCCGTCCGAAGCACGCAATCTGAATGACCCGAACGCTCGCGGCCGGCTCTGGCTGCAAGGCATCGGCGGCTACGGCAAACTCGATGGCGAACACGGCAGCAGCGGTCTTGAACAACGCACCAAAGGCAGCGTGCTGGGCGCCGACTGGTCACTGAACCCGGCGTGGCGCCTGGGCATACTGGGCGGCTATTCGGAAACCGATCTGGATGCGACCGGCGTCGACGGCAACGTCGAGAGCTGGCATGCCGGCGTCTACGCGCTGCATCAAAACGGCCCGATCGCCGTGCGCCTCGGCGCGGCGTACAGCGGTCATCAGGGTGAAAGCAAACGCACCATCGCCTTCAATGGTTTCAGCGATCGGCCCAAAGGCGACTACGACGCCGACAGCCAGCAAGCCTTCGCCGAACTGGGTTACGCCATGGGCAGCGGCCGCTTCAGCGCCGAGCCCTTCGCCAGCCTCGGCTACCAGCGCTACCACCGCGACAGCTACCAGGAAAAGGGAGGCGCCGCCGCCCTGCAGGTCGACAGTCAGACCCAAGACAACTTCAGCAGCACCTTCGGCCTGCGCCTGGCGCGCCTGAGCAGCCTCGACAACGGCATGAGCGTGACCCCGCGTATGACCGCCGGCTGGAAGCATACTTATGGCGACGTCGGCAGCTCGACGCGACAGGCGTTTGTGGTCGGTGGCACGGCGTTCAGTGTCGATGGCAGCTCGCTGGATCGCGACAGCCTGGTACTCGAAGCCGGGCTGGATGTGGGGATTTCCGCGCGGCATACGCTGGGTGTGGGATACAGCGGTGAGATCGGCAGCAATAGTCGCAATCACGGCTTGATCGGGCAGTGGCAGATGAGTTTTTGAGAGTTGAACAGCTGGTGTGGTCTGGATCGGTTGTAGGAAAAGGCAACGTCGACATCGATTAAAAGCACCAGCTATGGATCTCGCGGCAGATTTCCACAGAACGATCCGACATCGCCTGCAAGGCTGAGGGAAGCGGCCGACATCGAATTTTTTGCCATGCTCATAGAGTCGAGTCTTCTGTCTAAAGAGGCTCGACTCGATGCTCACTCAACCTACATTTCGCCCCCACCATCTCGCATTGGCGCTTGCACTGACCATGGGATGGACCGAAGTCTCCAGCGCACAACAGCCCGACATTCAGGTCGTTGAAAACGCTATTGAAGACAAGCCCAAAAAGCCTCGAAAAAGAACCCCGAAACCTCCAGCCGAAGCAGCTGTAGCCGCCACGCTGGAGGAGGACACCAACCAGAGCCCGACACATGCTGCCCCGCAGTCGCCTGTAAATCCTGTGCAGGATCAGATGACGCGCAGAGAAACACTGATGAGCGAGAATGCCCAGCAGCTCGCCGAAAGCATTGAGGAAAAGCGTACTGATCCACTAAAACCTCAACAACCTGAGAAACCTGAGACACCTGTCCCGCTGGCGAAAACGGTTGCACCTGCGGCATCCTCAAACTCCGCGATCACAGCCCTGCTCGACACCAGCCAGACAATGGCGGATGTGGCGTTCGAACAACTCGCGGCCGGCAGCAACGCCAACCTCGCCAAAGCCACATTGAGCAGCGTCACCCCGGTGAGCACCAGCATGCTTGCGGCCATGCGCCAACTGGATGACCGCGCGGGGGCAAGGTATGGCGCCAGCAACCCGCCTCGCCGGGTCTCAGGTGTTGCAGACTCCGGACGCGTATGGATTCAGGCGCTGGGCCAGGATGGCAAGGTCGATCGCGACACAGACAGCACACTCACACACGCCACCCAAGGATTGGTCATAGGTGCGGACTGGCGACTCGATGAGCAATGGCATGTCGGTCTGGTCGGCGCGAAATCACAAACCAAACTTGATGCTCGTCAATACGATGGCGACCTCGACAGCTGGCATCTAGGCGCTTATGCCGTGCGCCAGGATGGACCGTTGGCGCTGCGTCTCGGGGCCACCTATGCCCGCCATGACGGCGATAGCAAGCGTCGCGTGGCATTCAAGGGTTTCACTGATCGGCTCAAGGGCAATTATGACGCCAACACCCAACAGGCCTTCGCGGAACTGGGGCTCAACCTCGGCCGCAACAATATCGTTTTCGAACCGTTCGCCGGTCTCGGCTACCAACGTTATCAGCGCGATAGCCATACCGAGAAAGGCGGCGATGCAGCACTGAGAATCTTCGGGCAAACCCGTGACAACTTCAGCAGCACCTTGGGCTTTCGCACGGCGAAAATCGGCAGACTGGATAACGGCATGAGTCTGACCCCGCGATTCAGTGCCGGCTGGAAACACACCTTTGGCGAGATTGAAAACGACACCCGTCAGCAACTGGTAAAAGGTGGCAAACGCTTTGACATCGCCGGCGCTGCACTGGATCGCAACAGCCTGTCGGTGGATGCAGGCCTCGATCTCGGACTGTCTGCCAATCACACGGTCGGTGTTGGTCTCACCGGAGAAATGGCCACTGACAGCCGCACTCACGGCGTAATGGGCCATTGGCGCATGGCGTTCTGACGGATTGAACATCGTCATTGTGGGAGCGAGCCTGCTCGCGAATGCGATCTGTCAGTTGAATAAATATCGACTGACACTCCTCTTCGCGAGCAGGCTCGCTCCCACATAAGCCTCATGTGATGCAAACAAATTCCGCATAAAAAAAGGGGAGCACATGCCCCCCCGAGGTTTAAAGCGTTGTATCGCGGCCGTTATCTCAGCCTTCGATCTCGATCAGAATTTCGCCCGGATTGACTCGATCACCCTTGGCCACATGAATCGCGGTGACCTTGCCGGCAATCGCTGCCTGGACTTCGGTTTCCATCTTCATCGCTTCGGTGATCAGCACAGCCTGGCCGGCCTTGACGGTGTCGCCCTCCTTG
>Ga0247814_10000483_pt1 | contig 31285 bp, 23 predicted proteins | sample UWRJL179409R1_FD_179947 | JGI IMG/M metagenome (GOLD analysis project Ga0247814, IMG submission 179947) | Plant litter microbial communities from Arlington Agricultural Research Station in Wisconsin, United States - UWRJ-L179-409R-1 | ecosystem: Environmental > Terrestrial > Plant litter >... | reverse complement strand
AGGCCTTATCTGGACCAGATACCTGAACATATAGTGTGTATACATCTTCCTTTAGATCTTCCGGATGAGAATGACCATCAACCGATAGCACATGCATTAAGTTTCCTGCACTACGCACCGCTTGGCATTGCAGGAATCAGGGAGCGTACAGCAGTTTTAACAGCAACCTTCAGACAGTATTACCCCATGCTGCTGGTGGTAGATGTTTCAGTTGAGGTGACACTGCTGGCCCGTTTAAGCGGAATTCCTACGGTGGTAGTCAGGCAACATGGAAAGAGAACTGATATGCCTCATTTACATGCTTATGAAAGTGCGGAATTGCTGATAGCACCTTATGCTGAAACATTTGCGCTAATAGATGAGGAAGAATGGATTAAGGCAAAAACAGTTTATGCAGGAGGCTTTTCAAAGTATAGCGACAATAAGACCGTAAGCAATGAACAGGAGCAGCCCGGGCATATTGCCATTTTAGTAGGTCAGGGCGGTACATCTCTTGATACTGAATTTATTCATCATCTTGCCACTACCTGTGAGAATTATATTTTCAATATCATTGGAAGCAGTGCAAACCATTCTACGCTTTTGAAACATAATTTGACAGCACATGGTCAGCTGAAGGATCCGAAAGCAGTGCTGGATCAATGCCAGGTAGTGATTGGTAATGCAGGTCACAATACTGTGATGGAAATGGCCGATTTGAATAAGCGTTTTATCTGTATCCCGGAAGACAGGCCTTTTGATGAGCAATTGCAAAAGGCAGATTTGCTGGCGGTAAAAGGATGTGCAAGAGTGATCTATCCGGGCGACCTATTTGTTGTGAACTGGCCTGCTGAACTGGAAAATGCAGGTTCAACATTACCCAACTGGGATGGGATGATTAATCCTGATGCGCTGCAGAACATTGCCAATGCGATCAAAGACACGGTGAACCAGGTTTTTGCCAGTAAATACCCGCAGGAATAGTATTATTTGAGGTATTGCCCGATAAAAGATTTTTCAGGATAAGCTAATATGTTTATTTCATCATTGCTCCAGGAGATATAACCCAGCTGTACGAATTTTTTCAGCCAGCCTTCCATGGGCCATAACTTCCATTTTTTATAAAATGTATGTGCATTATTGACAATATCTTCCAGATGATTTAGCGGCGGATCATAACTGGCATGAGGCTGATGATAAGCCATAGCATTGACCAGTTCAAGTGGTATTCCCTGCGCTCTGGCCATGAATGCAAAGTCCGTGTCTTCAGCGCCGTATCCCTTGTAACTTTCGTCAAATCCGCCAATTTTCCTAAACACGGTTTTGCTGCAGGCGAAGTTGAGCGACCAGAACAATTCATAAGGCAGCGCGTGTAATTTCCCTCTTATAGGATCGCACATACTTTTAACTTCCAGATCGGCGACATTCAGTGCTGCTGAAAAGTCCGGTGTCAGGTAACGCACCTGTCCGGACCATAACTGATCTGTGCGACTAAATGCCTCAGCATATACATTGATAAGATTGGGAGCCGGGATACAGTCTACGTCCAGGAAAATGCAATGTTCCACACGGCTCTCTGCCAAAGCGAGATTGCGTGCGCTGGCCAGCGGCAATTTTGCAGAATCATAATGACTGATAGTGCGGATTGGGAAAGGAGATGGGGGCAGGGCATAGGTGTCCTCATTTATGTGCACTATAATTAACTCTGCGGGAAGGGGTTCATTTAAAGCCAGCCCCTTGATCAGGTTCATCAACGCTGTTCTGCGGCCGCTGACAACAGTAAGGACAGCTATTTTTATATTCATATCTGATTAAACGCTGAGCAACTGAAATAGTTTAAGCTATACATGTGAATAAAAATTAACTTTGAAATTCAATCTTCATTTAATGACAACAGTTAGAATTTTATGCATCGGGATAGCTTTTTTAATGTCAGCTTGTGCAACCAAGGAAGCGAAACGCGATCAGATCAAAACGCTGTATCATTCCGTAAATAAAAGTGATACTGCGCAGCTGAACATTGTGCTGAATGATAAGGAGTTTTATGGTCAGTATGAAATTAACTATGGCGGACTTTACAAAGATTCCGGCGATGTAACCGGAGTGCTTAAGGGAGATACCTTAAAGGGGACCTATCGTTATCAGCACTATGGCACTGAAGCATGGTATAGAATTCCTATAGCTTTATTAAAAAAAGACGACAAACTTATTCTGGGGATTGGCGTGATGGAAATTTATATGAATATGACCTTTTTTAAGAAAACGGTGCCAATAGATTATCAAAATCCAAAGTTTGTATTTGAGCAGAAACGTTGAAATAATTACCTGTATCATTCCTGTATGTTAGCAGTAATCCGTCTTTCTATAAATAGCCATCATTAATATCCAGCAGGTTTTTAACCTTTGCCGCGAGCTCGTAAATATCAAAGGGTTTATCAAGAAAGGCATCTGGCATGCAATAATTTTCTTTCATGCTTAACAGATCATGAGAGGCAGAAATCATGAGTATAGGGATATGCTTTGTGTGACTGGCAGATTTCAGCGCTACACAAAGTTTACGGCCGTCATATTCTCCCAGCATTACGTCCAAGATAATGAGATCTGGTTTGAAACGCTCTACTTTGTTGAATAATTCAGCTCCCGTTCCTATACCTTCTGCATTGTATCCCGCGTCAGTCAATATCAACATAATGACGGCAACAATATCTGGTTCGTCATCAAGCACTAATACTCTTTTCATCTACTAAACCCTCTCTGGTTTATTGAACCTTACATGAAATATGGAGCCAACAGCGGGATTTGGTTCTATCCAAACTTTACCATTATGTTTCTCCATGATTTTTTTTACAATACTTAAGCCAACGCCTGTTCCTTCATATTCTTTCACTTCTTCAGATCTTGCAAATAGATCAAATATCTTATCCTGATCGATTAACTTGATTCCTATACCATTGTCCGCAACACTGTATTGAATCCAATTATCAATTTCTGCACATTTGATATGTACTGTCGGAAAAGCATTTTGTTTAGAGTATTTGATCGCATTACCAATCAGATTAGAAAAAACCTGCATTACCATAGTCTGATCTCCATAAACCTCTAAAGATGCCTCCACATGGATGTTGAGATGCTCATGATCACTTGCTGCTAAAAATTCCTCTTTAAGGTCTTCAAGCAGGTTTTTCATATTGATAATATTTGGAGAAGACTTATTCATACCTAACATTGAATAACGCAATACCTCCTCTATCATCGTCTGCATTTTGCCGGCACTGAGCAAAATCCGGTCTATCATATGCTGGCCTTGTTCATTCAGACTTGCATTTCTTTTTAATAACTGCCCAAAACTCTTTATAGAGGTAAGCGGTGTTTTAAGGTCGTGCGAAATAGTATAGCTGAAAGAATTAAGTTCCTCATACGCTTCTTTCAACTTTTCATTTAATACTCTTACTTCTATTGCTTTTCTACTGATTGCGAAGGCAATTTCTTCCCTGACCAGGAGGGCTGACTTCAAATCTTCCTGTTCCCATGGTATGCAGGAAAACTGTACTGTCTGAGACCATGCCTCAAAAGATTTCCGTGGAGTGATCGTCAACATCCCTTTGTTGTCTGCTACAGCAGGCTTTTCAGGATTTCCTGCCCATTTAACATTTTTAATTACTTCAGGTCTGAACCAGATGATATATTCCTTTAATTCCTTTGATAACATGCAGGCAAGTATGCCGCTGGCAATATCTTTATGGCGAAGTGCATCCGGATAGACGATAGGCAGCTCGTTAGTTTCATAAAGCTGTGTTTCCATATTCTCTAATAGCCAATCTGACAGTTCCGAAAGAAATTTTTCATCAGCAACGACGCCTTCCGTATACCATTGGTTATTGAAATATAGTGCTACGCCCGTGGCATCAACTGCGTCCAATAACGTAATGGGGTCGTCAAACAGGGTTTTCTCTATATTCTCATTTCTGATCAGGCCTTTACCAAGCGTGATAATCGCCTCCTTTATCTCATTACTTTTAATAAGATCCTGTTGTTGCTGACGGAAGCTAACAGCAGAGGAAAGCACCTGTCCAATTAATCGTGCTGATTCACGTTCTCTATAATTGATAAAACGGGGACTATAATTATGACAGGCAATCAGTCCCCATAACTCATTATTGTTAACAAGAGAAATACTGAAGCTTGATGCTACCCCCATATTCTTTAAATACTGAATGTGTATAGGCGATACTGCACGTAAAACACTATGTGAAAGGTCCAGCGCTTCTTCCGAGAACTCTGCCGAAGTGAGAATAGCAGATGGCTCGATCTGTACATCAGAGATAAGCCTGATATGGTTTAGCTTGTAAAGTTCTCTTGCTTGTTTGGGGATATCTGAGGCTGGATAGTGTAAGCCCATTAAACTTTCAAGTTCTGCAGACTTTTGTTCTGCAACTACTTCTCCATGGCCGTCTTTATGGAATTTATAAATCATTACTCTTTCGTAACCAATGATTTCTTTAACCTGTTCAGCCGCTTTTTGCAGTAGTTTACTCAGCTGAGAATCGGCCAGGATTTCTGATAAAGAATAGCCAATTGTTTTGGATACATCCGAGCTAAGATTGGAATATTCCGGTTCAAATTCCAGCAGGTATTGATTCCCGCTTGTAGTAATGATAATATTAAAAGTTTGATGATCAATATTTACTGTATAGGGGTTGAAGTTATCAAAGTTTCCGCTGGATGCCCCCAATCTTAAAATCTGTGTCAGGAAATCTGGTGATCCGGCAGTAACATACTGTTCCAACACTTTCAGCGGTTGTTGCAAAAGCACAGTCGCAGTAACGGGGATAAAGTCTGATATATTCTCACTGCAGCATGAAATGTAATATTCTTTATCTGCTGCGATTAGAAATCCGTGACTTTGGATCTTACCGGGAATATGTATCGGTTCGATATCACAATTAGTCAAATTAGCATTAAACGACATTAGTTTGATTAAGTAATCTGTAAATCCATAAAGGAAGATCTCTTAGAGGACAGGAGACTGGATATCGGTTTAAAGATAGACTTATATAATCGGAATAACCTTAAATTCTTTTTACAAGAAAATTGGCTCACTTTCAATAGTGAATTGTGGAGTCTAATTGTGTTGCAGCGATCGAAGATAATAACTACAATGAAGGGAGATTCCTGATGGTGTTAACTGTTGTATTTTATTAGCGGGTAAGCTCAAGTTCATCTAATGTGCCTTTGGTCTTTTTAAGCGCTATGATCTCCTTTTCAAGCTGTTCAAATGCCTGCTGATCTTCATTCTTCCATGAAGAACTGGCCAAATCGTAGGGGACATCGTCAACAGTAAGCTGATCCGTGTAAACCTCGACCTTTATGTGATATTTTTCAGGATCAGTAATTGGATATTTGATACTACTCCAATTCATTTCTGGTGTTTCTTTCATTGAAAAGTCACTGATTTCTGCATCTGCCTGTAAAATATCGCCTGGCATCACTGTGCCTACACCACTGAAAGATCTGCTGGCGGAAGTAATGACTTCTCCTGAATCTGTTCTGGCCACAATGCTATAACTGTATTGGTCGAACATTTTAGCTGAAACGTTTTTGAAATCTGCAAAAATAAATGTGTGGCCATCTTTTAAATCAATTTTAATGAACCTGCCTTTCAGGAGATCAAGTGTTTTTTTTAGTTTATCATAACCTGCTTTATTCTTTTTCATCGCCGCAAGTTCTTTTTCCAACTCTGCCAGTTTGATACTATTGGTTAGCTTTAAATGTGCTTCCGCCATTTCTACCAGCTCATTAAATGTTTTACCACTTACGCGATCCAGCATCATCTGATCAAATGATTTACCTTCAAACTGATCAGGTTTATTGAATTTATCTCTCATGGCTGCAAGAAGTATTACCCGCATTGCCTTCTCATAGTTATCTTTTTTTTGATTGCTCAGTTCATTTTTCATTTGTTTAGCAGAAACTTTGAATTTTTCAGGCGATGAACCGTCTAACCGTTTTCCTGTGCAGGAGCTTAAGAACAATAGAATAATGAGGCAGAAAAGAGGAGCTAATTTCATGATCAGCTGTCAGCAAATTTGTGTCCAGAATTTTTCCCTGATTATTATCTGCGCAGAGCGGTTAAGGCAGGTGGAGCTATAGTAGATACAGTAATAACAGCACTTTTTGCAGGCAGGGATAATTTTTTTTGCTTCTTCGCTGCATATTTGCCAAAATTTTTCAGCATGTTCAGGTGCGAACGCAATGCCGCAACAAAGGTTTTACTTTCAATGTAAGGAAGATTGTATTCTAAGGCAGTTGCTTTCACAATTTTGGAAATCGCTCCATAATGAATGTGGCAGACCTTCGGGAATAGGTGATGTTCAATCTGACGGTTAAGTCCGCCTAAAAAGAAAGCTGCTATTCTATTATTTGTGGCAAAGTTTGCTGTGGTATGCATCTGATGTTCTGCCCAAACTTCTTCTATAGTACCCTGTGCATTCGGTCTTGGGAATTTAGTACCTTCTACAACATGAGCGAGTTGAAAAACAAGTCCCATTGTTAATCCCTGAGCAAAATGCAGTACCAGAAATCCAGCTGTAAACTGCAGCCAGGAAATATCAAGCAATACCAGTGGCAGTACTATAAACAGTACATAATATATCAGTTTATAAAAGAAAAGATTGAAATATTCAATTTTAGGATGTTTAACCGTATGTTCCCCAATTTTAGACTGAAAGAATTTCTTGAAATCTTTTCTGAATACCCAGGAGAGTGAGGCCAAACTGTACAGTGGAAGGGCATACCAGTGCTGATACCTTTGCAGCGCATTGACTTCCTCTTCATCTGTTATGCGGATTAACCCTGGTGCCACTTCTATATCTTCATCGTGGTCGGGGATATTAGTATAAGTATGGTGTACTATGTTATGGGTAATATTCCATACATATGGATTTGCACCAACCAGGTTGAAGGTAAAACTGAATAACTTATTGATCTTTTTATTACCGGAAAGAGATCCATGAATGGCATCATGACAAATATTAAATCCTACAAATGCACAAAACATACCCAATAACGCAGCAAGTGGCAACATTAAAAGGGGGCTGACTGTGCTGGAGATGATCAGCAGATATAAACCTGCAAAACCACAGAGGAAAAATACGGTCTTTATCCACATCTGGCCATTTGCATTGCGGCTGAGGTTGTTGAGCTGGAAATAATTATCTACTCTGCTTCTGAGTGTTGCGTAAAAGAAAGACTGTGCGGGACTTGCAAATTTGATTTTTTTGGACATAAAATGTTATTGGCCCTGGCAGGGGCGGGAAGTTTTTTTGATTGAAAAGGATTATAAGGAGTCTTGTTTGCGCTCTTCAACCTGGTTTTTGGATAACAGGTCTCTCATTAAAAGAACAATCACAAAAGCAGCTAAAAGAACAATCATCAGTTCGGACAGGCCGAACTTGAATCCAAACATAACAAAGGCAAAACTCATAGTTCCTGGGGGATAAATGTGGTGAAATATATTTACAGCGCGCTAGTTTTGCTGATATGTGCTGGTAAGGCGGTTACACGTATTATCATGCTCTACCCAATAATGATGCCCCGAATTGAAGAATAAGCAATTAGATGTCTGCCAGGCAAAAAATACGGCTTTATTCATACACACCGGAACTATAACACCAATTTATATATTATGCCTCTTTCTGCTGACCATCTTTGGAATTACTCAGCTGCAGACAAAAGCAGGCGTGAGGGAGGATTATTGAGCAGTCATTATAGACTGTAACTATTTAACATAGATAGAATTGATTGTGATTAGTTAATTCAATACCATAAATTTATATTGCTTTACAATCACCAGGTAGATCGTTAATCAAATATATAAATTTATAAATATGGAAAGAGAATCAAATGACATCAGTAAATGCCCATTTCATAATGGCAGCATGAAACATAATGTTGGCGGTGGTGGTACCCGAAACAATGACTGGTGGCCAAACCAGTTAAAGTTGAATATCCTGCGTCAGCATTCCTCTTTATCAAATCCAATGGGCGAAGACTTTAATTATGCAGAAGCTTTTAACAATCTGGATCTTGAAGCGGTGAAAAGAGATCTTCATGCACTGATGACTGACTCGCAGGATTGGTGGCCGGCAGATTTTGGGCATTATGGTGGCTTGTTCATACGGATGGCCTGGCACAGTGCCGGAACCTACCGCGTCGGGGACGGTCGTGGTGGTGCTGGTGCCGGACTGCAGCGTTTTGCTCCGCTTAACAGCTGGCCTGATAATGTGAGCCTCGATAAAGCGCGTCGTTTGCTCTGGCCAATTAAACAGAAGTATGGCAACAATATTTCATGGGCCGATCTGATGATTCTTACCGGCAATATCGCTTTGGAATCAATGGGTTTCAAAACTTTTGGCTTTGCAGGCGGCCGTGCAGACGTATGGGAAGCTGATGAATCTGTTTACTGGGGTGCTGAAACTACCTGGCTGGGTGGTGATTTGCGTTACGCACATGGTTCGCCGGGTGTAGATGGGGCTGGCGTATTGGTATCAGATGATGATGCCGATGGTGATATTCACTCCCGCAATCTTGAAAAACCACTTGCAGCTGTGCAGATGGGATTGATTTACGTGAATCCGGAAGGCCCTGATGGTAATCCTGATCCTCTCCTTGCCGCAAAAGATATCCGTGATACTTTCGGCAGAATGGCCATGAATGATGAAGAAACGGTCGCATTAATAGCGGGAGGGCATAGTTTTGGCAAAACCCACGGTGCTGCGTCTTCAGATCATGTGGGTAAGGAGCCGGAGGCAGTAGATGTAGAAATGCAGGGCTTAGGCTGGAACAATAGTTATGGTTCTGGTAAAGGTCCGGATACCATTACAAGCGGACTGGAAGTAACCTGGACTAAAACGCCAACACAATGGAGTAATAATTTCTTTGAAAACCTGTTTGGCTTCGAGTGGGAACTCAGTAAAAGTCCGGCTGGAGCGCAACAATGGGTCGCAAAAGATGCTGAAGCTATCATTCCTGATGCGTATGACAGTTCAAAAAAACATTTGCCAACCATGCTGACTACCGACCTTGCCTTAAGGTTTGATCCCGCATATGAAAAAGTGTCAAGGCGCTTTTTTGAAAATCCTGATGAGTTTGCTGATGCTTTTGCGCGTGCATGGTTTAAACTAACGCACCGCGATATGGGACCGCTTGCCCGTTATCTTGGTCCGGATATCCCACAGGAAGAGCTGATTTGGCAGGATCCTATTCCGGCAGTTGATCATGTACTGATTAATGAAAATGATATCGCTTTACTAAAAACTAAAGTATTGGAATCTGGGCTGACCATCGCTGAACTTGTTGCTGCCAGCTGGGCTTCCGCTTCTACTTTCCGTGGTTCGGACAAACGTGGTGGTGCCAACGGTGCGCGAATTCGCCTTGCTCCGCAAAAACATTGGGAAGTGAACAACCCGATACAGTTGCAAAAAGTATTGAATACACTGGAAAAAATTCAGAATGAATTTAATAGTGCAGAGGAAATTGGTAAAAAAGTTTCACTCGCAGATTTAATTGTACTGGCTGGTAGTGCAGCAGTAGAACAAGCTGCAGCGGCTGCGGGATATGTAATGACTGTGCCGTTCACACCGGGCCGTATGGATGCTTCGCAGGAGCAAACGGACGAGGAATCGTTTGGTTATCTGGAACCTGCGGCAGATGGATTCCGCAACTACCGCAAATCAAAAATCCCAGTTTCTACAGAAGAGTTACTGATAGATAAGGCCAATTTGCTTACGCTCACAGCGCCGGAATTAACAGTGCTTTTAGGTGGGTTGCGTGTGTTGAATACTAATTATGATGAGTCTAAACATGGTGTTTTTACCACAAGGGCCGGAGTACTCAGCAATGATTTTTTTGTTAACCTGCTGGATATGAATATTGCCTGGAAAGCAGTGTCGGATGATAAAGAGGTTTATCTGGGAAGTGATCGCGCCACCGGTGAAATAAAATGGACTGGTACCCGTGCAGATCTGGTTTTTGGATCAAACTCAGAGTTGAGAGCTGTCGCTGAAATTTATGCAAGCGCAGGGTCTCAGGACAAATTTATGAAGGACTTTGTAGCTGCCTGGACTAAAGTAATGAACCTGGACAGGTTTGATTTAAAGTAATTTGAATGCACCTGTCGGGTGCTTATTCCTATACAAATAAAAAGGCTTCTGAGAAATTTTTTTCAGAAGCCTTTTTATTTGTATTAATTACCATTCTTTAATTGCTGTTCCTGATTACCCTGTATTTATCTGCGGCCTGTTTGTTTCCGGCCAGCTCATACAATTTTATCAGGGTAGCATAATTATCGTTATAGTCCATCACATCGAGTTTTACTTTAGGAAGTGATTCGAGAACATGTGCAGCAGCGGTTAACACTGTTTTGTCTTTACAAAATTGCATCATGTATTGGATATACTGATAAACAATATTGGTTGAAGTACCCACTGCACCTATCTTCTGATAAAACTTAAGGGAAGTTACTAAATCACTCCATTTGCCCGCCAAAGCCAGATCATGCACATAAAATAGTGCTTTAATGGTTTCTGTATGTTTAAATTGATCAGGATTGGCAAGATAGCCTGTTAAAATGGCCTGATTTTTAGCATCAGCTTTCAAAGTGATCTTGCTGCCGTTTTCTTTGGGATTAACGATCTCATTGGTAGCCGTTTGTATCCCGGTACGTAACTGGAACTCCAGCACGCCTAAATCAGTAGTTTTCTTCTGCCAGAAATCCCAGTAGTTTTTAACCACCCTGGCAAAAACAGGACTGTAAGGGTCGGTTACGGCTCTTCCTACCAATGCCCACATCGCGGGGTCTGACATTTCTTCGTCGGTTAGCCTGTTCAGTATGGTATTACTAAGCCCTTCAGTTTCCTCTCGCAGAAAACCATCTTCCATTATTTTTCTATACTGCCTTACAAAAGCGACCGACTTTTCACCTGCTTTCAAGCGTTTACGCATAGCGCTGAGACTGGTTCCATCCAAGGCGGATTTCATTTTAGAGACCAGCGAATCGGCCTCATGGTAACCACCCATTTTGTGGATCATGTTACCTTCTTTGTCTAAAAGTATAAGGGAAGGGAAACCTGTAATGACATCCTTGTATTTTGCACGGACCCTTTCTCCTTCAAGCTCTTCCAGGTCGTATTTTACGTTAATGAAATTGCTATTAAAGTAGTCGCCCACCATTTGCAGCGGGAATACCTTTGCATCCAGTTCCTTACAGGGGACACAGCTTTTTGTGTAACCATCTATAAAAATAACTTTATTTTGCTGTCTGGCCATGCTAATCACTTTATCAAGTGGCTCGTCTTGCAAAAACTTTATCCCCTGCGCACATACTTGAGTTGCAGGTGCCAGTAGCATCCCAAAAAATAGAGACTGTATTATTGTTGCTTTCATCATTTAATAATTGATTTGATTAATTATAATAAGGGCTTTTGCACGTTGTCTGCTAAAAATTGATAGATAAGAGCAGGAGGCAGGGCAAGCGTAGAAGTGCGACTAATTCTGGCGATATTGATCCCGCAGAACCGCCCGTTAAGGTCGAACACTGGTCCGCCGCATTCCTCGGGCCTCACTCTGCTATCGTGTACAAAAACATCATTAAAACCTTCATTCCTGAGACTCATGCCGCCGTCGAAATTATCAGCAACGTGTTTATTCATCACCTTTGGCAGTTTTTGAAAGATACTATTGATCTGAACTTTTTGATCACCTCTGGTTACCCAATACACCGCAGCATCGCCAGCTTTTCTTCCCTTCATGTAGTTGGCCAGCTGTTTTGCAGAAGTAACTGCCACACCATTCAGTGAATCTATGATATCATCAACCGCCAGACCATAGCGCTCCACAATACTTACACTAAATCCCAATATTTTGACCGTATTCGTATCAGGTGAAATGCACATTAAACCCAACACTGGTCTGGTCCACACTTTTACTTCAACCGAGTCATTTCCCAAAATACCCACACGTAAACTATCTTTATAAGACGGTGATACCATAAATGCGCCTTTCTTCTTTCGCAGCAGGTCCGGGTCGTTCTTTCCCAGTACGATCCCTTCTTTCAGCCCTTTTGCAGCCAATAAAACCAGGTCATTCTCCTCATCCCGTTTTACAATCTTTGCTGGAAGATTCTGAAGCCCGGGAGTGGTGATTACCGGATGATCTCCAACAATGGAACTTTTACTCACCACATAAACAGCTTTTTCATCATTTTTCATGGAAACTACGCTGCCCCAGGCCAGCATATTCACTTCGCCCAAGCTGCTTTTGATTGTTACACTACTCTGGTGGTACTTGCCTTTGAACAGCTTTTCTACTTGCGTCACGGGGATTGCTGAGGGTAAACGCGACAATTGTTTTTCCAGGGGATCAGTACCTGTATTTTCAGGATCGGGATACTCATCGTTCTGATAATCTTTTTTTTCTTTTAAAACTGTCCAGTATTTGCGGTAATTATCAATAGGGTTTTCCAGGTTCATATCCAGATCACCTTCAATTTTACTATGCAGCGCAATCACCCTTCCATAGAAATCAAAGACTGGTCCGCCAGAATCCCCAGGTTCCATCAGGCAGGTACTCTGCATTTTCCCTTCGGGTGTTATGGTACGGACTATGTAACCCAGTCGCGAAACAGGGTTTTTCAATTCATTCAAAGAAGCAGGATAGGCTACGCTTAAACAGGGTTGATTAACTTTTAAATCATAAGACCAGCCCAGCTCACAATGTGGAAATTTAGTAAAGGCCGTATCTATTTTAATCATGGCCGCATCTACCGCTCTGACACGTCCTAACGCTGTGCCCATGAATTTCCTTCCATCCGGAAATTCAACCAGGTAGGCTCCTCCGGTTACCGTTGCATGTGCAGCGGTCAATACATAACCATCAGCAGTAACCACTACGCCGCTAAAACTACCAAAACGTCTGTAGCCCGTGCTGTCATACTGTGAAATTCTTACGCAGGCAGAACTTACTTTGGCAATTATCTGCTCCGTCTTTTGTTGAAAAGCTGCCGGACCTGAAACTTGGGCACAGGCCATGAATGTGCTATGGCAGCTTAAAAGGAAGAGTAAAAAAGCAAGATGCTTGTATGGTTTATTCAGTATATACATGTTTTTTATCTGTGCAGAAGCCTGAATAAATCTATTCAAGCTTCATTTTTATCAGCTCTTATTAAATAAAGTCGCAAGCTTTACATCCAGTTTAGCCGGATCAACGGCACCTGCATTATTTCCCTGAGGATCAATCAATACCATTGCAGGCATTTGTGAAACGCCGTAATATTCTGCAATTGGATCGTCTCCACCTTTTAATGAGGATACCTGTACACCGCTGATGCCATGTTTCTGCATGGCGGTAATCCAGTCTTCGCGTTTTGTATCCAGAGAAATGGCTATGATTTCGAAACCTTTTGCGCGGTAAGTATCATACAACTGTTTCATATAAGGCGCCATCCGCAAACATGGTCCGCAGGTAGACGACCAGAAATCGAGCAGTACATACTTCCCTCTGTAGTCGGACAGCTTAATCTGCTTTTTATCGCTGGTTGTTGCCGAGAACTGAAAGGCAGGCTGACCCACTTCCCTCTGCACCATGCCGGTGATCACATTTTTAGCCGCAACTCCATAAATTCCCTTTTTAACCCTGTCAGATAAGCTGTTATATTCTCTGTTTCTTTCCTCCATAGATAAAGACGGCGCTCTTTTAGCCAGCATAAATCCGGCAATATCTTTATCACTGTATTTGGTAGAAATATAATCCTGCACATGTAATAAGCTATCAAACGCAGGTTTATAATAAGCCATGATAGAGTCTCTTTTAAGCTTTATATCCCCGGCTGCTTTCAAGGCTTTCATGCGTTCAAAATTAGCAGCCAGTCCGGTCATGAATATTTTATTGTATTCCTGGAACAGGTCCTGCTCATAGCCTCCTTTAATGCTTAACGTACTATTTACGTCAGATTCGGATGAGTTATTAATTTCAATATTTACAGTTCCAGGATAGGCCAGTAGTTCCTGAACATAAGCCTGGTTAACACCTAAGTAAACCGCGCTGTACTGTTCTGCAGTAGCTGCATTAAGTATCGCCTTACCATTTATTATGCGGACAGAATCCAAGGTGATATTGTTTCCATTGCGGTTGGTGCTTAAGGTAAGCAACTTACCATCACCATCAGGCCATTTAACTTGCACGTTGAAAGCCTTGCTTTGTGCCAGCACCGCAAAGGGGCTGAACAGGCTGAGGGCGATAATGGGCAGAACGAAATTCTTTTTTAAAATTCTCATATTGTTGTGTGTATAGTGTGCTACGCTGTTGTGTCTGGCTTTTTGCTATTAGTGAATCAGTCTGGCCAGGCTTTTTTGTAATTCTTCGCCCCGCAGGTTTTTCGCAATAATTTTTCCATTTGGATCAATCAGGAAGTTCTGTGGAATAGCGCTGATATTATATAAAAGTGCGGCCTGATTGCTGCCGCCTGGTTCGTCACAAAGCTGCGTCCAGTCCAGCTGATCCTCTTTCACTGCTGCCAGCCATTTAGCCCTGGCCTCAGGTGCGTCTATAGATACAGATACGACCGTGAATTTCTTGTTTTTGAAATTTGCATAAGCAGCTTTTACATTCGGGTTTTCCTTACGGCAGGGGATGCACCAGCTAGCCCAGAAGTCGAGCAGTACGTATTTACCCCGGAAAGAAGCAAGTGAAACCGGTTGGTTATGCACATCTTTCAGTGTAAACCCAGGTGCCTGGCCACCCACTTCCCTGTTCTTTAACACCTGAATGGAACTGTTCAGTGACTTGCCCAGTGCCGAATTTTGCAAGCTTTTAGACAGTGCAGCCAGTTGCTTTTCCAGCTGCGGTACCGGCGCAGTAGAGATGGAATTGGCAATCATGTACAGACTTAAATAAGAGGCAGGGTGACTGCTGATATATAAGGAATCCTTGATTGCTGATGCGTTCATTGCTGCTTTCATCACGATCATGTGTGCTTTTAAATATTCCGGTGATTTCCTTTCTTCCTCATTGGCATTGGCCACTTTCTCTGAGGCCGCCATAATTTTATCCCTTTCAGGCGCTTTGCTCGTTTCCAGCCGCTGATAATCTGAATTTAGTGTTCCACCGGTAATTACAGGTTCTGCAGTTGGATCAATTGCACTTAATTGTAAATTTCCTTTTTCCAGCCATACCGCCGCATTGAAAAGCATTGGCTCATTAACTTTTGCACCCGCTTTGCGGATAGCGAGGCGGGCCAGCGCAGGTTCTTTGATACTGCCTTTAAAATGATAGACACCATCTTTTAACAGGGCGGAATCTGCCATGAGTTTATCCCCTGTCTGATAGTTTAGGTAGGCTGTTCCCGGATTCATCAATTTTCCGATTTTCACCTGAAGCGTATAAGGTTGCTGGGCAAATGTGAGCATAGGGGCTCCCAATAAGACCCAGAATACTGATCTTTTAATATGCATAAAGAGCTGTGTTTTAAATTTTTGTTAAATCAAATCCAAGTGTAGTTAATGCCTCTTTTAACAGATTATATTTACTCATTACCAGTGGGTAATTACCATAGACTGCTTCAAAATCTGCCTGGCTGGTAGTTAAAACTTTAGTCAGGAATTGTGTCAGGTCAGTGAATTCAGTCGGAGTGCTATAACCATATTCCGACTCATATCCGTCTAAAATAAAACCATACTCCCTTTTGTCTTTGAACTCCAGGTAAAAATCGTTGTTTACAGCTCCTGGATAAGCATATTTACTATAGAATCCGGCAGATGCCGAAGAGAAATCCTTCAATAAACCAGATGAGTTTAAAGGACTGGTTAGTAAACTGATAAAAATATCAGCTTTGTAAGTCACCAGCTCCGCAGGAGTCATTGTTGCTATTCTCGGTATCCCGGCTATGCCAAACGTAGTTAGTCCGGGTAAAACATTATAATTTGTGGTAAAACTATAATCCGGGCTATATACGATAACAGTTTTTACGGTATCCAGGAGGGAGAAGGAATAGGGTTTGATTTTTGGACCCAGCGCAGGCAAGAGCTGATTTTTTACAAAAGCAATTCCACTCAGCAGGTCTGCCTTCTTTTTAGCATAGGTATAGATATAACTGCTGCTCGGACCAGCCAGCTGATAATTCAGGTTGAGTACATTCAGTGGGTTTGTACTGATGGTATCTGAATAAAAAACCGGCACTTTGGTTTCCTGATAAAATAGGTAAATCTGGTGATCAACTTCATTGGAAGGATTATCCATACGTCCATAGTTATTTAGAACTGGCGCTGATGCCTCAGGCATGCTGTCCTTTTTACAAGCTGTCAATACCGCAAAAAGCAGCACAACTGAATATTTTAGATATGTTTTCATGTCTGTCTGAATTAAAATTTACGGTCTGGTCTTTCTGGATTCTGCACTAAACTGCCTCTGTTAAATTCCATTGCCGGATCAGGGATAGGGATTAGATAAGCTGCATCATCAGGTAACAAAATTAAGGTAGCTTGTAAGGCAGCTGAACCAATGATCGCCAGAGAATAGGGGTGCGAAATGCTTTTACTAAAAGGATATCTTGTATTCACCGAATAACGCTTCAAATCAAACCAACGGTGGCCTTCAAAACACAATTCCCTTCTTCGCTCATCGCGGATAAAGCTCACTAACGCTGTTGCTGTTAAATTTACCGGCTGGTAGTCGGCTGCCAGAAATCTCGCCTGGCGTAACGTATTCAATGCAGTATTGGCCTGCCCGTCGTTTCCAAGCATAGCAGATGCTTCAGCAAGGTTCAGATAAGCTTCGGCATTGCGCATGAAAAAGTTGTCTGAATAATAAGCTTCAGGGGTGGTATTCGTTAATGAAGAACGATATACTTTAGTGTAACGGTATTTCCCCCTGCTGTCAATTTCGAAAAAAGCAATTCTTCTTAAATCGTTTTGCGCATAGAGCCCCATCAGCTCATCCGTCGGCTTAAAGGTGCTGTATCCATTTTCATACTGGAGGTAAACCATAGCGTTTGTGCCCTGGTTAAACAGTGCTTCTGGAGATTTCACTGTGAAGAAGCTTGTTTTCGACTGGTAAGTAGCTAAATTATACAAACGAGGCTTGCGGCTGATCACCTTATTGGCAGCTGCTACGCTAGCGTTCCAGTTTTGCATATACAAGTAGATTCTGCTCTGTAAAAGATTCACTGCATTTACATCTGCATGGTACAATGATTTGGCAGTTACGCCTGTAAGGTCCTGTTCAGCCTCATTTAAGTCAGCAATGATCTGCTGGTAAATGGCATCCACACTGGCACGCACAGATAAAGCAGTCTCTACGAATTCTGTTGTTTTTAAAGGGACACCTAAATCTGTAGCTGCAGTAGCCGGATTATAGGCTTTGGCATACAGGTTTACCATATAAAAATAATAACCCGCACGTAAAAATAAAGCCTCACCTCTGATTCGTTTTAATTGCGCAGGATTATCATTCATTTCTGCCGCTTTTGTAGCAATGATATTGGTCGCGTTGATATGTTTATAAAATCTGGTCCAGGTATCATCCTGTACAGGTGAATACAAGGCATTGGTAAAGGGTTTGCTTTGCCAGGTATACATACCGAAAACCTGTTCCCGTGTATCGGGATAGGCCTTGAACATCACAGCTTCTGTAATGTCGTCATCCATTACATTGAGCCATGGCAGATACTTCCCTGTAACATTCTGCGGAAAAGTATTGTCGTTAGCCATATAAGCTTCGCCTACCAGGAGTTCATCCAGTTGAGTATAACTGGTTACATACTGTAAGGTCTGTGATCTTTCTTCAAGGAACTTTTTACAACTTGCTGAAACAATCAGCAACACTAGCAAAAAGATAATATGTTTAAGTTTAATTGAGCTCATGTCTGCAGAATTTAAAGTGAGATATCTATACCCATAGAAAAGGAAGGGCGAATAGGTAATTGGTTAGTAGTAGAAAAACCTGTTTGTTCCGGATCCTGACCGCGTAAATCTTTGCTCGCGAGCGTAAATAAGTTTGTGCCTGCCAGCGATATGGAAGCCATTTTAAGTCCTGCTTTTTTACAGAAGGCATCAGACATGGCATAACGGAATGACCAGGTTTTAATTCTCAGAAAGTTTCCGCTTGCAGTCCTTACATCCGAAGCATCATACATCTGCCAGATATTAGTGGCATAAGCATAACTCTGTCCCGAAGAGAAATGTGTTCTGGAATAAGCGTAGTCGGTCGGATTCAATAAACCAGGGATATTCGTGAAAGCTTCATCGCCTGGCTTTCTCCATCTGTTGAGCAATTGTGTATTCACATTGTCTTCCGGCATGGCTGCCATGGTGCTGATACTTGCATTTGCGCCGTAATTATTTTCAAATAACTTATTTAAGCGCAGTTTGGAACCTATGCTATAAGCGATATTGAAACTCAGGGAGAAGCTTTTATAAGCGAAATAATTGCTCAGTCCACCTTGTAATGTCGGAATTCTATTCCCAGATGGTACCATTACATATTGATACAGCTGGTCTGACGTTAAACCCAATAGTTTAAGCTTGTTTTCAGGCGTATCATAATCGTTATTGAACATCGGTGCGCCATTTACCGGGTTCAAACCAGCAAAAGAATAGGAGTAGAAGGAATTGATGGATTTACCGTCAATCACCTGAGATCCATTTAAATAATTGATATAGGTATTGCTGTTTACAGTAGCGGTATTAACGCTTTTGCTGTTGACCAGGGAATTGATGGCCTGACCGATTTCAGGATCTATGCGCCACACAAAACCTTTACCACCCTTAAGGGCATTATTGATTGGGGTGAAACTTAGCGTGATTTCAATGCCTCGATTGGTTACCGTACCTGCATTTACTACATAAGAATCCAGTCCGTTTACATCACTCACTGCGGCATTTACAAATGCATTGTCTGTTTTTTTGTAATAGTAAGAGAAGGATCCATTCACCTTGTTTCCGAATAATGAGAAATCCAGGGCGCCGTTAAACTGTCCTGTTTTTTCCCATTTCAGGTTAGGGTTAGGGTAATAGGCAATAGTTGAACTGTATTCTCCCGTTACCGGATTTATTACCCCGGTCTTCATGATCAGCTCAGGAGTTTGTCCGCTAAGCATATTCCCTTGTATACCGTAAGATCCCCTGAAAGCGAGCATATTGATCGCTTGTGAGTTTTTGAAGAAATCCTGTGCTACATCCCATCTTCCTGAAAATGAGTAGGAAGGTAGAAACTTCTCGTTGCTGCGTGATCCAAAGTTGTTTGAGTAATCAGTGCGGGTATTGAAGTTGATGGTATATTTATGTTTAAATGTATAGCTGGTAGTAAAGTAGCCGGATACTAAATTGGTGAGCTGGTCTGTTATTTTTATGGGATTATTTAGCGCCCAGACGGCATAAGCCGGATAGGTAGTCGGGTTCACTGTAGCAAAGATACCACCCCGTTCTGGCAGGTAGCCACGGTTTACTGTTGCCGATCCATCATATTTGGTGGATGACAATTCTCCCCCAATGGTAGCTACCAGCTCATGTTCAAGATTTTTCCCAAAAGTTTTATTATAGTCAAACTGAGGACGGACCAGGTAGTTGTAGTTGAGGGTAATGTTCGACTGCAGTTCTCCGCCAAATGGCATCTCTGTTTGTGCAGGATCAGGGTTTACGCCTGCATTACTGCGCCTTAGCTGTGCAGAATACCAGGTGTTTTCACCATAACTGATTCGCTGATCGGTATTGTTCAGTGCATAAGAGAAGATGAGGGCAGCTTTTAAATCAGGACTAATCCTGTAACCAAAAGAGTTAGTCAGGTTAATTCCTGATAGGTTACTGATATCACGCGACTGATCAATTTCGTTTAAAATGTTAAAATCCAGATAACCCTGGCCATATTTCTGATAGTAATTTAGTGAACCATCTTCATTATAAGCCGAAACTGCTCTGTTAGTATTGTAAGCATAATCAATCGCATCGACATTGGTTGCCACGAAGTTTTTCTTGCTCACATTGGCCCTGAAATTCATATCCCAGGTAAGGTTATTTGATAACCTGGAGTTCAATTTTATAAAAGCAGTGTATTGATTAATACGGTCACCTTTCACATTTCCTGTCTGATTTGCAGCACCTAGTGAACCATAATAACGCATTTTGTCTGTACCACCAGAAATGCTGATATCGTTTTGAGTTGATATGGCATCCTGAGCAATCAGACCAAACCAGTCTGTATTTCTGGTTTCCATCGCTGAAACCTGCTGCTGAAACTGATCAAAACTAATCGCGTTGGTATATAAATCGTGCAGCGCACCTTCATAACCTACGTAATTTATATTGGCAGGATAGGCGATATTATTGTTGATCAGGTCCCTTGAATAATCAACCCGCTGTCTCGAATCCATGATATTGATATTTTTATCCGTGTATCTTGGGCGGGGGGTAAGTGTGGTAGCGCTTGAAAAGTTAATGACCGGTTCGCCTATATGTCCTTTTTTAGTGGTAATTACAATTACTCCATTTGCTGCACGAACACCGTACAGTGCGGTGGCCGACGCATCTTTCAGGATAGTGATGGTTTCCACATCAAAGGGTTTTAAGCCAGAGATGGAGTTTCCTAAACGGTTAACAAAATCCAGGTCATTAATTGTTGCCGGATCTATATTTACCGGATCGTTTACTACTACACCGTCCACTACCCACAATGGTTCATGGTTGCCGAGCACCGTAGAAGTACCACGGATCCTGATTTTAGGCACTGTACCTATATCGCCGGAAGTATTCATTACTGTTACACCCGCAACACGTCCTTCCAGTGCCTGATCAATACTGAACATGCCAGGCACAACTACGTCCTTAGCCTTCAATACATCTATTGCACTTGACAAGTTTTTAGTTTCGATCTGCTGATAACCATTGGTAACAGTGATTTCTTCCAGCATCTTATTTTCTGCACTTAATACAATGGTTCTTACACCCTGAGATACTTTCACATCTTTGGTTTTATAACCCAGGTAAGAAACTTGTATAGTACCATCCAAAGGCACTCCAACCATGCGGAAGAAACCCTGCCTGTCAGTCGTTACCCTTTTTGAGCTCCCTTTAAGTCGGATTGTTGCGCCCGGCAGGGATACACCCATCGAATCGACTACAGTACCTTCTATATCCACATCAGTAAATACAGCAATCACTTTGTCGATTATGGAAGTTTCCTTTTTTGAAACGACTACCGATTTATTTTTGATGGTATAAGTGAGTGGCTGATCTTCAAAAATCTTTTTCAATACCGATTCCAGCTCCTGATTTTTCACATTAATATCAACAGGCTTTGCATTGGTAATCATAGCTCTCGTCACTAGAAAGTCGTAACCAGTCTGTTTACTGATCTGGTCGAAGATCTTGTTGATAGGGGCATTCTTTTCAGATAAGGAAATTTTCTGGGCAATACTTGCAGCGCTTACATGCAAGAGTGACACCATCAATATCAGGGTGGTTAACCTCATATATAGTAGTATTTTATGGATACGAGGATATTGCGCACCAAGTTTGTTAGTATAAATTTTATACATTTGTTTGGTTTGGTTGATGCAGAATACCTTTAGTTTCGAAGCCTGAGGTATCTGCTGTTAATGAGTTGATAATTTATTATGTAGCTATGCCAAACTAGACCAGGTTCTGATTGGATTCGGAATCTGGTTGTTTTTTTTAGGTAGTTATTTTATCACTAAAATCCTCCTTCCTTCAATTTTAAAGTGAACCGTATTTGTAGAACTCAGCATGTCCAGCACCTGGGCTATGCTTTTAAATCTGGAGATTTTTCCATTGTATTCTTCCTGCGATATTTCTCCCTTAAACTCTACCTCTACATCATACCAACGGGCAATTTTTCGCATGATGCTTTCAATCTTTTCATCATTGAACCTGAAATAGCCATTTTTCCAGGCCATTACTTCTTCTATATCAGCCGCAGTGGTTTGTATGCCCCTGATATCTGCTACTGCCTGCTCTCCGGGTTTGATGATTTTCTCTGTTCCTGTTTTTGAAACACGAACGCTTCCTTCCAGTAAGGTGGTCAGGGTAGCCGGTTCGTCTGCATAGGAACTAATATTGAAATGAGTGCCCAGCACCTCTACTTCCTGTTTATCAGTTCTTACGATAAATGGATGTGCTGGCTCTTTTGTTACCTCAAAATAGGCTTCACCTGTAAGCGTAACCATCCTGTTTTTTGCAGCAGTGAATGAAACCGGGTATTTAAGGGATGATCCTGCATTTAACCAAACTTTAGATTCATCTGGCAGTATCAGCATGTATTGAGCACCTTTTGGCGTTTCAATTGTATTTTGTTCATTTGAAGTTGTTGTCCCTTCAGTAACCCTGTAAACAATTCCCTCTTTTGTTTTAGAAATCTGAACGCCTCCCTGTGTGGCGAGTTCACCACTTGCCGCATCATCCAGCGTAATATGATTGCCATTGCCCAACGTTAATATGGCCTTATTTTTACCAGGTTGCAGATTTGCAACTGCTGCCTGTTTTTCTAATGAGTCTTCTTTGGTGAAATAAATAAGCGATCCGAAGATCAAAACTGCGGCTGCGGCACCGGACAGCCAGGTATATAATTTTCTTTGCAAAGGCCGTGCAGGTATTTGTTGTTTCAGCCTAATGCCAGTAAGCATCTTTTCTAAGCTTTGATCTACCTGTTCATTGTTTCCTGCGACTTCGAAAGGTTCAAACAATACAGCAGAAGTCAACTGGTTCAGGTCCTGTTCAGAAATATCTCCAAGGCTGATCAATAAGTTTCTAATCTCTTCCGCGGATAATTGATTGTCGATATACTTCCTGTAAAGCAGTTGTAGTTCTCCGTTTTCTTTCAAAATGTATCTATTTATATAGGCTATACGTTTGAAAAATGAAGATCCTCTATATGAATTGAAAAAAAAGATGAATTCTTTTAATTTTATTTAGTGCTTGTGCTGAAACAAGTACATTGCGATAAGTAAAAAGCCTTTTTTCTGAGTGAAAAAGTATGTTTTTATACTTTTTGTAGCCTTTACAATATGATTGCTGATGGTAGAAGTTGAGATGCCCAATAGTTTACTTACTTCCTCGTAGCTTTTTCCTTCGATTTTGCACATTTGAAATACCAGTTTTTGCTGAGAGGGCAGACTGTTGATTGCCTGATCCATCAGCTCTTTACTTTCTTTGTAATAAATCTGCTCTTCTGTTGGATTATATAACTCGGTACTTGCTGCAATTATTTCATCCTGCAGCTTTCTGTCCCTCGCCGCCTTGCGGTAAAAATCGTTGACGATATTGTTGGTTAAGGTTAAAAGGTAGTAGCGGAATGGCTGATCGATTGTAATGACCTCACGCTTGTTCCATACTTTAACAAAGACGTCTTGTGTTAACTCCTCGGCCAGAGTCACATTTTTGACCATTTTAACTAATTTGTTATAGATTTCCCTGCTGTACTTTTGATATAAAGATTCAAAAGCCAGCTGATCTCCCGATTGCAACCTTTTAAGAAGTTCGTATTCGTTATCAAAATCAAGTTTCATCAGCTAAAACGATAGTATTTTATTGTGCCTGGTGTGTGCGCAATTGGGGAATGTGTTATTATATACAAATAAAATAAAATATTTCGGATAATATCCCTATTTGCTGCAATACTACATTACAATGTAAAAGTATACTGCTCTTTTTAAAGTAAAAACGGGAAAAAATGGAATAATTCATTGAATTCATACAATCGTCCATTGCCAGTACGGGCAATTTCAATGTACTTAGCTGTTATACCAAATAAGAACGATACGGATCAATATGCGTCGAATTTTAATCTCATTAATTCTGCTGATGCAGGGTAATTTATCAGAAGCACAGGAAGTTTTGCCTTTAAATGCTGTTCAATTAGCAAAAAAACATAGTATAAACTATCCTAAACCTGCCGCAGATTTCTTTGAAGGTGCCTTATTAGGAAACGGTGCAATGGGAGCAGTCATTACCACCAGGCCAGATGCCATAGTGATCAGGTTTGGGCATAATAATGTCTGGGATATCAGGATCGCAGAAAAAAATCGGGAAGCATTAGGAACTTTTAAATCTGTATTTGCTAAGGTTGATCAAATTCCAGCTAATCTGGCCAATTTAACGGATGACGACTGGTATAACAAATACAATAAGATGTCTGCAGAAAATTATGCTAAACCTTATCCACGACCATTTCCCTGCGGATCTTTACTGCTGGGATTTGATCGACGAAAAATCCAGTTAATTGGTCATGAACTTGACATCTCTAATGGGCTTTGCAGGGTTGAACTATTAACAGCCGATAAAAAACGCCTGTTCCTGTCCATTTTCACAGCTATGTCAGACGACAGACTATGGATGGAGCTGGTCGACGAAAACGGTAAGCCCCACGCCAATCTCTTTAACCGGATCAAAATTATCCCAGATCCCTCAACGCCACAGGAATTTCCTACTTATCAATCTGTAGAAAACCTGGACGGGGGTACAATGGAGTTCCGGCAGGTGTTACCTCATCAGGAATCCGGGCAGGTGACATCCAATCAGAGCCCTTCAAAAGATAAGGCATTCAGCTTAAGTGTATCTACAAATCAGAAATTGTCTAAAAAACAAAGAATGAGCTGGAACGGCAATCCTGAAAACATGGGACTGCTGGAAGCGGCAATGGATGAAAGCCAGCCTTTTTTAGCTTGTGTTTCCCTAAAAGAGGGATCCGACATTCAGCTTGCTGCAGCAACTGCGGCAAGTCAGGCTATCTCACACGCACAGCTCAAGACTGTTTTCGACAGGAATGTTCTTTCATGGAATGCCTATTGGAATAAGTCGGCCGTCCAATTGGGGGATGAATTCCTTGAAAAGATATGGTATACAAATCTTTATTTTTTCAACTGTGCCACCCGACCAGAGGCTGCCTGTCCCGGACTATTTGCGAACTGGAGCTATAATCAAATCGGTACGGCCTGGCATGGCGATTACCATATGAATTACAATACCCAGCAGCCTTTTTGGCTTTGTTTTTCCAGTAACCACCTGGAAAAGAACTTAGCTTACGTGAATCTGGTTGAATCCCTCATGCCTGTCAGCCGTAAATGGGCCAAAGAATATTATGAACTGCCTGGTGCTTATTTTCCGCATTCTGCTTATCCGGTGGAGATGAGTATGAATCCTTATCCTATACCTGACTGGGGATGGGAGGTAAGTGAAACACCTTGGGCGGTGCAGGGATTATGGTGGCAATATTTGTATTCCGGTGATGAGGACTTCCTCAGGAAAAGAGGTTATGAACCGGTTAAAGCCGCAGTTGAGTTCCTGGTGGCCTATATGCAGCGCCCCGAAAGTCACGGTGATAAACGCTGGAAAGATAATAAATACCATATTTTCCCCAGTGTGCCGCCAGAACTTTACGGACTCAGACCGGGCTTCAAGTATAACTATGACGGTGCTGTGGACCTGAGCTTAACTAAATTTATTTTCAAAGCATTTAAACAGGCTGTTAAAGTACTGGGGACAACCGCCAGGGATAAAAAGCTGGTAGCTGCTATTGATGAAATCCTATCTGCCTTTCCGGCATATCCAACTGCAAATAGTGAAAAATACGGTAAAGTGCTGGTTTCCGTACCAGAAGAGCATGACCAGGTTGTTTACAATGTACCCGGTGCATTGTTTACGGTGTTCCCGGGAGAAGATTACGGTCTGCATAGTGATAAAAAAACGTTGGAAATGCTAACCAGCACCTACCTGAATCAGCAAAATGAAGGCGGTAATGATCTGGTCTTTATGAACCTGCAGGCAGCAAGAATAGGTCAGCTTGACCTTGAACAGTTTAAAAGGCAGATCAATTATTGTTTGTTGCCTAACGGAACCGCCACGGATATGGTGATGCAGACAGGAGGTCGTTATGGAGACCAGACCGACTTTGCCTATATGTCTAAAATGGGTATCTGGTTTGAGAATTTCGCCCTGCCGGCGGTCATCAATGAATGTCTGTTGCAAGGTTATAATGGCACTTTAAGCGTATTCCCTAACTGGCCAAAAGACAAAGATGCTGCTTTTAACAATCTGCGCTGCGCAGGAGCGTTTTTGATTAGTGCTGCACAACAGAAAGGAAAGGTGCTGGAAATTAAAGTGCTCAGTGAAAAAGGTCAGGATCTCCACATTATCCTACCTTGGGACCATAGTTATGTAATCACTGGCGAAGGAAAAAAGGAAATAAATGGTTCGGATTTCCGTATCAAAACCAGACCAGGAGAAATACTGCGTTTTAATTCTTCGGCTGTGCGGTAATATCGTTTCACTAAGTCATCATGAATTTACGCTATATCGTTATTCTATTTTTTTAATATTTTATTCAACTGTTTGATTATTAGTTATTTGGTTTTTGGATGACTTTTTGGATATACTGCTATAAAGGCGATAAACCCAGCCTCAATTGCTTCACCTTAAACTCTTTGTGTAATGACAAATCATCACCTAAATGAAAATCTGAAAATGCTGCCCCAGGCAAGACATGTATTCAGAGAGGACGAAATTAGCAAAATAAGGTTCCTGGTGAGCCAGATGGCGAAGGACATAAAATCCCTCAATACAGAGCTGATCAGGCTCTCTGAAAAGTTAAAAAGAAACTAGAATAATAAATTATAATATATGAGAAATCCAGAAGACAACCAGGAAGTAGATGATGCACAAAATGCAGAGGCTGAAGATCAGCAAAGCCAGAAAGATATTCATTCCAATGGATATGATATTACACCAGAAATTCTTGAAAACAGGCAGGAAGATATAGATATGCTCAATCAGGCATATGAAGCTTCAGGATCTTCTTATACACTTGGGGAATAGGGTGGTATTTAGCCGAAACTAACAGATGAATAGTCAAAAAACGTGTAGCATCCAATTTTGCTACACGTTTTCTTTTTAAGACATTCAGCACAATTGAGCTAATCTTGGTGTTAAATCATTTTCCGTGGATCTACAATCTGATCAAACTGTTCCGCATTAATTAAACCACTTGCCAAAGCGGCCTCCCGCAACGTAAGATTTTTATCCATCGCAGCATGTGCAATTGCTGATGCTTTGTCGTATCCGATTACCGGACTAAGCGCTGTAACCAGCATCAGTGACCTATTTAAAAACTCTTCTATCTTTGGCAAATTGAGCTGCGTACCTTCAACTGAATAAGACCTGAATTTATCAGAGCCGTCTGCTAATATGGTAGCAGCATGTAAAAAATTGTTAATGACAATCGGGCGCATGGCATTCAGTTCAAAGTTGCCCTGACTCCCGGCAAAAGCTACGGCAGTATCTTCTCCGATCACCTGTATACAGATCATGATCATGGCTTCGCACTGTGTTGGATTTACTTTGCCCGGCATGATACTGGAACCGGGCTCGTTTGATGGGAGGATAAGTTCGCCAATACCACAACGCGGACCCGAGGCAAGCCAGCGCATATCATTTGCAATCTTCATCAATGCGACAGCAACGCCTCTTAGCGCTGCCATCGCCGCCACCATCGCGTCTAATGATCCCTGTGCAGCGAATTTATTCGGCGCTGTAATAAAAGGTTTTCCGGTTAGTTTGGCCAGCTTCGCTGCAAATTTTTCAGCGAAGCCAGCCGGTGCGTTTAATCCTGTGCCGACAGCTGTACCACCTTCTGCTATCTCGAACAGGTTAGTCCTGCTGGCTTTTACGCGGGCAATCGCATCATTTAGCTGTGCAGCATATCCGGACCATTCCTGTCCCACAGTGAGTGGCACCGCATCCTGGAGGTGTGTGCGACCAATTTTCACTACGTCTTTCCATTCGCGCGACTTAGCAGTAATCGTCTGCTCAAGTTTTTCAAGTGCCGGCACCAGCTGATGATCAATTGTCAAAATTGCAGCGATATGCATGGCAGTAGGAAAACTATCATTTGATGACTGTCCCAGATTGACATGGTCATTTGGGTGGACTGGTGTTTTACTACCCAATTCCCCGCCAAGAAGCTGAATTGACCGGTTGGAAATAACCTCATTCACATTCATGTTGGATTGCGTTCCCGAACCCGTCTGCCAAACGTACAATGGAAATTCGGAGTCGAGTTTTTTTTCGATCACCTCGTTGGCCACTGTAATTATAGCCCTGGCAATTTCACCAGAAAGCCTGCCATCATTTTCATTGACTATTGCCGCGGCTTTTTTAACGTAACCGTAGGCATAATACACTTCTTTCGGCATTCTGTCATTTCCAATGGAAAAATGCAAGAGACTACGTTGTGTCTGGGCTCCCCAATACCGTTCTGCAGGTACCTCAATTGTTCCCATTGAATCACTCTCGATTCGTATACCAGTTTTTCCGGTTCCTATGGGTAATGAAATCTTGTTTTCCATGTGGTGTGTTTTAATCAATCAGCAGCTGCTATTCCTCATCAGGAATGAAATGTGTGTCCTCATTTTTCTTAAAAATAACGTAAACACGTTTCCATGGGTCTTCGTTGAGCAGACGCCACTTATGACCAGTACCTGTATGATCTGTAGCGAGCAGGACGTCACCCGGATAGATAGTAAATGACTCGCCTGTTTTTGTCGTAAACTCTAAAATTCCCGATAAGGTGATCACATATTGGGGAATGGGATCATTGTGCCAGTCGAAAGAAGAATTTGCAGCCGTTTCCTTGAAAAGCGTATGGTCTGCTTGTACTAGCGCGCCTTCGCTGATACTACCGCGTTTGAAATGTGAATTACCGTCAGCCCCGGTGTAAAGAAGATATGCTCTGATCATGATTATATATTTTTAATGTTTAATACCCCAGCTGTTTTTTTTCTGATTTCCAGGCAAAGCGCTGGGTTATCTATTAATGACTGCCCGTAAGAGGGAATCATTTCTTTCAGTTTCGGCGTCCACACGCCATCTTTGATTTGATCGCCAAAACATTTTTCAAGCACATCGACCATGATAGCTACTGCTGTTGATGCACCTGGAGAGGCACCCAGCATAGCGATTATACTATGGTCAGCCGAGCCCACCAGTTCTGTTCCAAACTCCAGGATTCCACCATGAACATCATCTTTTTTGATAATCTGTACCCGCTGACCAGCCACTTCCAGTCGCCAGTCTTCCTCTTTCACCCCGGGAAAAAATTGCCTGAGAGCAGCGAACTTTTCTTCCTGAGATTCGAGCACCTGACCTATCAGATATTTGGTGAGGGCCATATTGTCTCTGCCAACAGCTAGCAAGGGCAAAATATTGTCTGTGTCTATTGAGCCAAACAGATCCAGATAAGATCCATGTTTCAGGAACTTTGTCGAAAACCCTGCATATGGTCCGAAAAGGAGAGAGGTTTTTCCTTCAATATGTCGCTGATCAAGGTGTGGAACCGACATAGGTGGTGAACCTACAGCCGCTTTTCCGTAAACCTTTGCATGATGACGTAATGCAAGCTCTTCTTTATCACATCTTAACCACACGCCACTTACGGGAAACCCGGCATAACCATGTGCTTCAGGTATTCCTGATTTCTGTAAAAGAGGTAACGAACCGCCTCCGGCGCCAATAAATACAAAAGGGGCACTGGTATAGTGATGCTCCCCAGTGTTTTCATTGCGAATTTCCGCTTCCCAGACGGTACCATCACGTTTAAGATCATGCACACGATGACTATAATGAATAAAAACATTGTCCTTGTCACGAAGAGAATTAAGTAGAATGCGTGTCAGCGCACCATAGTCTACATCTGTTCCGGTCTGCATCCTCGTTGCTGCAATCAGCTCATCAGGATCCCTGCCTTCCATCACCAATGGAATCCATTCTTCAATTACTTTTTTATCATCTGTAAATTCCATTCCATAATAGCAGGGATTTGAAGTGAGCGCCTCATAACGTTTTTTAAGAAAAGCCACATTTTCTGCACCGGTTACAAAACTTATATGTGGGACAGCATTAATAAATGCCTGGGGATTTTTGATAATGCCATTGGTCACCAGGTAGGACCATAACTGGCGGGAAAGATCAAACTCGGTATTTACCTGCAGTGCCTTGGCAATGTCGATACTACCATCAGCTTTTTCTGGTGTATAGTTGAGTTCACATAGCGCTGCATGGCCTGTCCCAGCATTATTCCATGCATTAGAACTTTCCTGTGCAGGTTCGTCAAGAACTTCATAAATTCTGATTTTCAGTTCAGGATCAAGCTGATTAAGGATAACAGCTAATGTGGCTGACATGATTCCCGCTCCGATAAGTACAACGTCAGGATTGTGATTGGATTTTTTCATGGTTCTTGTCTTTTTAAGTTCATCCCAGGAATTACAATGATTCCTGCTGTAAAATTATTGCAGCAGGCTGTGTTTCTATTTTCTAATCGTTGAAAAGGCAGAATCAGTCGTTGACCGGCCATTATGTTCAATATGTTGATCTTGTCATTTTAAACGATAATTCATTCGTAAATTAACGAAATAAAGTAATTTTTAAAGGTGTGTTTGTCTGTTAATCTTCTGTTTTATAGGTGATTATGTAAAGGTATTATTGTTGCGTAAAAGTTGTCAATAGTGTAATTATTCATACTTACCTGCGACTCAATGATATCGAACGGACAAAAAATAAGCTGCATCATTGTTGATGATAATCCAATAGCACGGGAGAGCATGGTGATGCTTGCCAGCCAGATTGATGATCTTGATGTGGTAAAGGTATGTGAAAATGCATTTCTCGCTTATAACTATTTGCAGCACAACGATGTTGATCTGATCTTGCTGGATATTGAGATGCCGGAAATGACTGGTATTGAACTGACTAAAAACCTCAGCGGGAAAAAAAATCTAATTATATATACCACTTCAAACAAGGATTATGCAATTGAGGCTTTTGATCTTAATGTATCAGATTACCTTGTTAAACCATTTTCTTCACAACGTTTTTTGAAAGCTATTGATAAGGCCAGGGAGACCTTATCCGTAAAAGCCGAAGAAACAGAAATAACAAATGATGAATTTATCTTTGTAAGAGATAGCAGTATAGTACGCCGTCTCCGTATCAACGATATTCTGTTTGCGGAGGCTATGGGTGATTTCGTAAAGTTCCACACCGGTGATAAACTTTTTGTTATTCATACCAGGTTAAAATCTGTTGAAGAGCGGCTTCCGAAAAGCAAATTTATCCGCATCCATCGCTCTTACATTGTTTCCCTGCAGCATATTGATACACTACAGGAAGGCGGGATGGTAATTCAGGGTAATTTTCTGCCAATTGCAGACAGCTACAGAAAAAATCTACATCGGGTAATCAACATTATTTAAAAT
>Ga0247814_10000482_pt1 | contig 31411 bp, 30 predicted proteins | sample UWRJL179409R1_FD_179947 | JGI IMG/M metagenome (GOLD analysis project Ga0247814, IMG submission 179947) | Plant litter microbial communities from Arlington Agricultural Research Station in Wisconsin, United States - UWRJ-L179-409R-1 | ecosystem: Environmental > Terrestrial > Plant litter >... | reverse complement strand
ATCCTCATTACAAAAAACATACTTAAGCGCATTGGCACCATTACTTTTATGTTTTATAATATGCTGGCGGCGCTGGTGTTTCTGTTTATCATCTGCTTAATTAATGGTGATACGTTGATTCATTACTCTGCAACCAACTGGCTTTACTTTGCTGGCATGGGCATTGTTTGCCAGTTATTGGGCTGGCTGGCAATTAACTATTCTATCCGGTATCTGGAGTCAACCAAGGTTGCTATAACCTTACTGAGCCAAACGGTGGTAGCAGCTGTATTGGCCGGCATACTTTTAAATGAGATACTGGGCCTGCACGAAATAATTGGCAGCCTTGTAGTGCTAGCGGGTATTGCAATTACGTTTTTAAAACCGCAGACTGTTAAATAATTACTATTTTACTTTCGCTAAAGTTTAAGGCAATGGCATGTTTGCCCTACATTTGCATTTTAACGCATGATATTAAAATCCACTGTTGACCGTATTATGGAAGCCACCGACATTGTGGAGGTGATAGGGGAATTTGTGTCTTTAAAAAAGCGTGGAGCTAATTACGTGGGGCTTTCGCCTTTCGCTAACGAGCGTACGCCATCGTTCACGGTATCACCTGTTAAGGGGATTTTTAAAGATTTTTCATCGGGTAAAGGGGGTAGTGCGGTTACCTTTTTAATGGAACTGGAAAAGTTTACCTATCCAGAGGCATTAAAATGGCTGGCCAAAAAATATGGCATTGAGGTAGAAGAAACCAAGGAAGCCCCCGAGGACCGGGAAGCAGAGAACCGCCGCGAAAGCCTGATGATCGTATCCGGCTATGCCGCAAAGTTCTTTCATGAAAGTTTGCTGGATACCGACGAGGGCCGCAATATTGGCCTGAGTTATTTTAAAGAACGCGGTTTCAGTACCGAAACGATAAACAAGTTCGAGCTGGGCTACTCGCCCGACCAGTGGGAAGCCTTTACCGGGCAGGCCCTAAAAGAAGGCTATCAGCCGGAGTTTTTGATAGAAAGTGGCCTGTCTGTTAAGCGGGACAACGGCAACCTGTATGACCGCTATCGCGGCAGGGTTATGTTCCCCATACACAGCTTTACCGGTCGTGTCATAGCCTTTGGTGGCCGTACCTTAAAAACGGATAAGAACGTACCTAAATACGTTAACTCGCCCGAGTCTGAGATCTACCATAAATCAAGTGTTTTATACGGGCTTTACTTCGCCAAAAAAACAATTCGCGAGGAAGATAACTGCTATTTGGTAGAAGGTTACGCCGATGTTATATCTGTGCATCAGGCAGGCATTGAGAATGTAGTGGCCTCATCAGGTACATCGTTAACAGTTGAGCAGATCCGTTTGATCGGTCGCCTTACTAAAAACATCACCATTTTGTATGATGGTGACGCGGCAGGTATCAAAGCGTCGCTGCGTGGATTGGACATGATTTTAGAGGAAGGCCTTAATGTAAAGGTTGTTCTTTTTCCGGATGGTCATGACCCCGACTCGTATGTTAGGTTGGTAGGCACATCCGCATTTAAAAAACATATTGAGGATAATAAAAAGGATTTCATCCTTTACAAAACTAACCTGCTGCTTAAAGAGGCCGGGAATGATCCCATAAAAAAATCAGAAGTAATAAGGGATATTGTTGAAAGCATTGCCAAAATACCCGATTCTATCAAAGCCTCTGTGTTTATAAAAGAATGCAGCCACATATTACAAATTGACGAACGGGCGCTGCTCTCTGAGTTAAATAAAATGCGCCAGGCTAAGGCTAAAAAAGACGGAGAGCGGCAACAACCTCGCCATGAAGCCGAGCCACCTGAAGACTTGTGGGCAGACACACCTGTTGAAGAAAAACGCGAGGATGAAGCCAATCAGGAAAAAGAGATCATCCGCCTGTTGTTACTTTACGGCAACAAAGTAATTGACTGGGACGGTATTGCCAACACTTATATTGGTCCGTTTATGGTGGCCGAACTAAACGATGTTGATTTTGAGCACCCGGCCTGCAAAAGCTTTGTTGATATTTACAGTAAAGAGGTAGAGAACGGCGTGCTGCCCGACGAACAATTTTTTATTCATTATCCGGATAAAGATATTGTTGACCTTACCGTTACACTAATTGCCACCAAATATACGTTAAGCGATAACTGGTACGAGATGCACCGCATAACCGTGCCTGATGAAACGGCCAACATGAAGGCTACCATTTTGGGCGCTATTTTTCATTTAAAAATGCACAAGGTAGGTAAGCTACTAGAAAACCTGCGCAAGGAACTGCAGGTTGCCGAAACGCCCGAGGAGCAGGATATTTTGCTGAGCCAGTACATGCGGATGAAAAAGGTGGAGAAATCCATATCTGATTACTTAGGCTCGGTGATATTAAAGTAATGGCCCAGCACAATGACCTCGGTCGCAAAGGCGAGTTAATGGCCAAGTTGTACCTGGAGCAACAGGGCTACGAAATATTAGACGAAAACTGGACCCACGGGAAAGCTGAAATTGACCTGATAACTTATAAAGACAAAGTAATTATATTTACCGAGGTAAAAACGCGTAGCGGCAACTACTTTGGCGAACCGGAGGATTTTGTTGACAAACGCAAGCAGCGGCTGCTTGCAACTGCCGCCGACGAGTATATTTACCTGATGAACCATCAGGGCGAAGTGCGCTTTGATATCATCGCTATATTATTTAAAAGCGAAGAAAACTATAAACTAAACCATATAGAGGATGCCTTTTGGCCATCCGCAACTTAATATTATGAAAAGAATACCCGCGTTATACTTAGCTGCTGCAACACTCATCATTTTTGGATGCAATTTCGGCTGTAACGAAGAAAAACCTAAAGGACTGGATATTACCATTACGCCGGAGGCAGGCACAACAGTTAAAGCAGGTACCGATGTTACAGTAACGGTAAAATACCCTGCCGATATGGTGCCCGATTCTATTGTATACCTATTGGATTCAACAACTGTAGCATCAAAAAAAGATGCATCGGCAATTACTATTAAAACAGACAGTGTTGCGCTTGGTCCAAAGGCCATAACCGCTAAATTGTACCGTCAGGGCACAAGTTATGATGTATCAACCAATATTGTTTTACTGGCTGCCAAAGCACCTGAGCAACTTACCTTTAAAGTAGAAAATGTGTTTCCGCATGATGTTGAATCATACACAGAGGGACTGGAGTATCACGACGGTTATTTGTACGAAAGCGATGGGGGTTACGTAACCCCGCCGCCCGGTCAGGACGCTGTTGGTCCTTCAAGCCTGCGCAAAGTTGATCTGGCAACAGGTAAGGTAATATTGTCTGTACAAAATGATCCCGCTGTTTTTGCAGAAGGAATAGCCATTGTGGGCGATAAGCTAATACAGCTTACCTATCACGAAAAAGTTGGCTATGTGTATGATAAAAACACATTTAAGCTGCTAAACACATTTAATAACAATGTTGGTGTAGAGGGTTGGGGAATGACCTTTGATGGTGAAAAACTTTACATGGACGACAGCACCAACCGTATATGGTTTTTAGACAAAAACACCTATCAGCAAAAAGGTTATGTCGACGTGTATGACGATAAGGGACCTGTTAATTCTATAAACGAACTGGAATATGTTGATGGTAAAATTTATGCCAACGTATATTTAACAGATGATATTATAGTTATTGACCCCAAAACCGGAGCAGTACTGCAAAAAATAGATCTGAAAAGCTTATACCCCAACAGAAAAAATACCGATGACGAAGTACTGAATGGTATAGCCTGGGATGCCAAAGGCAAACGCTTTTTTGTTACCGGGAAGAAATGGGATAAGTTGTTTCAGGTTTCCTTCTCTAGGAAATAGTTGTTATAGCCGGGCAAAACCAGCGGATTTATTGAATTAGGCGAAACTGTTACCTGGCGGTCATAGCATTTCTTTTTCTGGCAAAACCTTACTACCAAAATAACAGAGTTTAACTCTCCCCACTTTTTTGCCGATGAAATGGTGAGAGGTGCATTTAAAAGCTTCAGACATGAGCATTATTTTTTGAGGCTGATGGCAGCACTTTAATGCGGGATGTATTTGTATTTGAATCGCCGTACGGTGTGTTGGGGAAGATATTTAATGTTATTACGCTAAAAGCTTATATGACCAGTTTGCTAACGCAAAGTAATGAGGTGATAAAGCAGGTGGCGGAGAGTAATAACTGGGCAACGTTAAAAAATTAAGGAATTAATTTCGATGTTCCTGCGCGCCCTTCTTCGATAAACCGGGTGCATACTTTCTTCCATTTAAAAATTTACCGATAAAGGTATTTCTTACCATAAAGTTATACGTAATTAATCCTAAAATTAATGTAAGTGGGAGAACTACGAGAAATTTGAAAAGAGGGTTTATATCAGAATTAATCAATAGGGCCTGAAAAAAAATCACCATTGGCAAATGCACCAGATATATCCAGTAAGAAGCATCCGACATGTAACGTGCAACGGGTGAATAGGTGTTAAAAAAACGTAAAAACAAACCTATTATCGCAAATACCAAAAACCATACAGAAACAGCCTTTATTGCCGCGAACAGGTATAAACCGGAGGTTTTTTCTATATCAGGCTGCATCTTATACATGTCAAAATGTACACTAAATAATATTGTGCCAATAATGGCAAAAAGCCAATCATGTTGCTTGAATCTATCAAGATGTTTTTTTTGATGGTATAGCAACCAGCCAAATGCAAAAAAAACGGCGAATTGTAAAAATGTCCAGCTAACAAAAGAGAACCATATATAAGAGAGAATAAAACCTTTTCGTTGTACACAGAATATCATAAAAGTAATAACAGCAAATAAAGCGGGCGCTAACCTAAGCCGGAAAATTACTTCAAAACCCGCGCTGGTTTTGGAGGTTATGCGAGATGATATTTTTCTGCAAAGCAAGGCAATTGCCCAGCCGCCAATGCAAAAAAGGCACAGGAAATACAAAAACCAAAGGTGCATTGTGCTGCCCTTATCCCAGGGAAAATCTTTAAAAGCTTCCATCAAGGCCCAAAATGTATTTGGTTTGCCAGCGGCTGTTAAATTAAAATAATTAACAGCGGTAAACACTATCGGCCCTAATATCATCAGCCCTGCCACAAACGGTAAACCTATTCGTTGTAAACGATTTACTATCATCTTTTCAGGACTCTTTTCTATAAAAAGCATTGCCGCTAAAAACCCCGATACAACAAAAAATACCGGTAATACAGATGATTGGCAAAACGCTATCAAAATATCAAATAATTCATTAGTGTTAAGCGGGTCTTTAATTGGCCAGAGACCGCCAAAATTGGTAATGGTGTAAGTAAGAGCGGTGTGACTAACAACTACCAGCAGCATCATAGTTGCCCTTAGTGTATCCAGCGCGTCGATACGGTTTTTTGCTTGCATGGTTTAATTGTCAATAATCATGGTTCAGTTTATACTCCATTCATCAACAAATGTAAATAATATTTAACAGGTAGAATTCTGATAAATTAAAGCTCAGTCCGCAGTGCCCGGCGGTAGTAATACCGGTTTTAAACTTGCTTTTGATACTTTTAGTATTATCTTTATAGTCAGCATGCAATTATTTTCTTTAAAAGCAAATGCGGTAAATGAGTTAACATCATTTCTTGATAGGAATATTGAGTATGTAACGTTTGCCGTTTTCCATTATATAATAATTGCCGGCGCTTTTTACCTGTTTTTTTATATCTGCAACAAGAAGTTTTTTTGGCGCGTCAAAATTCAGCAGCGTTATGCTAAAAACAAAGATATAATCCGTGATATAAAGTATTCTTTTTTAACCATCATCATTTTTTTCGCCGTTACGCTTTTGGTAGTTTGGGCAAATGAGCAAGGGTATACGCTTATTTACGCACCCGCTGATAAATATGGATATGCCTGGTGTTATTTAAATGTATGGATTATGATTATTTTGCATGATGCTTATTTTTATTGGACTCATCGGTTTTTACATTGGAAACCCATTTTCAGCAGGGTGCACAAAACACACCATTTATCGCGCAATCCAACTCCCTTCTCTGCTTATGCCTTTCACCCCATCGAAGCTATTATCAATGCGGGTATTATTCCATTGATAGCTTTTACTATACCCAGCCATATGTCTGCAATCAAAAGTTTTTTTATTGTTCAGTTAATACTAAATGTTTATGGTCATCTTGGTTACGAATTATATCCTAAATGGGTTACTAGTCACTGGTTAACAAAACTTAGTAATACATCTACTCATCACAATTTGCACCACCAGTTTGTAAAGTCAAATTATGGCTTGTATTTTAACTTTTGGGATTGGATAATGAAAACAAACCACACAAAATATGAAAAATATTTTGATGAAGTTACCGGGAGAAGGAAAAAAAGTGACGTTGTTTTAAATGAGGTAATTGAGCAAGAAAATGAGGTAATTATTTAAATACGCTATAGGTTCTCTACTCTCTCCCGTAATAATTCTTGATTAATTTGCATTATATTCCTGCTGCGTAATCAAAAAACTCGCCCGCTCCTCTTTATGCAAAGGCACATCCCAGTTGCCCTGGTAGCTTATTTTGGCAGGCAGCAGCTTATCGCGGAACGGGATTAATTCTATATTCATCTTTCCATCAAAATCAAACAGCATGTTATGGTATTTCATATCCACAAAGCGGCCTAATATTTTAAAAGTCCGTACATCAAATATGGTGGTCAGTTCATTTATCATCACATCGTTATCTGCAATGCTGGGCTTACGGATAACCTTAAAACGATATACCGGGATAGAATCTAAATAGGTTCCGCGCGAAAACTGGTAGAAATAAAATTGGCGCATATCCTTACCGAAGATCTCTGTCTTTTTACTCAGGAAAGGGATACCGGTTATCTTGCGGCCCGGCTGAAAGATGAGCATCTTCAACTTATCTTTATACGAGCCATTCTTACCATCTGCAGAAGGCAGCGATTCACCGGAGGTAAAGTCAGACTTGTAAGCGTTATCAAAAATATAATCAAACATCTCTAATGTGTATAGATCATACTTGCCGTTTTTTTTGTAAAGTTTGCCTTTATCCTGTTTCACAAGATACTCAACTTTTGGTTTGTTGCCCGTCATAGTGCGGCGCACTTTCCGGTAAATCTCGCCTTCAATTTTATTTTTCTTATCGTAAGTATACAAGTGATTTTCGGCCACAAAGCTATAACGCTTCATGTCTCGGAAGGCTTTGTAAAAACCGGTATCTGCCACTACGGCGTCAATAAAATCCTGCTCAGTAAGTTTATGCGATTTGATGTTAACTATCGCCGTATCAATAACAATAGAAAGTGTAGTATCCGGGTTATAACGACCTGTTTGCTGCGCTTTTAAGCTAAAAGCAGAAAGCAAAAAGACTAAAGCTAAAAGTACTTTTTGCCATGATCTATGAACCATGATCCATGAACCAAGCATCAATTGCCTAATTGTTTTACAGCCAAATAAGCCATCAGGCCAACACTTGTTTCTAAAGCGGTTTCCTCAACGTCAAAAGTCGGGGTGTGCACCGATGAGGTGATGCCCCTGCTTTCGTTACGTGTACCTAATCGATAAAAGCAAGAATCAGCCACTTGCGAATAATAGGCAAAATCCTCTGCCGCCATCCAAATATCCAGATCCAGCACATTCTCTTTACCTAAATAATCTTCGGCATGGGAGCGAACATTTTCAGTCAATTTAGGCTCGTTAATCAAGTACGGGTATCCTCTAACTATATTAAAATCAACAGTGCCACCCATACTCTCCACCAAACCTTCGGCCATTTTCTTCATCTTAATATGCGCCTCAGATCTCCATTCTTCATCCATGGTGCGGAAGGTTCCTTCCAGATAAACCTCGTTAGGGATAACATTAGTAGCGCCATTGGCTATCACTTTACCGAATGATAACACACAAGGGCTTTTTGGGTCTGAAAACCTGCTTACAATTTGCTGCAACGCCGTAAGCATATGCGCGGTGATAATTACCGGATCAATATTTTGCTGTGGCTGCGCGCCATGCCCGCCTTTGCCTTTAACGGTAACGTACAGCTCATCAGTAGAGGCCATGTATTTGCCCGCACGGAAACCAACCTTACCGGCATCAATTAATGGCATTACGTGCTGACCGATTACGGCAGATGGTTTTGGATTTTCTAAAACACCTTCCTTTATCATTAAACTTGCTCCACCAGGTAATTTTTCCTCGGCTGGCTGAAATATCAATTTAATAGTTCCGCCAAATTCGCTTTTCAGCTCGGTTAGAATCGAGGCCACACCTAGTAAAGAAGAAGTATGCACATCGTGCCCGCAGGCGTGCATAACACCTACGTTTTTTGATTTATAGGGAACATCATTAGCCTCTGTAATAGGCAGGGCATCCATATCAGCACGTAGGGCAATTACTTTATCAGATGGTTTTTCGCCTTTTAACAGGGCTACCAATCCGTTATCTGCCATGCGCTCGTAGCTCAGGCCCAGGCTGTCTAAATGCTTTGCTACAAAGGCAGAAGTCTCCACTTCATGAAAAGACAATTCAGGGTGGCTATGCAAATGGCGGCGGTTGGCCAGTACATCGTTAAAAATGTTCTTTGCTATTTGTTGTATCTTCTCTTTCATTATTGTGGTGTCTCTGCTTTAGGCGCATTAATTCTTGCTGATGTAATAAAAAGGCCGTTATAACGGTATTTCATATCCTGCACCTGTTTTTCAGCTTCCAGGCGCGTTCTATAATCGCCTATGTGCACTTTAAAATCAGGCGTTCTGTAAGATATGTAGGTACGCACTCCGGGGTATTCGGTTTGAAAACGTGCCTGTACATTAAAGGCTTCCCGGCGATTTGACCCGCTGTAAATTTGCACACGGTACCCCTGCGAAGAAAATCTGGAAGCTCCGGCTTTAACGCTTTTAATTGCATTGCGTTGCGCAATTAAGCTATCAATACGGGCATCTTTAAACACCTTTACCGTGCCATGTGTTTGCGCGTGGCAAATTACCGGTGTAAAAATACTTATAAATAAAACGCACCTGATTATAAGGCTGAAATTTGCTTTATAAACAGGTGCGTTATTCATTTTGTTATTCTCTTTTTGTCTGCCCCTCTAAATCCCCCCGGAAGGGGAGACTTTTTAGTAGTTTCTTAAAGCCCTCCCTTCCGGGGAGGGTTGGGTGGGGCTGCTTTACGCCATACCTACCCCGTGGCAGTTTTTATATTTTTTGCCGCTTCCGCAAGGGCAAGGGTCATTTCTGCCAATTTTTTGCTCAACCCTAACCGGCGATGCTTTTTGTATTTCGCGCAGCTCATCAGGTAAACCACCACCGTCGCCCTCTCCTACCAATTCAGGTTTTGAAGTGCGCATTTTACGCATATCGGTTTTAGGTGCCGGTGCTGCTTCCTGCACCTGGTCTGGCGCCTGTTGGGTAGCTATACCACCTCTGAAAAGGAAGCTTACAATTTCTTTATTTACAGTGGCCAGCATTTGGCGAAAAAGTTCAAAAGCTTCAAATTTATAAACCAAAAGCGGGTCCTTCTGTTCATAAACTGCGTTCTGCACAGATTGTTTCAACTCGTCCATTTCGCGCAGGTGTTCTTTCCATGCATCATCAATCAAAAACAGGGTAACATTTTTTTCAAATGATTTTACCACTTCCAAACCTTCGTTCTCCACAGCTTTTTTAAGCGGAACAGCCACCTGTATACCATGTACACCATCGGTAAATGGTACTACAATGTTCTCGATAACATTGCCGCGCGATGCAAAAACATCCTGCAAAACCGGATAGGCTTGTTGCGCTATAGCGTCTGATTTGCGCTTGTAAAAATCTGTAACTTCTTCAAATACCTTATCAGCCAGTTTGTTGGTTGCGGTACCTGCAAAGTCATCCTGCGTAATTTCTGTATCAATAGAGAATAAACGAATGAGCTCTAAAGTAAAGCCTTCGTAATTATTTTGTTCTTTATACTCTGTAACAACATCCTCAACAACATCAAAAACGGTATTGCTCAAGTCAACATCCAAACGTTCGCCAAACAAAGCATTTTTACGCTTGGTATAAACTACGGTACGTTGCGAGTTCATTACATCATCATACTCCAACAAACGTTTACGTATCCCAAAGTTGTTTTCTTCTACTTTTTTCTGTGCACGCTCAATTGAGTTAGAGATCATGGAGTGCTGTATCACTTCACCCTCTTCAATACCCATCCGTACCATCAGGTTAGAGATCCGCTCTGATCCGAATAAACGCATCAGGTTATCCTCTAACGATACGAAGAACTGAGATGACCCCGGATCGCCCTGACGACCGGCACGACCACGCAACTGGCGGTCAACACGGCGGCTTTCATGGCGCTCGGTACCTACAATGGCTAAACCACCTACTTCTTTAACACCCTCTCCTAATTTTATATCCGTACCACGGCCAGCCATGTTGGTGGCAATAGTTACCGTTCCGGATTTACCCGCTTCTGCAACTACATCAGCCTCTTTTTGGTGCATTTTGGCGTTTAACACGTTGTGTTTAATGCCACGCAGTTTAAGCATTCGGCTTAATAACTCTGATATTTCTACAGACGTTGTACCAACTAACACCGGCCTGCCTTCTGTAGTTAGTTTAACTATCTCGTCGGCAACGGCGTTGTACTTTTCGCGAACGGTGCGGTAAACCAGATCCTGCAAGTCTGCACGGCTGGTTGGCGTGTTGGTTGGTATCTCTACCACATCCAGTTTATAGATCTGCCAAAACTCACCGGCTTCGGTAACGGCAGTACCTGTCATACCGCAAAGCTTGTGGTACATCCTGAAGTAATTTTGCAAGGTGATTGTAGCGAAGGTTTGACTCGCATCTTCAACCTTAACATTCTCTTTAGCCTCTATGGCCTGATGCAAGCCATCAGAATAGCGACGACCATCCAGCACACGACCGGTTTGCTCGTCAACTATCTTCACCTTGCCGTCATCAAGAATATACTCTGTATCTCTTTCAAATAATGTATAAGCTTTAAGTAATTGGTTAACCGAGTGGATACGATCAGACTTGATAGAGAAATCGCGCATTAAGGCATCTTTAGTTGCCAGCTTTTCTTCGGCAGAAAGGTTTGATTTTTCTATCTCGGCAATTTCTGTACCCACATCGGGCATCACAAAGAAACCGGTGTCCTCACCCGAAGCTGTGATCAATTCAATACCCTTTTCGGTTAGTTCTACCTGGTTATTCTTTTCGTCAATAACAAAAAACAGTTCAGCATCAGCCTTAGGCATTTCCTTGTTCTGATCCTGCATGTAATAACCTTCGGTTTTTTGCAATAAACTGCGGTTACCGCCCTCGCTTAAATATTTTATTAAGGCTTTGTTTTTAGGTAAACCACGATGTGCACGTAACAGCGCCAAACCACCCTCTTCTACCCCGGTGTTACCGGCAGCTATAGCTTTCTTAGCCTCGTTTAACACGCCTGTTATGTAATTACGCTGGGCGTTAACCAAACGCTCGATGCGTGGTTTTAACTCATAAAACTCGTGCTCGTCACCACGTGGTATAGGGCCTGATATGATCAAAGGTGTACGGGCATCATCAATTAATACCGAGTCAACCTCATCCACCATGGCGTAGTGTAGTTTGCGTTGTACCAATTCTTCGGGGCTGCGTGTCATATTGTCACGCAGGTAGTCAAAGCCAAACTCGTTATTGGTACCAAAGGTAATATCAGCTAAATAAGCTTTGCGGCGTGCTTCGCCGTTAGGTTCGTGTTTGTCAATACAGTCAACAGATAAACCGTGAAACTCATACAAAGGCCCCATCCACTCAGAGTCGCGACGTGCCAGATAGTCATTCACCGTTACTATGTGTACACCCTGTCCGGCTAACGCGTTCAAATAAGCAGGCAAAGTAGCTACCAAAGTTTTACCCTCGCCCGTTGCCATTTCTGATATTTTACCCTGGTGCAATACCACACCACCAATCAACTGCACATCATAATGTACCATGTTCCAGGTAACTTCATTACCTGCTGCCAGCCATTTATTATGGTGGATAGCCTTATCGCCTTTTATTATAACGTTTTGCTTACGGCTGGCCAGATCGCGGTCAAAATCAGTAGCGGTTACTTCAATTGTAGCATTCTCTTTCAGCCTGCGGGCGGTTTCTTTAACCACCGCAAAAGCCTGAGGAAGAATATCCATTAATATCACTTCCAGTTCTTTATCCCTGTCTTTCTGCAGTTTATCCAGCTGGGTGTATAACTCTACCTTTTCGTTAACCTCCATTTTAAGGTCCTCTTCGGTACGGGTCTTTATTTCCTGTATCTCCCCGTCTATTCTGGTAAGGCCTTCTTTTATGGTTTCCTTAAAATATATGGTTTTGGCTCTCAGCTCGTCATTGCTTAACTGATCAAGCTTGGCAAACTCAGCCTTTATTTTCTCTACTATAGGCGCAATTGCTTTTACGTCCCGTTCTGATTTGCTTCCGAAAAGCTTACTGATAAAATTTAACATAATATATGGTTATTGCGGCAGCTAACTCAATAACTGCGCCATTGGTAATCTTAAAGTCATTATGGCAGGCAAAGGTAGTGTTTTGAGGTTAAAGCTGAAAGGTAAAAGGCGAAAGGTAACATTTGCAACGGCGGTTTTTAACAGTGTTATGGTAATCATTTTCTTCCTCGTTATCACTTGCGCTGTTTAGGTCGTCATCATCAAAGTCTTTAAAAAAATTTCGCGTCAAATTTATCTTGCTCAAGTATCATTGCTAAATTATTATAATGTTAAATTATAATTGATTCTTCCAAAATGCGCCGGAATCCTCTAATTTTAAAGCGATCAACATCGCTTAGGCCAAACCCTTCTCACATATCTATTTATTACGAAATGAAAAACGCGCTATCAATTTTATTCCTGACGATCACCTCTATTAGCTTCGGGCAAACAATAGGTAACAATATAAAATTCAACCCGCTCCCGCTTATAGATGACATCAGCTTCCCTACCATCCAGGGCGGGATTGAACTTAAATTATCAAAAAAGATGTCTTTTTACAACGAAGTAGGGATTAAATACAGGAAAGGTGAGTTCGAAAATTCTGGAGACTCCACCTTTTTAAATTCAAAAGGTATAAAGTTTAAAACGGAGATAAGATATAATATTATAAAGGAAAGCGGCTTTTTACGCAATAGCTATTTGGCCTTTAACCTGTTTGCAACCCGTAATTTTTATAATGATTACGTGCAATATGTAGTTAAAACCGAAGACACCAAAGAACCGACCTACTACTATCCCGACAACGTAATCGTGACTACCGACGCCTTCGGTGTGAGAAAAAGCGTATGGGGTTTTAATTTGGTTATTGGTAAAAAAATACCCTTCCACTGGAGTAAAAAATTATTTATGGATTTTTACGCAGGTGCCGGCATACGTTTTGTTGACATAAACACCACAGGTAAAAAATACAATAAGGATATTCATAGCCTTCTCCGACCCCGACATCCTAATATAAACTATATGATAAGTTCGCAAGCGGCAGATCAGAATAATTTTATTGCACCTAATTTAACTGCAGGCATAAGATTTTGCTATAGCCTTTAGTAGCTACCTATTTGCTCATCTGCATATTTGCACATCTGCACATCAAAAAATTATATCTTTGCCGCATGAATATCCTGATCATCGGCTCGGGCGGCCGCGAAAGCGCATTTGCCTGGAAACTATCACAAAGCCCGCAGTGCAGCCAGATTTTTATTGCCCCCGGTAATGCCGGTACAGGGCAGTACGGTACCAATGTTAATATTGCTGTAACTGATTTTGAGGGCCATAAGCAATTTGCTTTGGCTAACGCTATAGATATGGTTTTAGTTGGCCCCGAAGAACCTTTGGTTAAAGGTATACATGATTTTTTTCTGGCCGATGAGCAGATCAAGCACATACCGGTAATTGGACCACAAGCCGAAGGCGCGCAGTTAGAAGGCAGCAAAGATTTTTCTAAGCTGTTTATGACGAGGCACAGCATACCTGCAGCCGCTTCGCAAACCTTTACACAGGATACTTTGCAGGATGGTTTAGCATACGTGGCCACAATTGGTTTGCCCGTTGTTTTAAAAGCCGATGGCCTTGCCGCAGGTAAAGGCGTATTAATATGTACTACTGTTGAAGAAGCACAATTAGAACTGGTTGAAATGCTGACCAACGCCAAATTTGGCGCGGCAAGTGCTAAGGTGGTAGTTGAACAATTTTTGCAGGGCATTGAACTATCTGTTTTTGTTTTAACTGATGGCAACAGCTATAAAATTTTACCATCAGCTAAAGATTATAAACGCATTGGCGAGGGTGATACAGGGTTAAATACAGGTGGCATGGGTTCGGTTTCGCCGGTGCCATTTGCTGATGAAGCTTTTATTAAAAAGGTGGAGGACCGTGTAATCATCCCTACCATAGAGGGATTGAAAAAAGACAACATCTCTTATAAGGGTTTCATTTTTATCGGACTGATGAATTGCGACGGCGACCCTTACATGATAGAATACAACTGCCGCATGGGCGACCCTGAAACAGAGAGCGTACTGCCACGCATTGAGACCGACCTTGTTGAACTGCTAAAAGGCGTTGCCGAAGTTAACCTTCACGAAAAGGATCTGGTAATATCCAATAAAATTGCGGCTACTGTTGTTTGTGTTGCAGGCGGCTACCCCGGCGAGTACTTAAAGAATAAAGTAATATCAGGCATTGAGAACGTACGTGGTTCGCATGTCTTTCATGCCGGAACAGGTTTTAATGCCGACGGTGAAGTTATAGCTACCGGTGGCCGCGTATTGGCCATTACTTCTTTGCAAGATAATTTATTCGATGCCTTGCAACAAGCCACTGCTGATGCCAGCAGGATCTATTACGATGGCGTTTATTTTAGAAAAGATATAGGGTTTGATCTGATATAATATAAAACAAGAAAGCCGGCTTACGCCGGCTTTCTTGTTTTATTAAACTGATACCTGCTTGGCAGCCTTCTTTTTTCTATAAGTAAGTATTGCAAATGTGCAAGCCGCTATAGCTATAAGAAATGGCCATAAATGCAGTAATCCAATCACAAACTCAGCAAAGTAGAACCAACCGTTTGACAGCGCCAAACCTACCCGCTTAAACAACGGCAGGCTGTATGCATTCAGGTCCTCGTTAGCCAAAACTTCTGCTTTTACTACATTGTTTTCGTAAAGGTGAAGCGTTACCGTGCTAAAGTTAACGGCTTGTTCGGTACGGAGGTTATTTATCTTTCTATCTACAATATTATCTTGCACACGTAAAATACTGTCGGCACCTTCATGGGTAGCGGGTTTTATCTTTTCGCGCAGTTTTACAGATTTTTCCCTGACATCCGTTTTCATTGCTTCGGCAACGTAATCAATCGTACGGTCCTCAATATCCATGTTACGCGTATCAATATAGGTGCTCATGTGGTTCATCGAATCCATAAATGCTTCAATAAATTCGGAGGGCACTTTTACCGTCATATCGGCACTGGTATTAAAAACGGTAAGTTTTTTAACAGAATCGTCGCTCAGTTTTATTTCGCGGCTGCTCACAATTTCCGAGTTCATGGTGTGGTGCATTACCATTCCTTCTTTTTGCCCAACCAGTTTTGATATTTTTTCGGCGGTAGCTTGTACGTTCTTAACTTTAAACTGCATACCGGCGGTTTTAACCAGCATGGGAGAATCTATAGCCGGGATGTCAGATGCTGTTTCCTCGTTGCCTTTGCATGCGGCAAGCATGGCGATGCCGGCCAGCATCACTAATAATTTTGCTTTCATAATGTTTTAAAGATTTTAATTAGGTTTAAAAATCCCTTTTTTACCGGCCGGTATTTTTGGGTTGTTTTTCTTTTTTTAATTGATACCGAAAACAGATAAAAAGTAACCCTGCTTGCTTTAAAAATAAATTTCGATGCAACAAAAAAGGCCTCCGCGTAGGGAAGCCTTTCTGTTTCAGTAGGTAGATTAAAGATTTTTACTTAGGCATCAATACCGTGTTCACCACATGTATTACGCCGTTGCTTTGAAAAACATCAGCAATGGTTATCCATGATTTCCCCCCTTTTTCGTCAACCAGATACACTTTGCCACCCTCTTCTTTTGCCCAAAGTTTTCCACCTTGCACAGTTGCTATTTCGAAAGAACCTTTACCGGCTTTAATTTTTGCGGCTATCTCTGCAGCGCTCCATTTACCTGCAACTACGTGGTAGGTTAAAATTTTGGTAAGCGTAGCTTTGTTCTCAGGTTTTACCAAAGTTTCAACTGTGCCTTTTGGCAATTTGTCAAATGCTTCGTTGGTTGGCGCAAAAACGGTGAACGGACCTTTGCCTTTTAAAGTTTCTACCAAACCTGCGGCTTTAACGGCTGCAACCAGTGTGGTATGGTCTTTAGAGTTAACGGCGTTATCAACAATATCTTTTGTTGGATACATGGCCGCGCCGCCAACCATTTTAGTTTGCGCATAAGTGCTAGGGCTAATTGCTAGAGCTGCTAAAGCAAACGCCGCGATAAATAATTTTTTCATAGGTTTTTTAAATTTCTTGTTGTTTGATAGCAGATACGACGGCCCGTACGCAGCCGGTTTTTTGGGCGCACATGTTTCTAAGAGCGTCAGGTTTTAGGTATTTTTAAACCAAAGCATAGTCAATTGCGTAGATACGCGCAATTTATTAAAATACTGATAGTCAGAAATTTAGTTAAAAAAACAGATCAGCTGCAATGGCATCGGCATAGAGTTTGCCGGTTTGAGTGAGGTAAATAATATTTTCTTTTCGGGTTATCCACTCCTTGTCAAAGTAAGTGTCGGCTGCTTTTAGCAACACTGTTGCCGAGGCCGGTGCTATCGCGTTAAGCCTGTTCAGGTCAAGCCCCCACATGGTACGCAGCGAGGTCATAATATATTCGTTTAACCGGTTCGCTTCGGTAAGTTTCTCTACCTCTGCCGGGATAGTATTATTTTGAATAGATTGAATGTATTTAGCGTTATTGGCCACGTTCCACTGCCGGGTAGTGCCATTGTAAGCATGCGCCGAAGGACCAATGCCCAGGTATTTTACCCCCCGCCAATAATTAGCGTTATGCCGCGAGTAAAGCCCTGGTTTGCAAAAATTCGATATCTCATAATGTTCAAAGCCATTAATAGCCATTGCTGCTGTTAACTGCTCAAACTGCCGGGCACTTTGCCGCTCATTAAGGGGTGGGTATATTTTTTTGTTGATAAAAGATGCCAGTGCGGTTCTGGGTTCAACCGTCATGGAATAAGCCGATACGTGCGGCACATCCAGTTCAAAGGTTTTATTCAGATTATGCTTCCATTTTTGTTCGGTTAGCAGCGGGTAACCATAGATCAGGTCGATGGTAATATTCTCAAAACCTGCATCCTGCACCCGTTTAACCGATGCCTCTGCCTCTTGCCCACGGTGAACGCGGCTCATCCAAAGTAAGTCATCATCAAAAAAAGATTGTATACCAATGCTAAAACGATTAATAGGGGTTTGGCGCAAGGCGCTAACCTTCGCTTTATCCAGATCGTCGGGATTAGCTTCCAGGGTAATTTCAGCACCGGCGGCTACTGCGTGGTTATTATGTATAGCCTCCAGCAGGTAGTTCAATTCGCTTTCGTTGAGCAGCGATGGGGTGCCGCCGCCAAAATAAATGGTTTCAATAGCTTCGCCATGCAGATAGTTTTTTTGGAGCGATATCTCTTTGATCAAGGCCTGCATAAGCTCATCCTTGTGTTTTAAAGATGTGCTGAAATGAAAATCGCAGTAATAACACGCCTGCTTGCAAAACGGAATATGTAGATAGATGCCGGCCATTGAGGCAAAGGTAGTAGAATGTGCAGATGTGCCGATACGTAATTGTGCAAATGGTTCAATTGCTACGTGTTCTTAGTGGTTTATGCGGCACTACACAAAGCAATTGATTATCGTTCTGCCTGTAGCGTAGCACCTGAGATGCTACACCCTGCTACAGTGCGTATCTTAGATCAAATTACCGGTGTTCGTCGTCAATACGGTAAACCAAAAACACAATTGCAAGCCCCAGCAAAGATACCATCCCGAATGAAGCACGCAGATTAATCGCTTCGGCTACAAAGCCCACAAACGGCGGCACCAGTAAAAAGCCCAGATAGCCAATAGATGATATTGCTGCCAGCGCGGTGCCGCTGCTCATTGTTTTGGAGCGCCCGGCCATCTGGAACACCATGGGGACCATGCACGCCGTACCCAAACCTACCATAATAAAGCCTAAGCCGGCTGTTAATTGATATGGAAGTATTACAGACAACATTAAGCCCGTAAAAACCACTATACCGCCGCCGCGAAGCATATTTTTAATACCAAAACGGTTAACCACTGTATCGCCTATGAAGCGGCCAAGCGTTACGGCTATCATATATACAACAAAACCTTCAGTAGCGTTGCCTTTTGAAACATGAATAACCTTTTCAAAATACACACCGCTCCAATCGTACATGGCATTTTCGCAAGCCATGCAGCAGAAACAGATAAGGGCGAATATAATAAGCGATCTTTCGGGAAGGGTAAACAATTTTCGTTTAGGTTGCGGTATAGGCGGCTGATATATTGTACCGGAGATAAACCAGAACGAGCATACAACAAGCAGAATACTTATTGCCAGCAAATGGTAAGATGTGCTTATGCCATAATGTACTGCAAAATACCCAATGGCAGCCCCAAAAAAACCCGCAAGGCTCCATATACCGTGAAAGTTTGCCATTATAGACCGATCATATAACGACTGTACCGCCACTGCCTGCGCGTTGGTGGATATATTGAAGAGATTACGGGACGCCCCCAACAGAAATAGTGCTGCCACCAATTGCCACACAGTAGCGCTAAACCCAAGCAGGGCCAAATCAACAGCAAATAAGATACTGCCAAACAACATAACTGAGCGACTACTGAATTTGCTTAGCAGCTGCCCCGTTATAGGTACTGTTAATAGCAGACCAATAGGCATTGCAAATAAGATACCGCCCAGCTCTGCTTCGTTTAAATTGAGTTGGCTTTGAATATTGGGGATACGTGATGCCCAGGTGGCATACCCCAGGCCCGAAAGAAAAAAGAAAACACCGTTAGCTAAACGTAATTGCAGCGGCGTTCTGTGGTCGGTTGAGTTATTTAGCACAATTGCTGCAAAGCTAAGGAATCAAGCTTTCTTTACCCATTCTATTTGCAACTGCTATTTTCTTAGTGGTTGTTATTAAGTGAATTTGGCGTACATGGGTTCGATTATCAGGATCAGCAATGCTTTATGCATTTATAAACGGCCGTTTATGATGCTTGTCACAAATTAAAATTTTATAACTTTTATGTAAATTTTTATAATTATTTTTGAAGAATTGAGTTTGTATTAACTTAGCAAGCGCTCACTAATCAAAATTTTATTGTTATAATGGCTAACAGAACTGATTTTTTCTACTCAGACGCATCCGAACCACACCGTAAACGCACCAAACAAATTTTAAAGGAATTTCCTGGTTTAAGAACCCTAATTGGTAAAAATCCCAATACAATTTGGTTTATAATTGGTTTAGTTTCCTTCCAATTGGTTTTAGCCTGGTTGCTTCGCGATCAGTCGTGGTGGCTGGTTTTTGGCGCTGCTTACTTTTTAGGAGCATTTGCAGACCATGCGCTTTTTGTAATGATACACGAGTGTGCGCATCAGTTAATATTTAAAAACAAATCAGCCAACCGCTGGGCAGGTATGCTGGCTAATATGCCGCAAATTTTCCCAAGTTCCATATCATTTGAGCGTTATCACATTAAGCACCACTCTTTTCAGGGTGTGCATGAGCTTGACGCCGATCTGCCGAACAAATGGGAAGCTAAATTGATCAACAACTCGTTTTTGGGTAAAGCACTTTGGCTGCTATTTTATCCGCTGTTCCAGGTTTTCCGTTTATCGCGCCTACGCGAAATACAAACATTTGATATCTGGATCTTTACTAACCTACTACTGCAAATAGCATTTACAGCTGTTATTTATTATTTTATGGGATGGCACGCATTAGCTTTCCTGCTTTTAAGTTTTTCTTTCTCTGTAGGGCTACACCCATTGGGTGCACGCTGGATACAGGAGCATTATTTAACCCACAGTGTTGAGCAGGAAACTTATAGCTACTACGGCGGCCTTAACACGGTAGCATTTAATGTGGGCTTTCACAATGAGCACCATGATTTTCCTTCTATCCCCTGGAACAAGCTTCCGCAAATAAAGAAAACAGCACCGGCTTATTATGATACGCTGTTTTACCATAAATCATGGACCAAACTATTCTTCCGCTTTTTATTTGATAAAGAAATATCGCTTTTCAACCGCATTCTGCGCAAAGAAAGAGGCAAAGTAGCTTTAACAGATGTGTCAAAACCCGACGTTGAAATGCAGATCAACTAAGGCAAATTCATCTTATTTTAAGCTATTTTTGCGGTATGTTATTCCACCGGATGAGCAGGAGCAAAAAGCTTAAATATATAGCTGCCGTTGTAATTTTTTTATTTCTGGGCGCTTATGCCAGGCATAAGTATCTGCAAACTAAAATTACCATAACCGGTCAGCTCCAAAATAAAGTTATGAGCGAAACCTCCGGCATAGCGGCCTCGGGTATTAACAACGAATTATTTTATGTGCACAATGATAGCGGCGATACAAGCCGCTTTTTTGTTATAAACGCAGAAGGAAAGCTCTTTAACACCATATATTACATGGGTGATAAAGCCCTGCGCCGTGGGGTTGACGATTGCGAAGACATTGCCGTGGGCCCCGGGCCAAAACCAGGAAAAAGCTATATCTACATAGGCGATATTGGCGATAACAGTTTCTATAAAAAAGCTATTGTTATTTACCGGATAGAAGAAAAAGCGCGGTTGCTTGATGGAACAGATACCAAGGCTAAGGCAACGCCAATATATTTAAGATACCCGGATGGGCCCAAAGATGCTGAAACGCTTATGATTGATCCGCTGGAAAAACTGCTTTACATTGTATCTAAACGTGGCGATGCTGTGGGCGTTTATACGGCCCCGTTAAAAGCAACCCCGGGCGATACCACAACATTAACTAAACGCTGCACTTTAACCTTTAGTGGCATAAAACCTTTAAAATGGATCACAGCAGGCGATATATCAAAAGACGGGCAGCACATTTTGTTGAAAAGCTATCAGGAGGTTTATTACTGGCGCCGCAAAGAAAACGAACCAGTGTGGCAAGCCATGCAAAGAAAACCCAGCAACCCACACTACGAAGAAGAAAAACTAGGCGAAGCTATTGGCTTTAGTGCCGATGGAAAAGGATTTTATACAACAAGCGAAGGCGTTTTTGCACCCATATATTATTATAAAACACCATAATGCTTGTTAAAAAAAATTTCTATATTTAGTCGACCGAAAAAAACTAAATAATAATTATGAAAAAAAAGTTATCTATTGCAGCGCTGCTTGTTTGCAGCTTTGTTGCTGCCTTTGCCGCGTTTGCCGATCTGAATGGAAAATGGAAAGGCGTGTTAAAATTTGGCGACATGGAAATTCCGCTTAATTACACTTTTAAAGTTGATGGCGAAAAACTAACCGGCTCAATTGGGTCTGAACAGGGGGAAAACCCAATTTCTGATGGTAAAATACAGGGAAATGATTTCTCATTTACCTTGGATTTTAACGGAGAGAAAATCCCCCATACAGGCAAATACTACGGCGATTCTACCATTGTGTTTTCTGAATTCCAGGGCCAGAAAAACCGCGTTAAACTTACCCGCGCTCAATAACAAACCACTATAATTTGCCTAGGCAATTGAGGCAAAAAAAATTGCAATAAACCGAAAACCCAATATATTATTATGAAAAAAAGACTATCAATTATCGCGCTGCTTGTTTGCAGCTTTGTTGTTGCATTTGCAGCATTTGCAGACCTTAACGGAAAATGGAAAGGCACTTTAAAATTTGGCGATTTTGAATTGCCACTAACGTACACTTTTAAAGTTGACGGTGAAACATTAACCGGTGCCTGCACTACCGATCAGGGCGACTTGCCTATTTTAAATGGCAAAGTTAAAGGAAATGATTTTACCTTCGCTTTAGATATTCAGGGAAACCAGATGCCGCAAACAGGTAAGTTTTACGGTGATTCAACCGTTATAACTTCAGAGTTTCAGGGACAAAAAACCCATGTTAAACTTGTACGCGCTCAATAACAGCGTGTTATAAAAAGAGGGCTGCAAAAACTTGCAGCCCTCTTTTTTTTTGATTTGCTTTTAACCCCTTGCTGCATTACTTTTGTGGCACATGTTAAACCGCGTTACGTCTATAGTGTTACTTGTTGCGCTGCTATCAGCTAACTTTTCGCGCTTATTTGTATACGCCAGTTTTGAACTTAATAAAGAATATATAGCAACCCAACTTTGCGAGAATAAAGCCAAACCCTGGCTGCATTGCGACGGGCACTGTTACTTTGTAAAAAAAGTAAAACAGGCGCAGGAAAAAGAAAAAAGCGATGAGCGCCAAACGCAAAAAAGCTTATTTCAGGAAGTTTTTGTAGCATCATCTAACACTATAAAATTTTATTCGCAGGCGGTAAATATCGTATTCGCGCATCATAAAACCCTCAAGACCATACCTTTTTCTGGTGTTGTGTTTCAACCACCACAGTTAGCATAATAATTACATTTTTTTTAACATTTTTTGTTGGTTATGGCTGTGCTATGCGCAATCATCAAGCTTAATATGTTTTTGAACTTAATTTATTTATATGCTAACACGGGGAGATTTCTCCTTCAAATATCCATAGGTGAAAAAATACTACATATTATTTTTACTGAGCCTGCTTGCCGCAGCAGCGTTCAGTCAGATAAAAGGCACTGTTACAGATGCCATAACACACGAGCCACTGGCAGGCGCCGTTATAAGCGATGGAACCAATATCATGGCACAAGCCAATGCGCGGGGAGAATTCAGCGTGGCGCAAACATCATTAAAAACCATTAAAGTTACCATGGTGGGTTACACCCCGCGCGCCCTGGTAGTTATAGATGGCGCTTTTATTAGGGTTGAACTGGAGCCTTCAACCACTGATCTGCAAACGGTTATCGTATCGGCCAACCGCGAGGGGCAGGACCGCCGCGATGCGCCTATCGCTATCAGCAAAATTAACTCAACGCTGATAAAAGATACTAAAGCAACCGCATTGTATCAGTTATTAAACAAAACACCGGGCGTATATATGGTAAATTTAGGCAACGAACAGCATACCATGTCTATAAGGCAGCCCATAACCTATAACGCGCTGTACCTGTATATGGAAGACGGCCTGCCTATTCGGCCCACAGGTATATTTAACCACAACTCCCTTTACGAGATCAATATGTCGGGCGTTAAGGATATTGAGGTTATAAAAGGGCCTGCATCGTCTTTATACGGCAGCAATGCCATTGGCGGGGCCATTAATTTTATTACGCAAAACCCACCGGCTGGTTATGCCGGTAATATATCAATCCAGGGTGATAATTATAACTATAGGAGGGTTGATGCAGATGGTGGCTTCACCAAAGGCAAATTCGGCTTATATGTTGGTGGGTATGTGGTAAGGCAAAAAGATGGCTGGCAGGATTATTCGGATTTTGACAAAAACTCCATCAATTTAAAAATGACCTATGCCGCTACTGATCGTACCAAACTAACATTTGCATCAGCGTACAACTACCTTAATACACAAACTCCGGGCAGTTTGGATGCTACGAAGTTTTACAGCCGCAGTTATGGCAGCAACCAGCGCTTTACCTATAGAAAGGTACAGGCTTTCAGAGCATCGCTTAAACTGGAGCATACCTGGAATGAAAAAAGCAGCACTTTTATTACAGCCTTTACGCGCGCCAACTCAACAGCTCAGTTGCCGAGTTATTTTATATCAGATGTGCGCAGCAATACCGGCACTTACCTGAGCTCTAACGGGCAGGTTAATGATCAGCGCTTGCAAAGCTATGGTTTACTGGCGCAACACCGCGTAAATATGGATTTTCTGAACTCGCGTTTAATTGTTGGGGGATATTTGGATAACAGCCCCAGCTCCTTCTATTCGCAGTTTCTGGATATACAGAAAGATGTAGCCAGTAACTATTACACAAGCTTTACCAACACCGGGCGGTATATGGACGATTATAAAATTAAACTCTTTAACACTGCAGCTTACGCCCAATACGAAATGAATCCGGTTGAACCATTGCGCATAGTTTTAGGCCTGCGGTATGATCATGTACATTATAATTTTAATAACAACCTTACAGCAGGTACCAAATATAAACAGCACGAAGTGAACGACTTTAACATAGTTGCACCCAAACTGGGCCTTACCTATAATTTTGGTAGCAACACGGGGTTATATGCCAATTATAGCGTAGGCTTTCAACCGCCTGAAACAAGCGATCTGTATAGCGCAAGGCAGTTGACGCCGCTTAAACAAGCTACATTTAACAATTATGAGGTAGGCGGATGGTTCTCGGCACTTAACAAAAAGGTATATGTAGAGATAAGCTTATATAATTTGGAGGGACGTAATGAGATAATTAACCAATTACTGCCTGATAATACTACTCAAAATAAAAACGCTGGAGCCACGCGCCACCGCGGAATTGAGTATGCTGTTACCTACGCGCCTTCAACACAGTTTAGTTTTAGGTTTAGCGGCACAAACGCAAAACACAGCTATATTGACTACAGCGAAGTGAGCACTAACTTTGCCACTAATACCAGCACGGTTACAGTGTACAACGGTAACCGTATGAACAACGCCCCCGCCTGGATTGCGAATAGCGAGCTTACTTATAAACCTGCGTTTATACTAGGTTTCAGGATAGCCGGGGAATGGCAGCACATTGATAAATTTTTCACCAACCCGGCCAATACCAAAAGCTATAGCGGGTATGATATTTACAACTTGCGGTTGGGTTATGAGGCTAAGCAAAATACCTTAAAAGGTTTTGGTATTTGGCTTAATGTGCTTAACCTAACCAATAAGCTTTATGCAACCAATGTTACCAGTAACCAATATGGCGACACTTATACCGCAGCGGCGCCGCGTACTTACACATTGGGTTTAAGCTACTCCTTCTCAAAAAACTGATCATGAAAGAAAGTACAGCCAATAATCAGGCAGCAAAAAGGCGTTTTTATAAATGGCACAGGATATTGGGTTTAATGGCACTAATCCCCATTATTGGCTGGACCATAAGCGGGCTATCGCATCCGTTAATGTCAAACTGGTTAAGGCCCGCCATACCAAAGGAAGCCTTTATTGCAGCAACACAGGATAAAATTGCGCCTACACTGTCAGTACAGCAGGTTATGGCAATGCATAAAATTGCGGGGCTTAGAAATTTTAGCCTGGTAAAGTTCAGCAAAGGTGCTTACTACCAAATATTGGATAAGGATAGCGTTTACAATTATTACTCCGTTGCCGACGGTTCGCTTCTACGCAATGGCGATAAAGAGTATGCAGAATACCTGGCCCGTTATTTTACTCAGGATAGTATATCAGAAGTTAAGAATATGACTTTGCAAACATCATTTGACAGCCATTACCAGCCCATTAACCGTTTGCTGCCCGTTTGGAAGGTAACTTTTGACCGGCCCGATGGCATGGATGTATATGTTGAAACCGCGCAAAGCCGTATGGGCACATTCAATAACAACACCCGCAAATTTTTCCTGGTGTTGTTTGAGCAATTGCACACCTGGCAGTTTTTAGCAGCAATTGGCGGCGAGTATTTGAGGATAATAGTATTGTTGGTTGTTGTAAGTATAATGTTTTTGTCGATGTTAAGCGGACTAACGGCTTACGGCTTACTTTGGAAGAAATTTAAAGAGGTAACCGAAAAAAAGAAAAATAAGAGAACAGAAGATAAACGTTTTATACATCGTTACCATCGTCAGTTGGGGCTTATTATGTCAGCGCTGATGCTTACGTTTACGGTGAGCGGGGCGTTTCACCTGTATATCACATTACACAATTATACAGATAAAAGCAGTGCGTTTCAGCAATTGATAAATGTACAGGATCTGAAACTATCTAGCCTTCAACTGCCGCTGGCAGACAGTAATATTTTAAAAGTAGGTTTAGCTAAGTTGGACGGAAAGACCTATTACCAGGTGCTCACCAGTAAAAAAGATGTACGTTATATTGATACACAAAGCGGACTTGAATTAGCTGATGGGGATGCGGTATTTGCCCGGTTTTTAGCTGCATATTACAAAAATGCGGAACCTGTTAGCGGACCACAAAAAGTATATACCCTCGCTGATGTAACGCCGGTGAAACAATTTACCAACGATTACGGCTTTATCAACAAGCGCCTGCCTGTTCAACAGGTAAAATACGCCAACGATGGTGACTGGTATATTGAAACCACATCAGCAAAGCTGGCAACCAAAGTAACCGGAATTGACCGCGCCGAAGGTTTAACTTTTATATTTTTACACAAATTTTTCTGGATGACCTGGGCAGGCAAAGATATTCGCGATGTTGTGAGTATGCTGGCGGCCCTGGGCATTTTAGTAGTATCTTTACTTGGGCTAACGGCATTTGTAAAAAACAAATAATTTCATGAAATCAATAATAATAAGCGGGTTTGCATTTGTAGTATTGGGCCTGGCCGCATGCAGCGGAACTGACAACAAACAGGCTGCGAAGAAATATAAATACGTTTGCACCATGCACGAAGACATTGGGTCTGACAAGCCGGGTGTATGCTCAAAGTGCGGCATGGACCTGGTAGAACGCGATACCACCAAATAAAAATGTCCCCGGCGTTTTATTACCGGGGACATTTTTGTGTTACTTACCTAGCTCATCTGCGCTTGGCCCGTAGCTGCCGGGGATTGGGATATCTAACAGGCGTAAAAACACGCCCAGTTGCGCCCTGTGGTGTATAGTCTGATCAATACACATTCTAATGGTTTCGTATTTGTTCCTGTCAACTAAAATTTGATTGCCGCTGCGGAGCACCCATCGCTTTTCAAGGTCTGCTTCATTAAAGTTTTGTAAATGCGCACGGCCGTCGGCGTATGATTGCTCAAAAAATTCAAGTAAGTCGGCAACATTATCTATTTTACTTGGTTCGTAGGGAGCGGTTGCAAAATCTAAACCGTCCGTAGTAATTGTCATGGTTATCCAGGCAGGCAGTTCAGCAATGTGGGTGGTTAATTGCTGCAGGTTCATGCTTTTGGGATGCGGTCTCCAATCAAACTTGTCCTCAGGAATCAGTTTAAGGAACTTACGGGTAGTTTGAGCTTCCTGCTCAATTTCTTTTAAAAGGATTTCAATAATTGTCATGGCTTGTTGCTTTTTGTTGATGCAAAGAAACCACAGGCCAGTGACAGCCCTATGTCAGCAGGATTTTAGACTGAGAATTTTTTATTTTTTTAACCGGCTACCTGGCGGTCGCCTTTATTCTGATCAGCCTTAAGTTCGTTTATCTCCATTTCAAAAGCGCGCATACGTGCATGCAGAATATCCAGCTCGGTGCGCATCATCTGAATTTCGGTGATGAGCTTAGCAGATTCGGGCTTGTTAATATTCTTGTCTCCGGTTCCCAGTATAAGCCACTCCGGCGAGTACCTTAATTGCAGGCACAATTTGCGGATAAGATAGTAGCTAACTTCCTGTTTTTTATTAATTACCTTACTAATAAAACCCTGGTCTACGCCAATTACCCCCGCCAGCGCCAGTTGGCCGCCATGTTCCTTAACAATAATTTTTATACGTTTTACTATACCCTCGTCAGACAACATATTGCTGCAATTATAACAAATAATACACAGCATTTGCAGACGGCGTTTTAAAACTTAATGATTATGTTTTTTGTGGATGTCTTTAACCAGGCAAAGCTTTTTTATATCATCTATTTTAATAACAAACGGTGCGTACTTAAGCCGGTTGCCAATCATCTCGGTAACATTGTCTGAGTGGGCAATAACTTCATCGGGCGTGTTACCTGCCAAAAGCCTTTTGTACATCCGGTAGTCTCCCCATTCTATATAATAAACCTCGCCGGGTAATATTTTTTTGTCGTGAATTATTTTTAGTGCTACCCAACAACCGTTTTCCAGATAGGGGTACATAGAATGCCCCCATACAGGCAAAGCAAAATCACAGTCTTCTATACCGGGGAAATTCATCCGCCCAACGGCTTGCTTATCATTTATATCATTATATACCTCTACGCCCGATGCTGTGACAGAAACTTCAAACATAGGGATACCCTGTGTGTAAGCCGGGACATTAACAACTCCTGCAGTTTTACCCTGTTCCAAAAAATCTTTAAAATATTCTTTAAACACTTTGAATTTTTCTGGATCGATATTCTGACGGCTCTTAATTATTTCTGTAATAGAACTTGCAGAGTTGAAACCAAGTATATCTGCCAGTTGTGCATTACCTGTAAAAGCCCTGCCTTTTAATTGGTTATACAAAATGATAAACTCCAGCGTCTCTGGCCTGATGGTTTTTATTTTATTTGGTTTATCGGATGTTTCCATAATTGTTAATAAATTTTCGAAGCTTCTCTTTAAAATACAGAATAATCTTTATATATTTGTATCACAACGGAACAATATTAACACTTATGTTTAACAAATACAAATTAAAATACAGAAAATAAAGAATATATGAATTTACCGCCCTAAGCCCGGCTGCAAATAATACAAAACTACTACAGTAAAAACTTGAAAAATTATTACCATGTACCTTATCTACTCTGCATTGCAACATCAGGTATCACCTAATACCGATGAACCAGCCGACCAACACGAAAAGCATCTTCGCTACAAAGCGTACAAAGCTGTTTGCGAAAAATATCAGCACGAAATAGCAGCCATACAAAAATATTTCCCAAACTGGAAACCGCGCTTTGACCGTTAAATAAACAAACCTATTACCCCCCCCGCCTTGCGCGGCGCAAAACCAATTATTAAAATGATAAAGATCTCTCAAAAAACAAAAGACGCGATATGGTGGATGATCATATCGGTAGATTATGACTATAGCCGCATCAGCATAGCCGACCATGAAATTACTGACGATGTCTTAACCCTTTGGCTGGAGGATAAGCACGACTTTAAAAACACACTGGAGGAATGCCTGGAATTGGCGCTGCCGTTAAAGCAATTAGCCAAAGTGATCAGGGCAGAGGGCATGAATAGTTACGAAGGCACAAAAATGCATCCGCGTAAAGGGTTTATTTACAAAACAAGGATAGAAATAAACCAACCTGTGCGTTGGTACAAAGAAGATGCATCATTAACGGAGCAGCAATGGGCCCGGGAAGCGGTGGTAAAAACCCTGCTTACCCAACTTGTGGAAAATGAAGTGGCTGATACAGCAATAAAATATGCTATTTAGCATATTAAACATAATAATATTTTACGTATATTTGTATGTACTTTTCAGTAAGGACTATTTTGAACGAAGGTCGAAAGTGCCGGTGGTTTTATAATACGAAGAAGGTTTACCCTGCCTGGAAAGTATCGTATAAAAGGTTCCTTTAGTTAGCGTACTATCCTGCTGAAATTTTATCAGATTTATTTTACCCATGTCGCGGGTACTTATGTATTTAGACAGTGTGTATTGCACGGCGGCATTATCTTCATCGCTAAACAGCAACTGGCTTCCGGCAATTACTGTGTTGGTATCTGTCTTTGCAGTACCAGCCGAACTTATACCAAAACTTACCGTGTGCGCTTTGTTTATAGCCGTAATGCCAAAATATTTGGTGCTATCCAGATCAACGCTTACAAAAGCAATGGAATCCTCAGCTGCGTTAAAAATATAGGTTGAATCTTCCACCGTTATCTTTAACAGGCCCTTAACGGCCAAAAAAGTACCCGGGGCATCGATATTAATGGCGGCGCTTAGCGAATCGTTTTTTGAGCCGCCTCTTAAACCGGCAGGTTTTTCATCCTCTTTTTGGCAAGCGGTAAATGCAGCCAAAAGCAGAAATAGAAAAACAAGGCTCTTAAAGGCTTTCATAAGCTAAACTGCATATTAACAAATATAGGGCATAATGTTGCAGCCAGTATAAGTTTAACAAAATTTAACGTCATTAATTGAAAATTATTTTTAAATAGCTTTAAAATGCTAAATATTTTAGTTATATTTGTATCACTCCTATGCCATTCGGCACATAAAACATAATGAAAAGCTTCAAAATATCATTTAAAAACAGGGCAGAGTTATGTGCCCTGGTAAACGGTTACTTTAAGTATATTGAAGGGGAATATATTATTGAAAAAAAGCCTGCTAAAAAACCTGATGAAGAACAGGTAACACAAAAAGTTTGCATTCGTGATGCCGAACCTGCTACAATGAGCGCTTTAGTATTCCATTTGGGTTTTAATAGCCGAGAGGAGTTTGACACTTTAGAAAAAAACCGAAGATACTCGGCCATATTGAAGCGGGCCCGCCTGCAGGTTGAAGCCGCCTATGAAAAAAAACTGCTCCAGCCATCACCAAGCGGTGCCATGTTTGCTTTAAAAAACATGGGTTGGAATGAAAAAGCAGACACGGAAAAACCTGTAGATGGTGTTGCTCAAAAATTGACTGTAGTAGTTGTTGAAACGGGCCCAAAACCTGCGTCGAATGAGCGGGAAGTAATTCTATTATAAAAACCAAAATTCAATAAAACCCACTTACTACTATGAATGCAAATGCATCTGTGCTGTTTAAGCTCAACTATGCCTCAACCGCGCATGTGGTTGTAAATCAGGGTGGCACCAGCTCCGGTAAAACTTATGCCATTGAGCAGGTTTTATTTTGCAAAGCCTGCGAGGCTGAGAAGCAAGTTATTACCGTAGTTGCACAGGATATACCTAATATAAAAGCCGGTGCCCTGCGCGATGCTTTGAATATTTTTAATGCATCTGAGGAGCTAAAAAGCGCGGTAAAAAGTTATAACAAAACCGATAGGATATTTGAGTTCTACAATGGCAGCATTATAGAATTTAAGAGCTACGGTGATGCCCAGGACGCAAAATCGGGAAAGCGCGATTATTTGTTTATTAACGAGGCCAATGGTATAACCTGGGCCGTTTACACGGAGTTATCATTACGTACAAAAAAGCAAATTTTTATTGATTATAACCCCAATACTGCGTTTTGGGTGCACGATAATGTACTGGGCCGCGAAGGTGTGGAACTAATTATATCAGACCATAGGCATAATCCTTTTCTGGATGAACTGATGCGTAAAAAAATTGAATCGTATAAAGACGAGGATATGGAGCAATGGAAAGTTTACGCGCGAGGGCTTACAGGCAAAATTAGCGGCCTGGTGCTTACCAACTGGTTATTATGTGATGATATTCCTCCCGATGCTAAGCTTATTGCTGCAGGGCTGGACTTTGG